>ENA-UOWE01004896-UOWE01004896.1-activated-sludge-metagenome-genome-assembly--contig:-NODE-4896-length-12548-cov-4.831105_pt1 | contig 12548 bp, 7 predicted proteins | sample MGYA00249841_ERZ761562 | MGnify/ENA primary metagenome ERZ761562 (study PRJEB28883, sample SAMN05720200) | activated sludge metagenome | isolation source: Anaerobic digester | place: Japan... | reverse complement strand
CATAAGATAGAAGAATTATGTCGCGAGAAAGGAATGGACGATGAAGTTCGTTTCTTAGGCAAGCAAGAAATGGTAGAAGAGATTTTATCGATATCTGATTTATTCGTGATGCCATCAGAGACAGAAAGTTTCGGACTTGCAGCTCTCGAAGCAATGGCTTGTCAAGTGCCTGTGATATCTTCCGATAGCGGTGGTATGCCTGAATTAAATGTGAATGGTGTAACCGGATTTATGAGTAAAGTGGGAGATGTTCAAGATATGGCAAAAAATGCTTTATACATTCTTAAAGATGATGCTGTACTTGCTAAATTTCGTCAAGCTGCATTAGCGCGAGCAAAAGAATTCGATATTCATCAAATTATGCCAATGTATGAACGTTATTATGAGCGCGTGATTAATGAATTATGCTCCTCATTAAAATAGATTGATAAAGTTTGGATTTGCAAATCCACTCATTCATTCATCCACTCATTCACTCATTCACTCATTCATTAATTAATTCATTCACTAATTGCCTACCCTCCGGCTTTCTTCGCCTTATAACCGGCATTGGTAAGCAACAAAATAACTTTCTCACGGTGATCACCTTGAATTAATATTTCTCCATCTTTAGAAGTTCCGCCAACACCACATTTACTCTTTAACATTCTTGCTAATTCATCTAAGTCATCATCGTTTCCAATATATCCTTTGACAGCAGTAACTGTTTTTCCTCCGCCTTTACGCTCGAGCCAAACTTTTAATTGTTGTTGTTGTGGGGGTAATGTATTGTTGTTCGACGATTTTTCTTCGTACTGAAAAGAAGGGTTCGTTGAATAAACAACCCCAGATTTGCCTTTGCTTTTATTCGACATGATTACAGATTAAAATTTAGCCTGCAGTTTTAAGTTTACTAATCGCGATGTTAAATAGTTCGGAACACCATATTGACGTCCGGTAACGTCAGTAATCCACGTGTAGGATACCGTGTTGCTTACTTGTAATAGATTGAAAACCTCCAGGCTTATCCATAATGATTTCAGTTTATTCACAACGGCTAATCGACTGGTATTAGGTTTTTCTTCATCGATTAGGATTTTCGAGAATCCGATATCTACTCGACGATAAGTAGGGGAGCGTAGGATGTCCTTATAACGATCATTGCCCGGAGGGCCGAATGGTAATCCCGTTCCAAATACTAATGTCATGTGCATCTTTACAGATGGAGACTTAGGTAAGTAATCTTGGAAGAATAAACTCAGAGTAACATGTTGGTCGGTAGGACGAGGAATATTTCCCGGTTCAATAAATGTACTATCCACTGCAACATTATTGAAGGTGTATCCCGGAATTATTTGATCACCTTCACTGTTGTAATATTTGTAATAGCCATCATCTTTTAAATTTTCTTCCGTCTTTAAAAAAGATAATGAAGCCCAGCTTTCAATACCACTTACAAACTCTCCATTCACTCTGAAATCGATTCCCGTTGCGTAACCACTAGCATTGTTTTTAGCCAAATAACGAATGCGAGTATTGTCGAGTTTATAAGGAATCAAATCATCCATCTTCTTGTAATACGCCTCGGTAGTTAATTTAAATTCTCTTCCCCATGCTAAAAATTGATAATCGCTTCCAACAATAAAGTGAATTGAACGTTGCGCTTTAACGTCGGTGTGAATTTGTCCTTCGAGATCTCTTAACTCACGATAGAACGGAGGTTGGTAATACATTCCGGTCGCCGCTCTAAACTTAATATGTTTATGGTTCTTAGGTTTGTATTCTATAGCAACCCTCGGACTAATGTTTAAGTCTTCATTTAAATCCCAATAGGTAGCTCTAACACCTCCAACTAATACTAATCCTGTATCGAGCGTCCAGCTATTTTGTATAAAGCCGTTCATGCGATTCGAATTCAATGCAACTTTATTCTTCACCACATTGTTTAACACAATTTGTTGAGTGAAATCAACAGGTTGTCCGGGATTGTCGTCGTTATGAGGAATAGAGAAATCGGCTGAATCACGGTATTGCCATTCGTCAATTTGATCGTGAATATTTTCATGCTGATAACGAATTCCCCATTTCAAATTCAACTTATTTGTAGTGTATGACCCTTTGTGTTCGATCGATACCACCGTTGCTTCTAATTCGTTACGTGCATGATCGAGAAATGCTCCGACACCTTTATTGTAAGCAACACCTCCGAAATTGTCAGAACCCAAATCTTTGTCTAATTCATCAATAAAATACTCGCCTAATACATCAAAGAATTCTTGTTCTTTCGAATAAAAAGCAGAACCGATGAGTTTAAGGTTTAGATGATCATTTACTCGATGACTAAAAGTCATTGCACCTTGCGAAGTGTTATAAGCATCAACTTCTTGTCCATCGAAATATACCGTGAATTTTAATGCTTCATTTATATTTCCGAATTCTGTTTCACGCGTAGAAGGAACTACATTATATCTGTTTCGTGAGTAGTTTCCTAAGAAGGAAAGGGAAGTACGTCGTGTGAAATTATAAGTTAATTGAGCTTGTAAATCTGTAAAAGTAGGTTTGTATTCACCTTTTGTATCGAGGTTCTTTAAAAGAAATTGATTTGATTTTTGTCGGAACCCTGTCAACCATGAAAACTTCTCGTTTTTCGATTGTCCTTCGAGATGAAATCCCGCACCTAAAAAACTCACATAAGCAGAGCCTCCGAATTTGTCTGGTTTTTTGTATTCAATATCAAGTACAGAGGAAAGCTTATCGCCATAAATTGCACTAAATCCACCGGAGCTGAAATTGATATTAGAAACTAAATCTTGGTTCACGAAACTCAATCCTTCTTGTTGTCCCGAGCGCGTTAAAAAGGGACGATAAATTTCGATATCGTTTACATAAACTAAATTCTCGTCGAACGATCCACCTCGAACAGAGTAGGTGGAAGAAAGTTCATTGTTAGATACTACTCCTGGAAATGTCTTCAATGCACTCTCGAAATTTCCGCTAGCGGAAGGCATCAACTCTAATGTTTTAGGTTGAATAGGAGTGGTAAGGATATCTCTTGTTTTCTCTCCTGAAACATTCACTGTGCCGAAAGTGCGAATGGAAGATTGAAGTGAAACATTGATTTCTTTTACTTCACCAGGAGTTAATTTAAGATCGAATTTCTGTGTTGAAAAACCTACGAAACTAAATACAACGGTATAATCTTTATACGGTGTAATACGAAGTTCATAACGACCACGACTATCCGAAGTTGTTCCGCCTGACTCGTTGATTAGTGATATGTTTACTGCCTCTAGAGGTTTCCCGATAGAATCACGGATAACTCCTTTAATCATTCCGTCCTGAGCAAAGCTTGTAAAGTTTGCCAGTAACAAGATTAGCAGTAATAAGAATCTGTTTAATAACTTCATAGGTGATTAGTGCTCAATCTTCGTCTCTTCCTTTTTCTTAAACGCTCCGTCTTTCCAAGCTTTGATAAATGCTGCCCAAGCTACAGGATTAAAAAGGTTGTTTACCGGGTATTGTCCTGCACTGTATAATTTACTTTGTTGTTGCTGCATTTGATACTTGTAATTAATCGATCCATCATAAGGTACCTGCTCTTGAATTGCTTTTACTTCGGCTAATTCTAAATTGCGTTGAGCACGTTTCATATCATCATCAGGTAATTTGAGTTCAACGAAAGCTCTTTTAAATTCTTCTTTTGAAGGCCAAGGATAAACTATTGCTTCTTTCAAAAGAACGGTATCGCGATTTAAAACTTGTATCAAAGAATATCTGTCTTCTTTTAAAGAATCAGGAATAATAAACCTTGTTGGCTTGTAGCCGATATATCTGAAATCGATAGTGTCACCTTCTTTTGCCACAAAAGAGAAAAAACCATAATAGTCGGTTAAAGTACCGCGACCTGAAGAATGGATCAAAACATTGGTATATGGAATAGGCTGTAATGAATCGTTACTTACTACAACTCCACTGAATTGAATAAGGTCCCTCTTTTTACCGTCGTTTTGCTGCGCATTAATATTTGTCGCCGAAAACAGCAATAGAATGAAACTAAAAATAATAGTATGTCTTTTCATCAGGCACGAATTTATTGCTTTTAATGGAATAAGGGAACGTATTTTGACGAGTATTATTGAGTAAACATCTCAAAATCATAAAATAGTTCCCGGGAATAATGCAAGTGGGTGCCGATTTGTATGAATTATGTAAAAACCAGTTGCGTTTTGCTAAAATATGCTTGATACTTAAACGTTTTATGCCTTGTGAAACGTTTATACACTAAAGAATATTTTTTGAAACTTTTTGAATGAAGGATGGTCTAACAGTAAGCAGATACGAAATGAGCGCTGAAGCAGTGTTGTTCTTAAAAAAAACGAGTATTTAATTAAGAGGCTCATATTCAGTTTGTTATAAGTTGACACACACCAAAACAATATAAAAATGAGACAGTTAAAAATTACACAATCCATCACCAATCGGGAAAGTGCCAGTCTTGAGAAATACCTTCAGGATATTGGCAAAGAAGCGATGGTGACTCCTCAAGAGGAAGTGGAATTGGCTCAGAAAATACGAAACGGAGATCGCGTTGCGCTCGACAAGTTAACCCGAGCAAACCTCCGATTTGTTGTTTCAGTGGCAAAGCAATACCAAAATCAGGGATTAAGTTTACCCGATTTGATTAATGAAGGAAATTTAGGGTTGATTAAGGCAGCCCAACGATTTGATGAAACCAAGGGCTTTAAGTTTATTTCATATGCCGTATGGTGGATTCGTCAGAGTATTTTACAGGCAATTGCCGAGCAATCGAGATTAGTGCGTTTGCCATTGAATCAGATAGGAGCAATCAATAAAGTAAAAAAAGCCCTCTCTAGGTTAGAACAAGATTACCAGCGTGAGCCTAGTCCGGAAGAGATTTCGGAAGCAGTTGAGTTAACACGTGATCAGGTAAGCGATGTGTTGAGAGTAAGTTCTCGTCCTGTTTCAATGGATGCACCATTCGATAATAATGAAGAGAATAATACTTTACTTGATGTATTAACGAATAATGATATGCCGAATACTGACTCCAGCTTATTGGATGAGTCGTTAACGGAGGATATTAATCGTTCATTAAGCACCTTATCGAAACGTGAATCGGAAGTAATTAAAATGTTTTTCGGCATCGGCACAAGACATAATATGTCTCTCGACGAAATCGGAATGCAATTGAGTTTGACTCGTGAACGTGTACGTCAAATAAAGGAAACAGCTTTAAGAAGATTAAAGCATAATTCAAGAAACAAGTTATTAAAAGCATATTTATAAGTATAGGTCAAAAATTGGTTAGCTAAGCGGTCTGAAAAGGCCGCTTTTTTTATTTCACAGGCAACGATTGATTGAATTAATATGTCATTTTATTTATTAACTTTACATTATATAATCTAAATTGATTTGAAAATTAATAAGCGCATTAAGTCCTTCTTCCTATTTATCTTTCTAATTTCAGCGCTGCCTTTGTTTGCATCGCATATAGAAGGAGGTGAGATTACTTGGACATGTTCCGGAAATGGAGAGTATATATTTAAAGTAAAACTGTTTAAAGATTGTAACGGAATTCCTCCTCCAACTGTAATGTCAATTACTACAAATGCTCCTGGATGGAGTACCGGAATTCCATGCAATAATATTACAACAACAGATGTTTCCTCTTCCGGCCCCGGTTGTGCAACTTGTGCTAACTCAGCCGGTCAATTGTCGAGTATTTTAGAGGTTGTTTATACCTCTGATCCGGTTGTGATTGTTGGAGTGCCTCCGATTGATGGATGGTATTTTTATTATACTGATTGTTGTAGAAATGCCGCAGTCACCAATTTAAGCAATAATTCAAGTGGAAATTTTACTTTAAGAGCATTCATGTATCCATTTAACGGTCAAAATTCAAACCCTTGTTTTGACTCATCACCTCAATTTGCTGAACACCCTGTAATGGCTGTTAATATTGGTGATCATGTGAGCATGAGTCATACTGCTTTTGACTATGAATTAGATTCATTAACCTATGATTGGGCGCTGCCATTAGATGGAACAACTTTTCCTTTTGTCAACTGTAATTATCAAACCGGTTATACTTTTCAATCCCCAACCCCGGGTCACTACCAAAATCCATTGAATGTACCTTCGTCCTTAGGATTTAATTCGGGAATAATCAACTTTCAAAGTTTTAATCAAGGACAATTTGTATCAGTAACTAAAGTGACTTCTTATAAATGTGGAATTAAAACCGCCGAAGTTTTTCGTGAAATAAATATCTTAATCAAGAATAATAGCACAAGTGCGAATGGTAATATTTCGCCAATAATAAACGGCGGATTGTATGAAGAAGATATTTATGTACTGGCAGGAGATACTGCGTATCGAAATATTTCATCAAGTGATAGTGATTTGTTGGCTTTAGCATATGGAGGACTAGCTCAAACAATTACTTTGAATGCGATTAGTCCACATTTTGGCATTAATGATACTTCATTTACCTCCGGGTGCTTATTTCCTCCATGTGCAACAATGTCGTCGCCAATGCCTATTTCTGATACTATTTCAGTAGGTAGTGATTTTGTTTTCCCTACATCTTGTTCTCATGCGGGATATTCAAATGGATGTTTGCAACATCAACGTTGTTTCACTTTCTTGTTTAGGTTTAATGATAATAATTGTCCAGCTAATGGTATATCCAGTAAAATCTTGAACGTATATGTTGCTGGTCCTGAAATCGTAACTTCAGGAAATGATTTATTAATTTCTTATCCCGGAGCTACTTATCAATGGTGTTTGAACGGAGTTCCTATTCCGGGAGCAACTAATCCTCTTTTCACACCGCTGACGGGTGGAATATATTCAGTGATTATCACAACCGGTACCGGTTGCTCGATGTTATCAAATACTGTTAATGTGTCTATTGCTTCGGTATTTTCATTACCGGGACAAGATCGTGCTGTTTATGTATATCCGAATCCGATCAGTTCTTCTCGTACGCTAAATGTTCAATTAAAAGATGTATTAGCCGGTCAATCAGTATTGTTTATTTATGACAATACCGGACGTCGAGTGAAAAGTATCAATGCTAAATTAAATACAACCGCTGATATGTTAGTGATTGATATTTCTGATTTAGCAGCGGGACATTATACTTTATCTTTTACCGATAAATTAGGTGAGTTGACTAAGAGTTTTGTTGTTGAATAATTAGATTTCTTATAGAATTGAAGGCAGGGATTGTAAAGATTCCTGCCTTTTTTGTTTTTTTTAAGTCGACCTACTCCGTTTTCACTATTTTTGAGTTCCAAACAATTTCCACATGCGTTATCTATTTGCTTTGATGCTGCTGCTATTCATTAGTAGCAATATTCATGCACAATCATCCCAAAAAAGTCCTGATTATACTCGTCATCCTTACTGGATCGAAATGATGGACGATACCCTTTCCAATTATTTTACGGCTATTCATGCCTATGATGAATTTTGGAAGAATCGCGAAAAGCCAATGGAGGAAGAAGAAACCATGGGGATGAAAGGTGCGACTAAAAAAGAGGAGAAAGAAAAAGGTTCATGGCTAAAAAGATTATTCGGTCGCGATCCCGAAAAGGAGGCACGAAAATATACTTATCAGTGTAAGAGATTTGAGCATTGGAAAATTATGATGCAGCCTTATGTGCAAGAAGACGGAAGAATATTATATCCTTCAGAACGATTAGAAATCTGGAAAAATGCAAGACAATAAGGCGATGAAAAACAAACTTACTTTGATCTTGACATTTTTAATAATGTCATTGAATTTGTCGGCGCAAATTTCAGGTGCTTGGACTTGCACTGGGCCAATTGCATTCCCGACAAATATTAGCGGACAGATAAACGGAATTGGAAGATGTACTCAAATAAAATTCCATCCTACAGATCCACAAATAATGTATGTTACAACTGCATCAGGCGGATTGTATAAGAGTAACAATAACGGAGTGAATTGGACGGTGATGGGAACCGATTTTCTTCCCAATTTACAGTGTGCTTCAGTTTGTGTAGATTATACTAACGATAGTATCATTTATTTAGGAACCGGTGATCCGAATTATTATGGCACTAGTTATGGTGTTTATAAAACTACAAACGGAGGAATTACTTGGTCTCCCTCGAATATTTCGATTGGCAACCGAATGGCACTTGAGTTATTAATGGATCCTCAAGATCACAATATCTTAATCGCGGCGACAAACAACGGAATTTGGAAGACATACGATGGTGGACAAAACTGGACAGTAAAACATGTCGGTGGACAATTCACCGATATGAAATGGAAAGCCAATGTAAATACCAATACTTTGTATGCGGTTAACATGGATGAGGTTTTTAAGAGTGAAGACAGAGGCGAAACATGGGTGAAGATAACATCAGGAACAACACCTCCCGGAGGAAGCGGAGGCGGAATGCGTATTGCAGTGAGTGAAGCTGATAGTAATATTGTTTACGTAGCGATGGAAGCTGATGAAGGAACGATTCTAAAGTCGAATGATGCCGGAGATAATTTTACAACTGTTTATCACAATCCTTCTATTAGTTTGACCGGGTATGATTCAGGCGGTGGCGGACAAGGAAATTATAATTTTTCGTTATGCGCTGATCCTACCGATGCCAATAAAGTTTACTTAGCATCGCATGTAGTTTGGAAATCGGTTGATGGAGGTGTTACCTGGAATCAATTGACGCAATGGTGGGCAATTTTGCATACCGACATGCATCATATCTTGTTGAATCCATATAATCCTTCACAATTATGGGAAGCGAATGATGGTGGAGTTTGGTTAAGCACCAATGGAGGATCGGCGTGGTCGACAAGAAGTAATGGAATTATTAGTACCGAAATTTATCATGCAGGTCAGAGTAATACTCGAGAAGACCTAGTTAGCATCGGAACGCAAGACAACGGAGAGATATTTTATTCGGCTAATATTTGGAAATGTAATAGAGGAGGAGATTGGGGGCCGCATTGCGGGTTCGATTACTCACATAATAATTCAGTTTATTATTTTAACGATGGAGATCGAAGAAAATTAATTCCAAATCAGGGGTCGGTTTCACTTAATCTTCCCGTTGCAACCGATGGTAATACTTGCTATTCATTTACACCTGCGGATACAAATATTGCATATGTAGGAAAAGATACTTTGTGTTTTACTACAAATCTATTGAATAACACACCAACATGGTCGATTGTATCGGCACTTGGACAAAACATTAAAGCGATAAAAGCTACTCCGTATAACAAGAATACAGTTTATGTTGTAACTGCCAATGCAAAGCTATATCGAATTGAAAATGCAACATCTGGATCGCCGCAAATTACTATTCTAAGTTTACCATCATCTACAAATGTTAGCGCTTCTGTCGATGTGGTAATGTCTGATACAAATGTTGTATATGTTGCATGTAACAGCAAGGTATATCGATCGGGGAACAGAGGGCAAACATGGACTAATATCACAAATAACTATCCGAATATAAATGTGATTAATTTGATTTGTGATTATTACAGTTTAGATGAATCGGTGTACATTGGATGTGCAACAGGAGTGTATTATCGAAATAATGCATTAACCAGTTGGGTAAATTATTCAGGAGGATTGCCATCTATAGCGCATATTACGGATTTCATGATGTTTAATGATGGTACAGGAGCCAGTAAACTTAGAGTTTCTTATTACGGAAAAGGAGTTTGGCAATGTCCGTTAAATAAGAGTCAGTTGCCATTAGCATCATTCATGGCTGCAGCAACTGAAGTTTGTGCCGGAGAATCGATACAGTTTACAGATTTAAGTGCAAATGCGATTTCAAGACAATGGTATTTTCAAGGAGGAAATCCTTCAACATCAACAGCAGCAAATCCGCTAATTACTTATTCAACACCCGGGGTGTATTTAGTATCGTTACAAGTAGCAAATTCAATTGGAAATAATTCATTAGTTCTAAATCAATATATCACTATCAGCTCGTCACATGCATTACCATTAACTGAAGGATTTGAAAATAATTACCCTCAGTTTTGGACAAAGAAAGATGATGGTGATGATGGAGTAGGTTGGGTATTGTCGGGTAATGCAGGAGGATATGGGAATAGTTTGAATGCAATGCTATTTGATAACTACAACAACGATGCAAATGGAAAGCGTGATGAATTCAGAACCCCTCAATTAAATTTTCAAAATTTGGATTCTGTAAATTTAACCTTCGATTTAGCGTATGCAAGATATGATGGTGGTTATCATGACACATTAGCAGTATTAGTATCTACTGATTGTGGAAATACCTTTACCGAAGTTTATAATGTAGGGTATACCGATTTAGCTACCGCGCCTGATAATACAAATTTCTTTGTTCCGGATGCAACGCAATGGAGAACTGAAACCATAAGTCTAACACCATTTGTCAATTCGCAAAACCTAATGATAATTTTCCAAGGAAGAGGTCATTATGGTAATAGTCTTTACATTGACAATGTGAACCTTGCTGCGTATACCGTTGCAAATCCTGCGGCTGATTTCGCAGCTTATAATAAAATCGTTTGCGAAGGATCGTCTGTTCAATTTGCTGATCTTTCATCAGGAAATCCTTTAGGGCATGCTTGGACATTTACCGGAGGTAATCCTGCAAGCAGTGTAGATGCTAATCCTATAGTTGCATATCCAACAGCCGGCGTTTATGATGTTACATTAACGGTAAATAATGCTAATGGGTCGGACACAAAAACAAGTGTCGGATATATTACTGTTTTACAACCATCATTAACATCGCAATTTAATGTGAATTCTGATACCTTAGTTACATCAACGCAAGCGATAGCTTATCAATGGCTATTTAATGGTGTAGTGATTCCTGGAGCGAATTCTCAGTCAATTATAATGGATCAGACAGGAGCATATTCGTTATTAGTAACAGATAGCAATGGGTGTTCGTCGGTGTCATTACCTTATTCATTTACTGTTGGATTAAATGCCATAAGTTTAAAGAATGAAAATATAAAGGTGTACCCGAATCCAACCAATGGAGAGAAAAATGTGAATGTTGTTCTAGATAACATGCCTAAAGGAGAGAGTAATATGATTTTATCCGATATTATGGGAAGAATTGTCATAAATCGATCAATTTCAATAAATTCAATTCATCAAGAACTTAATATTAATTTGTCAGGAATTGTTCCTGGAATGTATTTCTTGAGTTTTAATGAGTTGCGAGGAAGAACTTCTGTTGCGATTATTGTGAACTAAATCAACTCACTAAGAAATCTTAATTATTGTTCTAAAAAATATCACTTGATATTCATTTTGATTTTTGAAGTTGGTTTGAATAAAGCTGCTTCGATAATACCTGTAAATAAACAAAAGGCTGTCAAATGTTTGACAGCCTTTTGTTTTTATTGTTTGATGAACTTCTTGGAAATAGTTGAAACGTTTTCAATTGATATAAAATAAACACCTTGTTGGTAATTTCTAATATCAATTATATCATCTGTAGAAGTAATCGTTTTCTTTGAAATTATTTGATCCAATACATTTTTAATTTCTAAGGTTTTATTGATAAGACTATTTGGTAAATGTAAATTTACTTGATCAATAGCTGGGTTAGGATACAATGAAATTAAATTATTTGCATTGTCTTCATCAATACCGGTAAGTATAGAGATAGAAAAGTCGTCAACAGAAAAGCCTCCTTGAAGGAAACCAAGTTGACTTTTGAAATCATATCTAAAAATAACGTTGCTTAAAGATGGACTCAATTGGAGGGGAAATTTGCTATGTATCCAACCAGAGGAAAGGCCACTCCAACCGTTCATCGATAAATTAATATGTGAATTATACCAGTTTGTGGAGTTAGGATAATTCATGTATCCAAGATATTGCCAATCTGTTCCGTTTGTAGAATACAATAAGCTTACTCCATCTACATTTGCATAAGTGTTATAATTCAACCAGAAACTTATTTCCGCAATGCCACTTGAAGGAAGATTAAAATATGGTGAAAACAAAAATACACTATCTGTATTTGTATAATATGTGTTTAAGTTTATGTCCCAACATTTACTTCCGCTATGGGTTGAGTTTGTTGTACTGAAATTGGGTGTTCCAAGTTCCCATTTTGTTAAAGTGTCTACATGCGTTTCTTTCCAGTCATTATTGATTGTTTCGAAATCTGTTAAATAGGGTAAGTTGTAAATTGGTGTTCCAATTATTGTTTTAAATATGGTGTCATTTGCAGGGTTATGATCATAATGATCATCGAGAAAAATTTTGAACGTATTACTTCCTAAACTGGGTACATTTACTGGTATAGTCTCATATGTTACACTACCGGGATATAAAGTTCCAGTCCAAACGATCGTGTCAATTATTCCATTGTTTAATTGACTGTAAATATTGAAGGAATACATGTTAATTTGTCCACTATTATATATTCGGCATGGTAATGAAGTTGTAATTCCTATAGGCATATTTACTTCATTGCTTGTATAGCCTTCAATTCCTAAGTCAACTTCATAAAAGCCGTTA
>ENA-UOWE01004892-UOWE01004892.1-activated-sludge-metagenome-genome-assembly--contig:-NODE-4892-length-12553-cov-5.917427_pt1 | contig 12553 bp, 12 predicted proteins | sample MGYA00249841_ERZ761562 | MGnify/ENA primary metagenome ERZ761562 (study PRJEB28883, sample SAMN05720200) | activated sludge metagenome | isolation source: Anaerobic digester | place: Japan... | reverse complement strand
CTACACTGGTATCCACACTCTTTCCCTACACGACGCTCTTCCGATCTTCGCCCCGCCCCAGCTCGACGACAGCACCTTCCCCGACCGGGTGATGCGGATCCTCGACGGTGCGCCGGTCGCGGCGCACCGGCTGTGCGTCGAGGTGACCGAGGACTCGATGATGTCGACCGACCGTTCGAAGGAGACCCTCGACCGGCTCCGGCGGTCGGGGGTGCGCATCGCCCTCGACGATTTCGGCACCGGCTACTCGTCGCTCGTGCACCTCATCGACGTCAACTTCGACATCCTCAAGCTGGCCGGCGACCTGATGCCCCCGCACCGGGGCTACGGCGCCGCGACCGCCAACGGTCGCCAGATCCTCGGGGCCGTCGTGAACATGGCCCACTCGATCGGCCTCGACGTCGTTGCCGAGGCCGTCGAGACCGAGGTCCAGTGGGACGAGCTGGCGTCGTGTGGAGCCGATCTCGTCCAGGGATGGGCCTTCTCGAAGTCACGCCCGCCGGGTGATCCCTTCCTCGACGCCCTCGTCTCGGGAGCGTCGGCACGCGTCGGCGCCGTCGTCTGACCGCTCATCGCCGGTGATCGGGGCGGCCGACGCGACCGATCCCGCCTCCGGCGTTCCTCAGGGTTGCTGGGCGCCCGGGCCCCACTGCTGTTGGCCCTCGACGAACGCACCGACGTCGGGCCGAGCCAGGGTGGCCGGGCCGATCGACGCCCGACCGAACCGGTCGCGGATCTCGTCCACGGCCTCGTTGAGGCGACGTCGGTCGACCGTCGGCGACGCCGCCCCATCGGGCGGGGCCGCTCCGGCACCGTCGAGCAACGAGAGCTGCTCGGCCCGGTGCTCTGCTTCGGCGAGACCGCTCACCCCGACGCCGAGCAGGCGCACGCCACCGGACACGTCGATGCCGTCGAGCATCGTTCGGGCGACCCGGGCGATCTCGATCCCGTCGTCGGTGCCGGCCGGCAGGGTCGAGGAACGGGTCAACGTCTGGAACGTGCCGTGCCGCAGCTTGAGCTGCACGGTGCGCGCGTAGCTCCCGGCCCGTCGGAGCCGGTCGGCGACCGCGTCGGCCAGGCGCACCACTTCACGTTCGAGATGGGCCCGATCGGTGACGTCGGTCGGGAACGTCTCTTCGTGGCTGATCGATTTCGCGACCTGGCCGGGTTCGACGGGTCGGTCGTCGAGGCCGTGGGACAACCGGTGCAGCTGGGTGCCGGACGCGGTGCCGACGGCCCGACAGAGTGTGTCGAGCGGCAGCCGGGCGATGTCGCCGACGGTCGCGACGCCGAGTCGTTCCAGCTTCGCGAGCGTCGCAGGGCCGACGCCCCACAGGTCGGACGCGGCGAGCGGCCAGAGGAACGCCTCGACGTCGTCGGGATCGACGACGGCGACACCGCTGCCGAACACTGGCCCGGTCGGAGTCGCCCGAGGCTTGGCGGTCTCGGTGGCCAACTTGGCGAGGAACTTGTTGTGCGCCACGCCGACCGAGCAGGTGAGCCCGACCTCGTCGAGGACTCGCCGTCGGATCGTGGCCGCGATACCGGGCGCCGGACCGAGGGCACGCACCCGGCCACTCACGTCGAGGAACGCCTCATCGAGGGACAACGGCTCGACCAACGGTGTGATCGACCCGAAGATGTCCATCACCACGGCGCTGACCTCCCGGTAGCGCTCGTGACGTCCATCGAGGAACAGGGCGTGGGGGCACAGGCGTCGGGCGACCGCACTCGGCATCGCCGAATGCACACCGAACGCCCGGGCCTCGTAGGACGCCGCCGCCACCACCCCGCGTGGACCGGTGCCGCCGACGACGACGGGGCGACCGCGCAGCTCGGGGCGTTCGAGGAGTTCGACCGACACGAAGAACGCGTCCATGTCGACATGGAGGATGTGCCGGCGGGCGGCGCTCACAGTCGGACGATTCGGCCTCGCCCGGCGACAGCGTCCTCGAGCCGGTACCGGTAGGTCGGCTGGTGGTCGAACCGACCGTCGAGCCAATCGGTCAGCGGCTCACGGACCCAGTCGTGGGTGCTCTCCAGGTGTTCGCCGCACCGATGGAGCGGCACGTAGGCGGCGTCGGTGACGATGCCGTCGGGGTCGTTGCCGACGGCGAGTGCCCCGTCGGTGGCGTCGACTCGCCACACCTGCGCCCGCATGACCCACCCGAGGTCGGGCGCCTCGGCGACCACCTCGTACAGGAGTGGCCCCCACTCGGTGACTCGGAGGCCGGTCTCCTCGAGGACCTCGCGAGCGAGGCCCTCTCGGATGTCGGCGCGCTCGGTCGCCTCGATCACGCCGCCCGGCGGTGTCCAGTCCGAGGCACCGTTGCGGCGCAGGTTCCGCACGAGGAGGACACCCTCGTCCGTCTCGATCACGGCTCCGGCGACGAGCCACTCCCTCACGCTTGCGCTGTCCACGGGCACAGTCTCTCCCAACCGGGCACGGTCGTGCGGCTCAGGCGCCGAGCCACAGCTCGCGGAGGTCGTCCTGGTGCGCCTCGATGACCGCTGCGTCGACGTCGAGCTGCACCTGGGCACGGCGGTCGGGTTCATACGCGGGCCATGCCTGATCGGTGCCGGGCACCGTCCACCCGGGCGAACCGGCCGTGAGGTCGTCGGCCGTGGCGAACGTGGCCCACCGATCGGCCACGTCAGCGGCGAATCGTTGCCGTTCGGGTGTGACGTCGCCGAGCATCATCTCGGTGCCGGGCTGACCCAGGTTGTCGAACACGAACGGGATCTCCACGGCGTGCGCCGCGCCGAGCGCGCCGCCGAACCCCGACGAGGGATGCGTGAAGTGGTACGACCACGCCGACCCGCCCCCGGTGACGTGCGCGTCGAGCATGGCGAGCATCGGCATGCGGAAGACCGTGTCGGTGGACACCGCGGCCCACAGGTCGCCGTTGCCGGCGTCGGGGTGGTGGGCCCGATACGCCGCGAGGGCGGTCTCGGCACCGGCGTGGCGTCCGAGTCGCGCCAACGCCCGGTCGAGGCGGCGGAGCAGCCGGGTGTCCTCGAGATCGGGCGCGGCGCCGTCGAGGAGCGCCATGAGGCGGAACAGGTTCATCTCGTCGCGGTTCGTGCCCGCCAGCAGGTCGATGTGAGACGCGGCGCCCGAGGCGAGGGCGTCGAGCGGCGCGACCGGGAGCACAGAGCCGTCGACGGTCGGCCGGAACGGCAGCGGGACGTCGCGGTCGGGGTCCTCGTTCTGCATGGTGTTGGTGACGTCGCGGAAGGCCGCGGTCGGCAGATCGGCCAGCCGGGCGAGCGTCGACGGGCCGACGCCGAGCAGGTCGAGGGCCCGCGTCGCAGCGCGGCGACCCGACTCGGTGTCCTGCACGTGACCGGCCGCGCCGGATTGCGCAATGACCCGCCGGAACAGACCCGACGAGGCCGGGACCGCCAGGTGGGTCGACACGCTCATGGCCCCGGCGCTCTCGCCGAAGATCGTCACCCGGGAAGGATCACCGCCGAATGCGGCGATGTGATCGCGCACCCACGTCAAGGCCAAGGTCTGGTCCTGGAGCCCGACGTTGGTGCACCCGACCCAGTCATCGCCGCCGAGCGGGGCGAGGTCGAGGAACCCGAGGGCCCCCAACCGGTAGTTGATGGTGACGACCACCACCCCACGTCGAGCCAGGCGGGCACCCTGGTACCAGGCGATCGAGCCGGACCCCGACGTGAAGCTGCCCCCGTGCATCCACACCATCACAGGGAGCGAGCCGGTGGGATCGGGTGTCCACACATTGAGCGCGAGGCAGTCCTCGTCCTCGGGGTCGCCAGCGGGAGCGAGCATCGTCGCCGGTTGGATGCTCCGTGGCGGCGTCGAGGTCGCGTCGAACACACCGGTCCACGGCGGCACCGCCACCGGCGGGCGCAACCGGAGCGGCCCGACCGGCGGCAGGCCGTACCGGATGCCCGTGAACTCGTGCACGGTGGACGTGTCGTCGTCGACGACGCGTCCGGCGACGCGGCCCGACGGGGTCTCGATCTCGGTCAACGTCGAGGACCCCGGTCGCGGCCCGAGTGCTCCCCCGTCGTCACGCCGTCGGCGTGGTGATGGCGTCGAGGTCGACCTTGGCCGGCACGTCGGTCGCCGGCTTGGCCTTGGCGTTCTTCGCGTCGGGCATGTTCTCCTGCGCCGACGGCGCCTTGACGGCCTTCCAATCGACGTCGGGCGGGGTCGGGGGCACGCTGGCGATCACGCTGCTGAGATCGCCGAGGTCGACCTCGGGGGCGCCGCACGCCGCCTTGTCCTGGAGCCCGTCGGGGAACTGCGTCGTGAACGTGTTGCCCTCGAAGCAGTTGCCGAAGAGGTTCGACGGGAAGTTCACGGTGAGGTACGCAAGGTCGAACTTGTTGCCCGACAGCGTGTTGTTGCGCACCTTGTTGCCCTCGGGCTTGTACCCGTCGGGGAGATCGGTGACGAGCACACCCGAGAGGATGTGCCCGGTGATGAGGTTGCGCTCGACCACGTTGTTCGACACGCCACCGAGCACGATGCCGTTGCCGTAGGCCTCCTGGAAGCCTTCGTTGTTGGGTGCCTCCACGTTGTTGTTGTCGATGACCCGGTTGCCGATCATGATCGTCCCGGAGTTGGGCGCGAGCTTCTCGCTGTCGAGCGAGTTGGGGTCGATGCCGCTGCGGTTGTCGTGGAAGTACGAGTTGACGATCGTGACGCCCGTGGAGTTCGTGCCCGAGTAGCCGAGCATGTTGAGCTCGGACTCGTTGTCGGTCAGGAGCGCATCGCAGGGGTTGCACTGGCCGATGTAGAACGCCGAGTCGGGGTGGCCCGAACCGTAGGAGTGGTCGAACTGCCCCTTGGTGGCGTTGAAGGCGTAGACGCCGTACAAGCCGTTGTTGTAGGCCGTGATGTAGCTGGCCCGGTAGCCCGTGAGGATCTTGTTCTTCGACGTGTCGTCGTTGTACTCGCCCGTGAAGAAGATGCCGTTGCCGTTGTTGTTGCGCACCGTCAGGTTCTCGATGGCCACGCCGTTGGAGAACACCTTGATGCCGTTGTCGCGCTTGAACTCGCCGTCGATGATGACCTTGTTGCGGTCCTCGCCTCGAATGACGATGTTCTCGGTCTCCACGGTCACGCCGACCGTGCCCTCGGTGTAGGTGCCGTTCTTGATGTACACGAGGTCGCCGAGTTCGGTCGCGTCGACGGCGGCCTGGATGGTGTCGTAGTCGTCGGGGACGACGAGTGTGCGCTGGCCCTCGGCGGCCGCCTCGGTGGTCGCGGTGGAGTCGCCGTCGTCGGCCGACTTCGAGTCGTCGCCGCAGCCGACGGCGAGGCTGGACAGGATCAGCAGTGCAACCAGTGTGCGTTTCATCTGCGGCACCCTAGTGACCGCTGTCACGTCCTGACGGCAATCTCGGGGGATGCCGAGGGGCCGCCCGGCCCGGTCGAACCTAGGAGGCGGCGACGACCCGGATCGCGCCGTTCATGCCGTTCTTCATCGTGCCGTGCGTCGAGCAGTAGTACGGGAAGTCGCCGGCGGTGTCGAACGTGACGGTGTGGGTCGAACCGGGCGGCATCTCCGACGCCACGGCACCGGCGAACGCACCGTCGACGGCGGGGAGGATGTCGTGGGGGTTGCGCCCCTCGTTCTTCCACACCACGCGGGTCCCGACGGTGATCTCGACGTACCGCGGCTCGAGGCTGTTGTCGATCGCGCTGATCTCCACCACCGCCTTGCCGGTCTCGTCCACGAGTTCGTCCTGGGGGAACGCGAAGGTGGTCGTCGGGGACGACGGTCGTGCGTCGGCAGCGTCGTCGGAGCCGCCACACCCCGCGGTCAGCAATGTGGCAACGGCGAGAACGGCAACGGCGGGGGTTCGGAGGGGGCGGCGGCGAAGCATCGGGCGATTGTAGGCAGCCGTCCGCCACGACGTTCAGCCGACGGCGACGTCCTGCGCTGCCGCTTCGGGGGTGCGCTCGACCGACACGGCACCGCTGTCGTCGCCGACACTCGTCTCGGCGACGGTCGTCTCCGGTGCGATGAGCCCGACCTCGGAGCTCGTCGACGAGACCGGGGCATCGACGCCGTTGCGCACGACGACCGGGCCGGGGGTTCCGTCGGCGTTGCGCTCCTGCACGACGGCGGAGCCGATGTCGACGGGGACCGGCGCCGTGGCCGTGGCGGCAGGGACGGCCACGGACGGGTTGGTGCCCGCCTCGGCGGACTGCGGGCCCTGCACGAGGACGAGGGCGCCGACGCCGAGGAGCGCGACCATCACACCGGCGGCGGGGATGAGCACGCGGCGCTTGAGCAGACGCGAGCGCCATCCGAGGAGCTGCTCGGGGTGGGCCATGAGCGACTCGAGATCGGTTTCGAGCGTCCGGCTGCCGACGCGGAGCGCTCGACCCAGGACGTCGAGGTCGTCGACGCGGAGGGTGAGCGGAGCGCCCGGCTCGAGCCGGCGCATGGAGTAGACGAGGGTGAGGTAGCGGGCGAGCACCTCGTCACGTGACGGCGAGGAGCGGCCGACGCGAAGGCTGCGGTCGTCGACGGTGAGCAGCCCCTCGCTCAGGTCGACGATCAGCTTCGAACGCGGCGGGACGAGCGACGTGGACTCGAGTCCGTAGATCGTGGCGAGCTTCCGGGCGTCCTCGTCGGACACATCGCGCGAACCCCGCTCGATCGAGCTGAGGGCTGCGAGGGAGAATCGACCGTTCGAGCGTTCGGCCAGGTCTTCGAGCGTGTTGCCCTGCTTGGCGCGGGCGTCGCTCAGCAGCGCGCCGAGGCGACGCGGCGGGATCATGCTGCCCCGCTCCCAGTCGTTCAGTCCCTGCGAACTCATGGTCTGGTCTCCGGCTACCTCGTGCATGGCCTGTCTCCTCGTCGATCGCCGTGGGCGGTCGGTCACCAGTTCGGTGCGGCAGTCACCTTCTGCGGCGACGCTGCCACTTACAGTAAAGATCTGGCGATCGAACACCAGAAGGCGTTGGACCCATCCCACTGGGTAGATCGGCCCGCTCTCCCACCCCCTTGAGCAATTCGCAGCGGCAACGGCGGGTACGCTCACGACGATGTCGGAACCCCAGAGCGCCCTCCCATCGGTGCGAGCCCGCGTGATCGCGTTCGCGTCGATCCTCATCTGCGGAGCGCTCGGGGGCGCCATCGGCTACTGGTTCGCCGACCTGTCCGACGAGAGCACGCTGCTCTCGGGGTTCCTCATGTTGGGAGGCACGGTCGTGTTCTCGCTCGGCGCCGCGGTCGTCTCGGTGCTGAGCCTGCGGGCGCTCGCCGAATGGACGTCGAGCGACGCCGCCCGGGGCGACGAGCTCACGCCGGTCGAGCAGCTGCTGGGCAAGGGCCGGTAGCACCAACCGGTAGGTTGGCCACGTGCCACCCGATGTTCAGCCCCTCACGGCCGGCGATCTGCCCGCCGATCCTGCCGAGCTCGCCGACCTCGCTCTCCGGACCGCCGTCGCCGCGGCCGACATGGTGCGCGCCGAACGCCGCGCCGGGTTCGGCGTCGAGACCAAGTCGACCGACACCGACATGGTCACCTCGCTCGACAAGGCGTCCGACGTCCTCATCCGTCGCCTGCTGCTCGACGCCCGTCCCGACGACGGCCTGCTGACCGAAGAGGACGCCGAGCACGCCGGGTCCACCGGCATCGTGTGGATCGTCGACCCGATCGACGGCACCACCAACTTCGTCTACGGCCACCCGCCCTACGCCGTCAGCATCGGTGCCGCGGTCGGCGGGCGCCCGATCGCCGGCGCGATCGTCGAGATCAGCGCCGACGACCGCTACCACGCCTGGCTCGGCGGCGGCTCCCACCGCAACGGGGCCCAACTCCGCCTCGGTGAACCGCCGGCGTTGGCACAGGCCCTCATCTCGACCGGCTTCGCCTACGACCCCCGTCGACGCGAGGCGCAGGCGGCAGTCGTGGCCCGCATCGTCGGCCAGGTCCGGGACATCCGTCGCCTCGGCGCCGCCGCGTACGACCTGTGCTCGGTCGCCGTCGGCCGCATCGACGGCTACTACGAGCACGGGCTCAACGCCTGGGATCTGGCCGCCGGCGAGATCATCGCCGCCGAGGCCGGCGCCACGGTGGAGCACCTGCGTGGCGGTCCGGCACTCCCCCTCGACGGCATCATCGCCGCGCACCCCGCCCTCGTGGGCCCGCTGCGCGACCTGTTGCTGGCGCACGGCGCCGGCGACCTCTGACCCGCCGTCAGCGACCACCCGACGGCGGAGCGGACCTGACCCGAGCGGGGGAACAACCGGGTCGCCCGCACCGAGAGACCCGATCGAGCGGCTGCGGCGTGCGAGACTCACGGGCGTGGGCACACGAATCTTGACGGTCGAGGACGACGAACGAATCCGCACCTCGGTGAAGTTGGCGCTCGAGGACGAGGGCTGGGAGGTCGCCGAGGCGACCAACGGTGAGGAGGCCATCGCGTACTTCGCCCGGCAGCCCACCGACGTCGTCCTCATCGACATCATGCTGCCCGGCCTCGACGGATTCGACGTGTGCCGCGCCATCCGCCGGCTGAGTGACGTGCCGATCGTCATGGTCACCGCCCGCGCCGACACCCACGACGTGGTCGCCGGGCTCGAAGCGGGCGCCGACGACTACCTCACCAAGCCATTCGTCCCGAAGGAGCTGTCGGCACGGATCCGGGCGCTGCTCCGACGGGCCCGGTCGGCCGACACCGGGGTGACCCGCATGCGGTTCGCCGACCTCGAGATCGTCCCCCAGGAGGGCACGGTCACCCGCAACGGCGAGGAGATCCACCTCACCAAGACCGAGTTCCGCCTGCTCGTGGAACTCGCAGCGAACGCCGGCCGCGTGTTCAGTCGCGAAGCGCTCCTCGAGAAGGTGTGGGGCCACGACTACTTCGGCGACGGTCGACTCGTCGACGTCCACATCCGGCGCCTCCGCACCAAGGTCGAGGCCGACCCGGCCGAGCCGCGCTACGTCGTCACCGTGCGAGGGCTCGGCTACAAGCTGCAGCCGTGAGCGTCGACCGCGCCGCCCTCGACGCCTCGAGGTTCCGACCGTTCGGCCAGTTGGGCCTCCGGGCCCGCATCGTCGCCAGCTTCACGCTGGGCGCAACCCTCATCGCCGGTCTGCTCTCGATCACCTCGGTCACGCTCAGCCGTTCCAACCTGCTCGACCAGCGCGAGCGACTCGTCCAGGAACGCACCCTCATCAACGGGGCGACGCTCGCCGACAAGTTGACGTCGCCCGACATCGACGCCCAGACGCTGTTCGGCTCGCTCTCGACCGCAGGCAAGCCGTCGGCGCTCGTCCCCGTGACCGAGGGGTCCGACGGCGACCTCCGCTCGATCAGCCTCGACGCCCGCTACGGCACGAGCGCCCTCCCCCGCGCCCTGCGTGTCCAGGTCATCGTCGATCACCAGGCCGGCATCATGCGCTACGAGCGTGACGGCGAGACGTTGCTCGCCGTCGGCGTGCCGATCGCCGGGGGCCAGGGCGGCTACTTCGAGATCAACCAGATCGACGACATCGGTCGGGCGATCGACAGCCTCGGCTACCGCCTCGTCGGCGCGTGCCTGGTGGCCGCGCTGCTCGGCGGAGTGCTCGGGTTCTGGGCGAGCCGGCGGGTGCTCCGCCCGCTCGCCGATGTCTCCCAGGTCGCCGAGGCGATCTCTCTCGGCAAGTTCGACGCCCGTCTCGTCGACACCGAATGGGCCGACGACCCCGACCTCGGCCAGCTCGTCTCGTCGTTCAACGCGATGGTGTCGTCGATGCAGATGCGCATCGACCGCGACGCGCAGTTCGCCTCCGACGTCAGCCACGAGCTGCGCTCCCCCCTGACCACGTTCAACGCGTCACTCGAGGTGCTGCGCAACGCCCGCGAGGAGATGCCCGACCGGGCGCAGATCGCCTTGGATCTGCTGTCGAGCGACATGGAGCGGTTCACGCAGCTGGTCGAGGACCTGCTCGAGATCAGTCGTTTCGATGCCGGAGCGGTGCGGCTCGAGCTCGACGAGGTGCTGCTGGTCGAGACGATCAAGCAGGCGGTGCGGTCGCTCTCACGCGATCCGATCCCCGTCGAGGGGTCCGGCCTCGACGACCTCCTCATCTCGTGCGACAAGCGACGTCTGATGCGCATCCTCGCGAACTTCATCGACAACGCCAAGAAGTACGCCAACAGCGCCACCGGCATCACCGTCGAGCGGGTGTCGGCATCGACCGACGACCCGACGTCCGGCGACGAGGAGCCCCGCCTCGACACGGTGCAGATCGCGGTCGAGGACGCCGGACCGGGTGTGCCCGAGGCGGAGCGGGCGAAGATCTTCGACCGGTTCAACCGAGGCGGCCAGGGTGGCAGCCGTGGCACCGACCTCGGGGTCGGCCTGGGCCTCGCGCTGGCCGCCGAGCACGCCCGCCTCCACGGAGGCTCGGTGTGGGTCGAGGGCCGGTCCGACGGTCTGCCCGGCTCCCGCTTCGTCGTCGAACTGCCGTTGGTGGAGCCCGCCGACGATCCGGCGGAACGATCCCTCGACGAGGCGGAGGCGATGGTATGACCGTCCGGCTGCGCCGAACCGCTGCCCTCCTGGTGGCGGCCGGAACGCTGGTCGTCGGCGCCTGCGGCGTGCCGCTCGACAGCTCGCCCCGGGCGGTGATCGCCACCTCCAGCACCACCGAGGCGACGACCGACCAGGCCAACACCGAAGCGGGCGACACCGCGGCGTTCCTGTTCTTCATCGCCAACAACCAGCTGATCAACGTCGCCCAAGAGGTGCCGAGCCGCTCGGTCGACGACGCACTCGGCGCGCTGTTCGAGGGCGTTCCGCCGAGCGCCGCCGACGACGTCGTCTCACAGATCCCGACGGGCACGCGCCTGTTGGGCGTCACCCGAATCGGAACGCTCCTCGATGTCGACGTGTCGAAGGAGTTCGACAACCTCGTCGGCACCGGCCGCTCACAGGCCACCGCCCAGATCGTCATGACCGCGACCGACATCGCCGGCATCGACCAGGTGTCGCTCCGCATCGAGGGGCAGCCCACCCAGGTGTTCTCCCAGATCCGCGGCGACACCGACCAGGTCGGGGCCTGCGACTACCTGGGCCTCATGCCGCCCGACGATCTGGTGCAGTCATGGGCACTCGATCGCCGGTCGAAGCAGCATCTGACGACGCGCCACAGCATGCTCTCGACGCAGTGCACCGCACCCCCGGCCGCTGACAACTGACCACTGTGTCGGCCCCGGCGGAGCCGACACAGTGCGCGTTCCGTAATCCATGCGAAAAGTGACGGCCGGCGACACATCTCGCATGGATTTCGTCCGCTCGTCGACACCCTCGGGTGGGGAACCCTGTGGTCCGACCCAGCGGAGCGTCGGACAGCGGACGACTCAGCGACGACCCCGGAAACTCAGGCCCACACGCCGAGAGGTCGGCGCGTGGGCCAAGCTGGACGGGTGACACCCTTCGCGAATCCCACGGCCCTCGTGACCGGAGGGGCCTCTGGGTCGGCGCTGCGCTTGCTGCCGAGCTCAGGTCGCGGCAAGCCACGGTGCTCACGACCGACATCGAAGGCGAATTCGATCACCGTCTCGATGTCCGACACCAGGACGACTGGCAGCGAGTCCTCAGCGATACCGGCGTACCCGACTTCCTCTTCGCCAACGCGGGAATCTCGATGGGCGGACCGACGCAGGAGCTGACCCGCGCCCACTGGGATCGCATCATCGATGTGAACCTCAACGGAGTGGTCAACGGACTACTGGAGGTCTACCCGGCCATGGTCGAGCGCGGGTCGGGCCACATTGTCATCACCGCCTCCGGTGCGGGTCTCGCTGCGCCACCCTTCGTCACTGCGTACGCCGCGACGAAGCACGCCGTCGTCGGCTTGGGTCTGGGCCTTCGATCCGAAGCGGCCCTCCACGGCGTACGCGTGAGCATTCTGTGCCCGGGCGCTGTCGATACACCGATTTTGGACCGCTCACCTCCCAGCGACCTCCCCAACACCCGATCCAAACCTGTCACTGCGCGGCAGTATCTGTCGCTGTTGAATCAGAAGCCGGTTTCGGCCGACCGTTTCGCAAGGCTGGCGTTGGATCGAATCGCCCGTGACCAGGCGATCATCTGTGTGCCGGTCGCTGCGAAGTCGCTTTGGTACTTGCATCGGCTTTCGCCGTCGTTGGTGGCCCGGGTCTCGAAGCTCATCGCACAGCGGGTTGATCACCACCTCCTCGGCGGTGGCAACTGAGCCGGCTCGTCCGCGGCCGATGTGACATCACCCGGTAGCAAGTCGGCCCGGACTGGTGGCAGGTCACTACGACCGCGCCGCCAGCGGGTCGACTGCCCGGGTCGCCGGTAGATTCGGACTCCATGTCACTCGTGTTGTCCATCGACGCCGGAACCACCGGTGTCCGAGCGTTCGCTGTCGACGAGTCCGGGGCGACCCGGGGCTGGTCGTACCGCGAGTTCACCCAGCACTTCCCGCAGCCGGGCTGGGTCGAGCACGACGCCACCGAGATCTGGGAGGCCGTGCAGACCACGACCGCCGAGCTGGTGGCCGCCCTCGACGAGCCGATCGCCGCAATCGGCATCAC
>ENA-UOWE01004891-UOWE01004891.1-activated-sludge-metagenome-genome-assembly--contig:-NODE-4891-length-12558-cov-7.714549_pt1 | contig 12558 bp, 13 predicted proteins | sample MGYA00249841_ERZ761562 | MGnify/ENA primary metagenome ERZ761562 (study PRJEB28883, sample SAMN05720200) | activated sludge metagenome | isolation source: Anaerobic digester | place: Japan... | reverse complement strand
GACACTTAGGGGTTAGAAAAATGACAAGAAAGTATCCAGTTGAGCTTGAAGAACAGATTCGGAAAGAATATAAGCCAGGAATAAACGGCTATAAAAAACTGGCAAAAAAGTATGGATTAAGAAGAGACCTTGTTCGTCTATGGATATTGAAAAAACCAAATACTCAATATCAGGAAATACTTTTGAATAAAGAAGAAAAAGATGAACTGAAAAGACTAAAAAAGGAACTCAAGTATTTGCGTGATGCAAATATGTATTGGAAAAATTATGCGGAGCTTCTTCAGCAAGATATTTCAGAAAGTAAAAAAAAAGACGAAAAATCGAAGCTATCAAAAAATCAAAAGAAAATGGAGCCGGAATCATGAATCTATCTAAAGAGTCCGGCATTGCAAGAAGCGTATGCTATTATCGCAATAAAACTACAAACAAAAAAGAAAGAGAAGAATTAGTTTTATCGGATATTAAAATTCTACCGGAAGAAACTCAAAATAGCGGTTCAAAAGTCATGTCGAAGTTCTTTAAGTCGCTTGGAATAATTCATAATCATAAGAAATTATCAAGGATAAGAAAAGCGAACGGGATCAGATCAAAAATTCGTAAGCGTAAATATCCCAAAGATTACTACAAAACACTCGAAGAAAACAGAGAAGATATACCTCAAAATATACTTAATCGTGATTTCAATGCGTTTAAGCCGATGGCAAAAATCGTAGCAGATATGACGTACATAAGAGTAATGGAAGGTTGGTTATATTTGAATTCAATTTTAGATTTATATAATGGGGAAATCGTTTCACATTCATTTTCGATGAACATCAACGAGAAACTTGCAATTGATTCTTTAAACAAATTGAGTGCAAAATATTGCCTTGAGGGAACACTTTTTCATACGGATCAAGGATCGCCATATCTCGGAAAGAAGTACCGCGATTTACTTAAAGATTTAGGAATAGTCCAAAGCATGAGCCGGAGAGGAAATTGCTGGGACAATGCCTGCATGGAAAATTTTTTTGGAACTCTGAAATGTGAAACGATCTATTTGGAAAAAGAAAATAAGTTATTGCCAGCAGCGAAGATGATTAAGAAAATAAATGACTATATAGATTACTATAACAATGTAAGGATTAAGAAGAAATTAGGTTGGCTTTCTCCCGTTAAATTCAGGGAGTCAATTTCATAAGCAAAAATATTTTTGTCCAACAAACAGGGGTCAATCCAAAGTCTTTTTAGGGTGTCTTATATTTTTATTTTACTTTCAATAATGATATGTTGAGTTTTGCATTTGATTAAATTGAATCAGTCAAGTAAGGAGGTTGCATCTTTCAGAAATTATTAACTCATTTTAAAATTCATTAAAGGAGTAATTGAATGAAAGACATTGATTTATTGAAAGAATTTCTAGAATTTCCTCGATGGATATCCGATCCTGTGTTTGATAGATTTAAGACTATAGATAATCATGTTTATCGTGAAGCTGATGATATGCATGAAGGGCGTAGATTTTTATTTGTCAATGGACAAAAAGAAAAGAAGGTTGTTTTGGTTGCTCATGCTGATACAGCATATTATCATAGAGAAAAACATTTTGTTGAAGTTGAAGATGGATGCTTCATTGCAGTAAATGAAGCCGGAGAAAGAACTCTTTTAGGTGCAGATGATAGAGCCGGATGTGCGATATTGTGGGCACTTAAGGATTCTGGTCATTCAATTCTCGTTACCGATGCTGAAGAATTTAATTTATTCGGAACTACTTGGCTGGTTAAGGATAATCCAGATATCGTACAATTGCTGAACCAACATCAGTTTATGATACAATTTGACAGACGATACGGCACCGACTTCGTATGCGTTAATGTCGGTTCAGATGATTTCCGGGATTATATTAGAGAAAACACAAATTATTCTGAATCAAGAAACTCCACGCGTACTGATATTTGCTTGTTATGTACTGATATTTGCGGAGTGAATATCAGTGTTGGATACTATGATGCACATACCGTTAAGGAAAAGATTGATTATAATCAATGGCTGCATACTCTAAATATGGCGAGACGATTACTATCTCGGGATTTGCCCAGATTTAAACTATGAATAATAAATTATAGGCATTCGGAGTTGAATCAGATTGTCATGTTCTCCGTTTTGTCCGGATTATTTTAAAAAATAATATAGGCACTATGAGTATAGATATATTTTGTTAGTTTAATTGTGTATAAATTAAATAATTACATGTTGTGAGGTTAGATATGAGATATGTTAAGAGGACTATAGAAGAATGTGTAAGAGACGATGGGCAGTTTGATCCTTACGCTAAGGAGAATATTGTTCATTTCCGGGCATGCGAGCTTAAAATCTATCATAGAGACCCCAATGATTTGGGTAAGGATTCTAGTGAGATCTATAGACATATTCCGGATCATCCAGATGCTTCCCGTTCATATGAGATGGCTATAAACTCACATCAGCGTTTTCATATAAATACTTCCAAAGCTTACGCATCGGCATATACTGATTACGAAACTGCTGAAGATCGGGAGTATGCTCCAGAAGAGATATATAAGGAGTATGAGGAGAAGTTAATGAATGCCACTCAGCTTCCATTACCTCCCAAACTCAACATTAACTTTGATAGTATCATAGATACCATAGCCCTCGCACCTGGAGATACTTGGGCAGGATTCTTTTCAATGCTTAATCCCGTTACTTGTTGGAAGACTATGGACAGATATGCTAAGGTCATATTTATATTTGGAGCTTATCAATATTTAGCATTCTTGATTCCGGCTTTATTTACAATAGAGTACTATACGATTTGGCAAGTTTTTTTATCGATAGGTAGATTGTTTAAGGCTATTCACATCTAAAAAGGAGGATATATGAAAATTAAAACTGATACTACTAACATAAGATTGCATGCAGCAAAGCTCCTTGATTTTAGATATAAGAGGCTTATAAAAAACTATAAGGAGCTTGCAGACTTTGTTATAGATGAATTTATTGATTATTTGAAGAGCATAGATATCTCTGAGGATCAAATTCTTCAGTTAAAAAGAAACGATGAAACGGAGAGTACTATATCTTTGTTTCTATCGGATGTATGTGCAGATGTGTTTAGACGAAAATTCTTCCCTAACTTTGATAGTGAAGAATATTATAAATTATTCTCTGCATATGCATTTAAAACTATGGTATATCACTTGTCAAGTGTTACAGATAAAGAGGATCAGGTCTTTACAGATATACAGTATGGTGAGAGATGGATTACATCTTTTATAAACAGTGCAGCTTTTAAGAAAGATAAGGCACTTCAGCTAACGTTCCTGGGCTACTATTTAAGCAAAATAAATATTTTTGAAATTGGAGAAGATACTGATTTCGAAAAGTTTGTTTCTACTTTTAGTACTCCGGAAGTACCTATTAAGCGTGCAGCTATGTTTAGTTGTAAATACTGCTTATTTACTCCGTTACTACATTTGTACAGTGAGGCAATACTAAATAGTTTAGATCCGGAAATGGTCAAGTACTATGAGGATAGATGTGCAGAAAATACAGCCGGTAAGTACGACACCTACATTCCAGTTCATGCATCAAACGTAGCTAATGGTGGTATATTTATCCAGAACCTTAAAGCTTGTAATATAGATAATTGGGGAGCCAGAATTAATTCTGCAATGGATTATGACCCTCGTCAGTATAAAGCTATACCTACTACAGAGCCTAAAGTATCTAACTCTTTTTATGATGAAAACCTTTTGTATTTTAAGAATGTAGCCTTTCCATTTTTCTTTACATACATAAGGTCTATGAACTTCACCATAGACTCACTCGAGAAACACAGTTTCTTCTATCACTTTGGTAGAAATGCATTTGTTAGCTGGGTTATAGGTGTTCCATGTATAATAGCAGTTTTTATCTTTTTCATTAAAATGCTTATGATGACATTTGGAGAATAACGGAGGGTAAATTTATGTTAAAAGAAATTATTACACCTACACTAAGATCCAGTTATGATACTGATGCTCAATATAATAGGGCAATGCTTGAGAAGATGTCACTTATGGGCTTCGTACTTAGTGTCATTAAATCATTATCTGATATGAGAAAAGAGCATGCTATGGTCGATCAGAAAAAAGAAGCTATGCTCAGAGCTATTACACCCAAAACTAATAGGCAGGCACTTAAATTCATCAAATATGTGAACAGATTGGCTCTTAGATTTGCTAAAGGTAGAGGTGGAAAAGCATGCCCTCATTGTGGATATTATATGTTCCCTATAGAGCAGGGTTCCGGAGATTGTGGAAGTGAATTTAACACAAGTGATATCTTACCTTCACCTATGGTAATAAACTATTGCTCGATGTGTGGAAATGTTATTGAAAGAGTATATAGAAATCAGACCGAGCTTGACTACATCAAAGCGTCTATAGATAAGAATTTGATGAAGCCTATGAGAGAATCTAATAAAGCACACATTCGTGTAAGAGACGCACTTAAAGAATACGGTATTGATGAAAGTGAATATTATGGAGATGATGATCTTTAACTAAATCTAAACAAAGAAAGGAGGTAGATAGTGAAAAGATATAGTATGGTGAGGTATGTATTGATTTTGGCAATAACCTTTAGTCTCAGCAGTTGCAGCGTTTTACGTATGCACAAACCTGACCTTTCAAAGAAGGGTATTGAAAGTAATCGGATATACTTACATTATTCTACGACCCGTAATGGTCTACAGAGTAGTTATAGTAGCAATGGTTGTACTAAGCTGGTGTATTATCCGGAAGGTAGGTATGTTCATTTGTTACAAATATTTGAAGATGCTGAGGTTATAGAGCTGCCTATTGAGATGATAGCAGATTTGTCTGAGTATCTTAAGTATCTGGTAGACTATGAAAGTGACCTGCAAATAGAACAGGGGTATACACTTCCGAATGGAGAGACTACTAATGTTAAACGATTTGAGTATAAAGGGGCTTTTATTACTAATTTCAAAATGTATAGTGACTCAAGCGTAAGGCATGATGTTTATATAAAAGATGCGGTGATAGATATTGGAGTATTTACATCTAATGGGAAATGCTACACACGTTTTGAAGTTAGGGATGGGGCTGATCATTCTATAGTGGGCTACGCATTAATAGACATTCAAAACACACGAGAGTTCTATGACGCATTAGACCATATGCTGTACTTGTATAATAAATAAAGGGGGGAATATGAAAAATACTATTAAATTGATTTTGTTGATGCTGACTACACTACTTATAGTCAGTGCTTGTACTACCACACAGATTGCATCATTTAAGGAAGATGCTGAGGCTATTGAAAGAGCGGAAGCTTTCCCTAAAGGAACTATTTCATCGAAGTTCTACTATATCGACACCAATGAACCTTATGATCCGGGAAAGGAGCATACAGGAGCTTTACCTGACAGTGTAAAAGATATAGACTTCTATGTAGAGATGGAGTCTAAAGATGCGGGCGAATATTTAAGGGCTTTCAAGATAGTAATGGATAAGTGGACCTGTGTAATACCTGCATGGAACGCTCAGTTTTTGAAAGATTACATTGAGAGCCAGCTTAAACATGAAGATCATGAAAATGTGTTTGATGGCAATGGTGCTTTTTTAAAGGATAAGGAATTCCATTTAGGGGATAGGCTTTGGGCAGAAGGCTTATTTGTAAAGGCTACTTCAGATCCTAGCAAAGTTGATAAAGCAATAATGCATATCAACCGTGTACGCATAGACGGTGACTTCTATGTTGTTGTAGGTTTTTATGCTCTTCGACATTATAATATAATATCACCTTATCGAAATCTAGGATTTTTGTGCCTTACACCCAAAAAGGCTAAGAAGCTGATAAAGATTCTTACAGAAATAGATGAACACTATAAGAAAGGAGAATAGGAAAATTATGTTTACAAAAAGAAAAGTTTTTAGCATGTTAGTGGGAGTTGCCTTATTGGTTAGTATTTCTCCAAAGGCTCTCAATGCCCAGGAAAGCGAGCTTTATAAGGTTACTACTAACAAGATCACAGCAGAAGCTTTTTACTGCTTAACAGAGCAGGATGCAGCCAATGGTAATTCGCCATCAGTATTTTTGGCAGACATATCAATAGTGAAATCTCCGGATGGAGAACAGCTAGCTATAAAGATCAATAACGATGTATTAACCATATACACTATTGACCTCAACGATATGATAAATGCTATCAAATCCGGAATTGATATCTTAGCTGGTAATATTAAAAAGCCTTTAAAGGCTAAAATTTTTGATCCTGTATGTATAAATAGTATATTTGCATTTTATAGCCCTGCAACTTCTATTTCGTGGTATTATACTGTAGTAGATATAGGGACTATTTACACTAATAGAAATAAAAGTTTCTATATGTACTTTTATGTAAAGAGTTCAGATATTAAAGATGAAAGTTACATAATGGTGTGCTTAGATCATGATAATACGAGAGTCTTGCTCAAGGATTTGCAAAAATATCATAAAGAACTACCTACAAGGAGAGGATAAGGAGGATATATGAAAATAAATACTTTGGTTAAACTAAGTCTGATCATTATCTGTGTATTGACAGGGTATGCGGGTAAAGCTGAGCAAACGTCTAAGAAGGGGCAATTTGTTGCAATTACAAAAGCCCCCATTGTAGTAGAAGCTTATTACGAGCTTCCATATGAATTGGAATTGCAAAATGGAAACCGCACAGTTTTTCCTGAAAAGTTTACAGGAATTATCAGGGTTGTAGATGATATAGATAATAATGCGATCATTATCTATATTAATAGGGACACAGTTATTATAAGACCACCAATGCTTAAGCTCTTCATAGCGAACTTAGATTACGCTATATCTCGTAAGGTCCCTAAAGTTGAAGAAACTCCGGATGGTGGAGGTTATTATCCGGGAATACTAAGTTCACAAGGAGTTGAATTTGGCTTTGGCACTCATTACAGTGAGACATTCAAAGCTTCACTATGTATGGGGTTTGTGTATGCTCCCAAAAATGTTAACCCTAAGAGTATTTACATATCTATAAATAACGGAACTCAATCAAGCCAGTATTATTTATACTTTCGTATCAGTTTTGGCTATGCACGAGTTCTTGCTGAAGAACTTAGAAAATATGAGAAAACTCTATCACCGGAAAGGAAAGGATAGATATGATACAAACCATAAACTTTAGTAGTAACCCTGGAGACAGCAACAATCGTGTCAAAAAGAACTTGTTTGGTTTATTTTGAACTTTTTTATAACGCGATATGTCTAACAAGTATTAACAGTGATTATTGGTATTTGCTAAGATATAGCCGCGGTATTGGCATTACTTATCTTATTGCATTATTATGCTTAATTGATTGCGCTGGTGCAATCTTATTGTTAAACTGGAAGAATTATGGTTTTTGGATTATACTATGTTCGGGTATAATAGAATTTTTTGTACAAATTTCATCAGGAACAAATATTTTCGGAAGTTTACTAATTTCATTCCTTCCGATACTTATATTATATACAGTATTAAAACTAGAAAATAACGTGGTTTCTGCATGGGATTATTTGAATGATGGTTGCGATTATGTGGACTATACTAAAGATAAAAAGTGCAGACGCTGTGGAACAATATATTCAAGTACGGAATCTACTTGTTTTAATTGCGGATCTTCTTTGTTTCATGAAGTTGAATCGATTAGAGATCTAAGAAGTTATTCGTCATCGACAACACCATCAAATTATAGTATTAGAGATACTTGGATATGCAAGAGATGCAACAAGAGAAATTTGGCATCAGCAATACAATGTGATATGTGCGGAGAATATAAGTAAGCTATTATCTCAACACATATAATGTTATAAAGAAAGAAGAATCGGTCGAATTTAAATCTAAGGTTTTTATAGAATATGTTAAATGACCGGCTAAATCGCTTGGCTCTATGCCGATAAGCGGGTTTTTTCATGCACAACACTGATTTTTTTGACGCACGAGACTTTGACAGGTCGGTGTTTTATTGAAGAAAATCCTATATGTATATTATAAAATAAGAAGGAATCTCGAAACATGAATATGATTTTCCTTGTTCTCATTCTGACTGTTGTTGTAGTTCAATTGGCGTTCATTATTGTCCTTTCAAAAAAAGCATCAGAGGGATCACAGGATCAGGTTGTCCGGAAATTCGATGAATACGAAAAGTGCCTTGGCAAATACGAAGCTGTCCTCCGTGAGGAGTTTTCCCGAAATCGCGAGGAAATGGCGAAATCGGGGTCGATCGCGCGTAATGAACTGACGGAGACATTTACTAAGTTTTCCCTGCTTCTTGATCAAAAACTGACAATGATACAGGATGCGGTTAACCTGTCGGGCAAGCAAAACCGCGAGGAACTCGGTTTATCGCTAAAATCATTTGAGGGGAAAGTTGACGTGATGCGCGATGCAGTCGAGAAGAAGCTCGCAGCGCTCCAGGAAGACAATAGCGCGAAACTTGAGAAGATGCGTGAGACCGTCGACGAGAAGCTCCATAAAACACTCGAGACCAGACTTGGCGAATCGTTCAAACTCGTGAGCGAGCGACTTGAACTTGTACAGAAGGGGCTTGGGGAGATGCAGACCCTAGCGACGGGAGTCGGTGATCTCAAAAAAGTCCTTTCGAACGTCAAGACGAAAGGCGTTCTCGGAGAATATCAGCTTGGCGCCATTCTCGAGCAACTGTTGACGCCTAATCAATATGAGCCGAATGTCAAAACAAAGAAAGGATCAAATGATCTTGTAGAATTCGCGGTAAAAATTCCGAGCAAGGAAGATTCTTCCCGCGTTCTCTGGCTTCCGATCGATGCGAAGTTCCCAACTGAGGATTATTCGAGGTTGGTCAATGCATACGATATTGGGGATGTTGGCGAGATCGAAGCCGGCACAAGAGCTCTCAGGACGAAGATCGAAAAGTTCGCAAAAGATATCAATACGAAGTATATCGATCCGCCGAACACGACCGATTTCGCGATTATGTTCTTACCCTTTGAAGGCCTATTCGCGGAGGTTCTGCGTATTCCCGGACTTTTCGAGAGTATTCAACGAGACTACAAGATTACCATTACCGGTCCCACGACCATTTCGGCTTTCCTTTCGAGTTTACAGATGGGTTTCCGGAGCCTCGCGGTCGAGAAACGGACAAGTGAAATTTGGCAACTTCTTGGCGCTGTGAAAACCGAGTTTGGAAAGTTTGGCGAAGTACTCGAAAAAACGAAACAGAAGCTTGATGCGGCGAGCAAAGAAATTGACTCGGCAGGAGTGCGTTCACGAGCGATTGAGCGGCAGCTTCGGAACGTCCAGGAACTGCCGTCGGGGACGGTAGATAAAATGCTTATTGAAGATGTCGCAACAGATGAAGTGTAGAAATATCCAAGGATGTGATTATTTTTGATCTAAAAACTCTAACTGACCAGATCAGTCGCATGGCATAAGGTCAGCAGATGCTACTTTGACAGATCGGTGTTTTATTGAGGAAATATGAAATTGAGAACAATATTACTAAATGCTTTTTTGGGATTGTATCTTACATTCCCTTGTTCAATGCTTTTTGCTGATTCGTATAAAGGTATTGAATGGGGTACTGATATTGATGTAGTTATAAGTGAAAAAAATTTATCAGTAAAAACACCCGATACTGATTCTCAAGAAGAAGACCAGGATGAGAAAGTATCTATTTCTAAAATATCATTTTTTACTATTGATGTAGATATGTTGGCCCACTTTTACGAAATTCCTATTGTATGCAACTCGAACAGTCCGGGACCACCTCCTGATGTAAAAAACAAGGAGATTAATCGAGTACTCAATCATTCATATCGAAGTGCTTTCTGCAATTACCAGGAGTCCGTTTGTCCAAATATTACAATAATACCAATCAACTCGGATGATGATAATGAGCAATCTGGTTGTTATGAATTTTATGAAGGCAAGTATTTTTGTTACGCTAATCAGATAGCCGCTCATTCATTTGATCAGGTTTTATCAAAGTTGAACAAAAAGTACGGGAAAGCCTCAAAATACTCAGGTGACTCTCTATTTCAGATTTTAGGTTCTTTCACATACTATTGTTGGGTATCAGGTGATACTGTTATTTTGCTCAATAATTACAATGAAATAGATGGTTCGCCGAAAGGAAGGTCTGAGTGCTCATTGACGTATATGTCTAAAACTATTACAGATTTGATTAAAAAAGAAATTAAAAAAAATATCGGCGAGCAAAAGAACAGTGAAATAGAAATACGGAACAAAGAGACAAAAAAAGATTTAGATACTGTCGAGTAAATATCGTAGAGAATGAACTTGTATAGAATTTATCAAGGAATTTCTATCACTTACAATATTTTACATTTTAAGTGATAGAAATGTAATGTTTGTATAAACATAATGACGATAGTACAGTTGATTTCAGGTATCTATGATTGAAAAAATATTAAAGTTTCAATTGGCCGGATTAATTGAGTGCGGATTTTTGTGCAATGATTGTATAAAATAGACTCCTTCTTTCTCTGTCGTCTATGAGCTAATTATTCTTTTTTATTATTTACTCAAAAAATCACTGACATCCACCTTTGAGGTGTATGTTTTCGAAGAGAGGTAGAGTATTTTGGAATTGACATTTATGGAAACATTACTCAAAAAGATTTTAATCGAATGTGGTTGTGTGTTTTTTCAGTTCGCCAGTGATAATTACTGACGCATTTTTGGATATCGCCATAATAGGGTTGGGGAAAAGAATAATTTATATGAACTGTTTATATCGCATGATTTTGGAAAGTTAAACGCATTGCTTAATTTGTTTGAGAAGCCTTTGTTTGTGACGATAGGAGTGGGGTAAATAGCTACATGGGAGTGATTTATGACATTTTTTGAAATAATAGATTCAATAAATGAATATTCAAAGAATTCCCAAATTCTTAAAGATATTCAAGAATATAGACGATTAGCAAAAGATAAGCAAAAAGGAACTGACAATTTATTTTCTCCTTCCACGACAAAAGATGAGTATGCATTTCATTAATATATAAATATTGAAGGACTGTAATGGTAAAAAGCTTTAATAATAAAACGGATAAAGTCGGTGACGATTTTAAGGAAAATATTTGCAAAGAAAGCAAACTTCAAGTTGCTGCTGGTATCTTCTCTATTTACGGCTTTGAAGCATTGAAGGCTGAACTCAAGAAAATTGAATCATTGAACTTCATTTTCACCGACCCCACATTTATTGAACTCGATAAGAAAAATCGTGAACAGAGGCAATTCCATCTTAATTCTAATACTCGGCAAAAATCAATTGGTGGTAGTGAGTTTGAAATAAACTTGAAAAACGAACTTAAAGGGAAGGCCATTGCCAAGGAATGCAAAAAATGGATTGAGCAGAAAGTCACTTTTAAAACAAATGCCGGAAATAAATACATTCAACCCCATGTAACGCTATTAAATAAAGACAGAAATTTCGTTTACATGGGTATTAACGAATTCAGTAGTGCCGGTTTTGGTTATGAAAAAGACAACTCCATCCTGCATCAGATTATTAAGACTGATGACTTTGATACCACAAAGCAATACATACAGAATTTCAATGATATATGGAATGACGAAAAGGTTTTGAATGATGTGACAGCTGAGGTCACGGACTACATTTCAAATCTTTATAAAGAGAATTCGCCGGAATTTATTTACTATCTGACTTTGTACAATATTTTCAATGAGTTTTTAGAAGATATATCTGAAGATGAACTCGCTAATGAGCGAACTGGCTTTAAAGAATCTGTAATCTGGAATCGGCTCTATGATTTTCAGCGTGATGCGGTTCTGGGTATTATCAATAAACTGGAACGGCACAATGGATGTATCCTTGCCGACAGTGTCGGTCTTGGGAAGACCTTTTCTGCGCTGGGCGTAATAAAATATTATCAGGAACGAAACCGCTCTATTTTGGTTTTATGCCCAAAAAAATTAGGTGATAATTGGCAAACCTTTTTAAACAATTATGAAGATAATCCGCTGATTAAAGACCGGCTCAATTATGATGTGCTTTACCATACTGATTTATCACGTGAAAAAGGCGAATCAAACGGTATCGATTTATCCCGAATTAACTGGGGTAATTATGACCTTGTTGTTATTGATGAATCTCATAACTTTAGAAATAACGATCCCCGTAAAGACAGATTGACCCGGTATCAGAAACTCCTCAATGATGTTATGCGTAAAGGGGTAAAAACAAAAGTCTTGATGCTATCTGCCACTCCGGTAAACAATCGTTTTACCGACTTAAAGAACCAGCTAGCCCTTGCATGGGAAGGTGAAACAGGCATTGCTGATGAGAGAATGGGTACGGAAAAATCTGTAGAAAATATATTGAAAAATGCCCAGAAAACCTTTAATGATTGGGCGAAATTACCACCGGATGAGCGCACCAGCCAAGCCCTGCTTACAAGTCTAAGCAGCAACTTTGATTTTTTTAAACTGCTGGATAGCGTTACGATTGCCAGAAGCCGTAAACATATTGAGAAATATTACGA
>ENA-UOWE01004888-UOWE01004888.1-activated-sludge-metagenome-genome-assembly--contig:-NODE-4888-length-12568-cov-4.767841_pt1 | contig 12568 bp, 11 predicted proteins | sample MGYA00249841_ERZ761562 | MGnify/ENA primary metagenome ERZ761562 (study PRJEB28883, sample SAMN05720200) | activated sludge metagenome | isolation source: Anaerobic digester | place: Japan... | reverse complement strand
GCTGGACAAGCTGCTTGTCCTGCCCGGCTTCGAGTTCACCGCCACCTTCGGTTTTCATATTCTGGGCATCTTCCCGCCGGAGACGCCGGTGAGCTATCTGGAGCATTTGCTGCTGACGCTGCGCGTGCCGCCGGCGCTGCTGCGCGAGGGCAGTTCGACCGTGGGCGCGACCTCCGACGTACTGACCGCCTATCACGTCATCAACGAGGCCGGCGGGCTGGTCATCGCCGCCCATGTGAATTCCGGCAACGGCGTGATGATGCGCGGCCTCGATTTCGGCGGGCAAACGCGCGTCGCCTATACGCAGGACCCCAACGTCCACGCGCTGGAAGTGACCGACCTGGAGAAGCGCGGCAACCAGACGACGCGCCGCTTCTTCGACGGCAGCAAGCCAGAGTACCCGCGGCCGATGCGCTGCATCCAGGGTTCCGACGCCCACCGGCTCATCCGTGAATCAGCCACGTCGCCCTATCTGGGCGTCGGCGACCGCGTGACGGAGATCTTGCTGGAGGAAGTGTCCTTCGCGGCCCTGGCCGGCGTCATCCGCGGCAACGACTACTCCCTGACCCGCCCCTACCGCGGCACGGCCAAGGCGGTCGATTTCGTCCAACTGGCCCGCGAGGAAGGCGAGTCGCTGGTGCAGGCCTTCCACCCGACCATCAACCAGCGTGGCGGCCACCTGGACAACATTCTGCGCGACATCTGCGCCATGGCCAACACCAACGGCGGCACGATCTACGTTGGCGTGCCAACTGACCCAAAGGCCAAGGCGGAGGGTGTCCGCGAGCCGGCCAAGGCCATCGAGGCGCTGCGGACGACGCTGGCCAAGCGCTTCAGCCCGAAGCCGCCGGTGCAGATCGACAGCCTGCCAACGCAGGGCACGACCGTCGTGCGCGTCACCGTGACGCCCGGCCCCGACGCGCCCTACGCCATCGACTCCAACCTCTTCTACGTCCGCGACGAGACGGAGACGACGCTGGCCGTGCGCGACGAGATCGTCCAATTGGTCGAGCGCGGGCTGGAGCGCCGGGCGGGCCAGATCGCCGCGCCGGCCGAGGAGCCGGCGCGCCCCACGCCCACGCCCGCGGCGGCCGCCCCCGCCCCGCGTGCCGACCGCCGCCGCTCCGAAACGGCCCGGGCCACGCCCGCGGAGAAGCCGCCGCCGGCCAGCGCGCCATCGACCAACGGCAAGCGGGAACGGCCGCGCACGGGCGTCGAACTCGTCGAGAGCCAGGAGCGCGACGGCACGATCTACCACACCCTGCGCGACCTGCGCAGCGGCAACCTGATCAACAACGTCACCCGCTCCTCGGCGCGGCGGCTATGGCATTATGCCATTACCCAGGCGGAAACAACCCCGCCCAACCTGGGTAGCGTCCAGTGGCGGCAGAACGTGGCCGTGCTCAACCGGCGGCCGAAGGGCAACTCGACGCTCTACGACCTGGCCGTGCGCGCCGACGATGGCGTCCACGTCTACTACGGCGTTACCGACAGCGGCCTGAGCGAGGAATGGCTGGCCCTGGTGGAGGAGCCGCGGCGCGAATGAGGCGAGTCGGCATCCTGACCATCAGCGACCGCGCCGCGGCCGGCGACTACGCGGACGAGAGTGGGCCGGCCGCGGCCGCGGCCGTCACCGCGGCCACCGGTTGGCCTATCGAGCGGCAGGCGATCATTCCCGACGACTTCGACGCCATCGTCCGGGCGCTGCGCCAGTGGTGCGACGACGGGCTGGAGCTGCTGCTGACCAGCGGCGGCACCGGCTTCGCCCCGCGCGACGTGACCCCGGAGGCCACGCGGGTGGTCATCGAGCGCGATGCGCCGGGCATTGCCGAGGCGCTGCGAGCCGAGAGCCTGCACGTCACCCGCCACGCCATGCTGTCGCGCGGCGTGGCCGGGCTGCGCGGCCAGACGCTGATCATCAACCTGCCTGGCAACCCCAAGGCCGTGCGCGAGAACCTCGACGTGCTGCTGCCCGTCTTGCCCCACGCCCTCGACCTGCTGACCGCGCGACCGGAGAGCGGGCAGGGCCACCGCGAGGTTTGAGCGCCGACCACTGACCCTGACCACTGACCACTACCCCATGCTCCACCGCCTCATCCCCACCAACGGCGTTACCCTCCACACCGTGCTCGACGGGCCGGAGGATGGCCCGGTTGTCTTGCTGCTGCATGGCTTTCCGGAGTTCTGGTACGGCTGGCGGCAGCAGATTCCGGCGCTGGCCGCGGCCGGCTTTCGCGTCCTGGCTCCCGACCAGCGCGGCTACAACCTCAGCGACCGGCCGCGCGCGCTGTCGGCCTACTCGCTCGACGCGCTGGCCAACGACGCCCTGGGGCTGATCGACGCCAGCGGCCGGGAGCGCGTCTACCTGGCCGGCCACGACTGGGGGGCGATGGTCGCCTGGTGGGTGGCGCTGATCGCTCCACACCGGGTGCAGCGGCTGGCCATCCTCAACGTCCCCCACCCCGCGGTCATGCTCAACCACCTCACCACCGACCCGGCGCAGATGTCGCGCAGCCTCTACGCGGCCTTTTTCCAGCTGCCGGGGCTGCCGGAGCGGCTAATGGAGGCCAACGATTGGCGGCTGCTGGCGCGCACGTTGCGGGACACGAGCTTGCCGGGCACGTTCAGCGACGCTGACCTGGAGGAGTACCGCCGGGCCTGGTCGCGTCCGCGGGCGATGACGACGATGCTCAACTGGTATCGCGCCCTGGTGCGGCGGCCGCCGGCCGAGGTGTCCTCGACACGCGTGGTCGTGCCGACAACGATCTTATGGGGCATGAAGGACTTCGCCCTGCGCGCGGTCATGGCCGAGGAGAGCGCCGCGCTGTGCGACGACGGCGAGCTGCTGGCCTTCCCCGACAACACCCACTGGCTCCAGCACGAGGCCGCGGCGGCAGTCAACGAGGCGCTCATCAGCCGCTTCCGGCCGCAGCCCTAACCGCGCCGCGCCGGAGCGGCTACAATGGCCCCCATGCATTCCGACCCGTTGCGCCTGCGCTCCGACCTGCTGCTGCTGTTGGCCGCTTTCATTTGGGGCTTCGCCTTCGTGGCCCAGCGCGCCGGCGTGGAGCATATTGGCCCGATGGCGTTCACAGCCATCCGCTTTTTCATTGGCGGGCTGGTGCTGCTGCCGATCATCCTGGCGGGCGAGCGCCAGGGCCGGCCGGCGGCGGCCGGCGCTGGCCGCCGGACGTTACTGAGCAAGCATCACCTGGCCAGCATCCTCGTTGGCGTCGCCCTCTGCGCCGGGGCGACGCTGCAACAACTCGGCGTGGCCCGCACGACGGCCGGCAAGAGCGGCTTCATCACCAGCCTCTACGTGGTGATCGTGCCCCTGCTGGGGCTGGCGCTGGGGCGGCGCGCGCCGGCGGCCACGTGGGTGGGGGTGCTGCTGGCCGCGGCCGGCCTCTACTTTCTGACCATGCAAGGGTCGTTCCGCATGGGCCTGGGCGACTTCCTGGTGCTCCTCGGCGCGTTCGCGTGGGCCGTGCATATGCTTTTGCTGGGCCATTTCTCGCCCGGCCGCGACCCTGTCAAGCTGGCCTTCACCCAGTTCATGGTCTGCGCCGCGCTTAGCGGGCTGGCGGCGCTGCTGCTGGAGACAACGACGCCCGCCGACGTGCGCGCCGCGGCGCTGCCCATCCTCTATACCGGCGTCTTGTCCGTTGGCGTTGGCTATACGCTGCAAGTCGCCGGCCAGCGCCACGCCCCGCCGGCCGACGCGGCTATCCTGATGAGCATGGAGTCTGTCTTTGCCGTGCTGGGCGGCTGGCTGCTGCTGAGCGAGCAACTGACCGCCCGCGCCCTCCTCGGCTGCGCCCTGATGCTGGCCGGCATCCTCGTCTCGCAACTCTGGCCGGCGCGGGCGCGGGCGGCGGCGGCGACCTTGCCCGCGGAGCACTGACGGCCGACCGCCGACCGCCGACCGCCGACCGCCGACCGCCGACCGCCGACGACAGACCACTGACCACTGACCACTGACCACTGACCCACTGACCACTGACTCCCCCATGGAAACGCCAACCGCCAGCCTCCAACTCAAGCCGGGCCGCGACAAGCCGGTTCACAATCGCCATCCGTGGGTCTTCTCCGGCGCGGTCGGCCGCCTGCATGGCGACCCGCAGCCGGGTGACCTGATCACCATCACCGACGAGCGCGACAACCCTCTGGCCACGGCAACCTTCAACCCCAGGTCGCAGATCGTCGCCCGCATTCTTTCCTGGGACCCGGCCGAGCCGATCGACGATGCCTTTTGGGGCCGCCGCCTGGAACGCGCCATCGCTGCCCGCGCCGCTCTGGGCCTCAGCAGCGACGCCGGCGCCGCTCTTGTCTCCCCGGCTCCCCGGCTCCCCGGCTCCCCGGTTCCTGCCTCCCCCACCACCGCCTACCGCCTCGTTAACGCCGAGGCCGATGGCCTGCCCGGCCTTATCGTCGATCGCTATGGCGACCATCTGGTTATGCAGTGCCTGACGCTGGGCATCGACCGGCGCAAGGCGATGCTGACGGCGCAACTGGCGGAGCTGCTGCGGCCGGCGGGCATTCTGGAGCGGTCGGACGTGGACGTGCGCGGCAAGGAGGGGCTGCGGCTGCTGATCGAGCCGCGCCACGGCCAGCCCCCGCCGCCGGAGATGACCATCCACGAGAACGGCCATGCCTTCCTGGTCGATGTCTGGCGCGGGCACAAGACGGGCTTCTACCTGGACCAGCGCGACAACCGCGCCGCCGTCGGCCGGCCGGCGCTGCTGGCCGGGCGCGAGGTGCTCAACGTCTTCGCCTATACCGGCGCGTTCGGCGTCTATGCCGCCGCCGCCGGGGCGGCGCGCATCACCCAGGTCGATAGCTCCGCGCCGGCGCTGGAGGTGGCCGAGCGCAACATGGCCCTCAACGGCTTCGACCGGCCCGACGACGAGTTGATCGCCGGCGACGCCTTCGAGGTGCTGCGCTACTATCGCGAGACGGGCCGGCAGTTCGACGTCGTCGTCCTCGACCCGCCCAAGTTCGCCCACAGCCAGGGGCAGGTCGAGCGCGCCTGTCGCGGCTATAAGGACCTCAACTGGCTGGCGCTGCGGCTGCTGCGGCCGGGCGGGCTGCTGGCGACGTTCTCCTGCTCCGGCCTGGTCTCGGCCGACCTCTTCCAGAAGGTCGTCTTTGGCGCGGCCGTCGATGCCGGGCGAGACGTGCAGATTCTGCAACATCTGGGGCAGGCCGCCGACCATCCGGTGCTGCTCTCATTTCCTGAGTCGGCCTATCTGAAGGGGCTGCTCGGCCGGGTGTGGTGACGTGCGCGCCTCGGTCATCATCCCCAGCCTGAACGCGCCGACCCTGAGCCGGGCGTTACAGGCCATTGCCGCGGGCACGGAATTGCCGGACGAGATCATCGTCGTCGGCCGCGACGAGGCCGGCGCTCTAAAAGCTTTCCCCCCGCCCTCGGAGAGTGGCCCGACGCACGTCCCCCTACCCTCTGAGAGTGGCCCGACGCGCGTCCCCCCGCCCTCTGGGAGGGGGTTAGGGGGAGGGATTGTGCGCTTCATCGACACCGGCGCGCCGGTCTGCGCCGCGCGGGCGCGCAACCTGGGCCTGGCCGCCGCGACGGGCGAACTGCTGCTGCTGCTCGACGCCGACTGCATTCCCCACCCCGGCTGGCTGGCCGCCCACCGCGCCCGCCACGTCGCCGGGGAACAGGTCGTCGGCGGCGCGGTGGCCCTGGCCGGCAGCAACTACTGGGCGCAGAGCGACAACGTGTCCATGTTCCACGAGTTCATTCCCCAGCGACCGGCCGGGGCGCGCGTCCTGCTGCCGACGCTGAACCTCAGCCTGCGGCGCGAGGTTTTCGCCGCCGTGGGGGGCATGGACGAGTCCTTCCCCGGCGCGGCGGCCGAAGATGCCGACTGGACCATCCGCCTTCGCCGCGCGGGCTACCGCCTGTGGTTCGACCCGGCGGCTGTCGTCGCCCACAGCCCGGCGCGCACCACCCGCGCCGACGTGGCCCGCCACTGGCGCAACCTGGGCCATAACGCCGTCCGCGTGCGGCTGCGCTACCCGGAGGAGTTCGGCACGCCGGCCGGGGCGCGCCGCGCGGCCTGGTGGCGGCTGCTGTCGCCGCTCATCGCCACGCGCATCACCGCCGGGGTCTATGCCAAGCGCGCCCTCTGGCGCTACTGGCCCAGCCTGCCCGTCGTCTACGCCAGCAAGGTGCTCTATTGCTGCGGCGCGGCGCGAGCCATCGACAGCGGCTTCGCCACCCGGCCATGAACGCCGACGCCATCGCGCTCGTCATCGTCGCCTGGAACCAGCTCGACAAGACGCTCGACTGCCTGGCCAGTGTCGCCGCGCTGCGCCACGCGCCCGGCCGCGTCGTGCTGGTGGACAATGGCAGCGCGCCGCCGCTGGCCGCGGCCGTGGCGGAGCGCTTCCCGGCCGTGGAAGGGCTGCGGCTGCCGCGCAATCTGGGTTTTGCCGGCGGCTACAATGCCGGGTTGCGCCACGTGTTGGCCGGCGAGCCGGCGGCCGTGCTGCTGCTCAACAACGACACCCTGCTGGCCCCGGACGCCCTCGACCAACTGATTGCCCAGATGGAAGAGGAGAGGCTAACGCCAGGACGCCAGGACGCTAGGGCGCCAGGCGGAGACGGTCGCGGGGAGTTCATCGGGTTGGTCACGGCGAAGATTTATTACGCCACCGAGCCGGAGCGCATCTGGACAGTGGGCGCGAACCTGAACGTCTTCCTCGACCTGAAGGACGGCGGCCAGGGGCAGCGCGACGTCGGCCAGTGGGCCACGCCGCGCGACGTGGATTTCGCCCCCTTCTGTGGCATTCTCATCCGGCGCGAGGTGTTTGCGACCGTCGGGCTGCTGGATGAGGCGTTCTTCCTCTACTATGAGGATATGGACTACTGCCGGCGGGCGCGGCTGGCCGGCTGGCGCATCCGCCTGTGCCCCTCGGCCCACATCCTCCATGCCGTCAGCGCCAGCAGCGGCGGCCGCGACAGCCCCCTGGAGCGCTACTGGATGGCCCAGAGCAGCGGGCGCTACTTTCGCAAGCATGGCCGTGGCCTGCGGCTGCTGCTCATCGTCCCCTTCCGGCTGGCCAGCGCGGTCAAGATGACGGCGCGGCTGCTGCTGGCGGGCAAAACCACGGCCCTGCGGGCCTACTGGCGCGGGCTGTGGCTGGGCTGGCGCACGGGGCGGGCAACCACGCCGCCGCCGGCCTGGGCGCGCGGGGTGTCCGCGCCCTAGCGCCGCGCTAGAGCAGCTCGATGGCGGCCTGCAAATAGCGTCGCGTCCCTGCCAGCAGCCGGTATTGGCAGCGGTAGGATGAGGCGAAGTCCTCCAGCGCGCGGAACTCGTGACTGACCCCGTAGGCCGAACCCAACTCGTCGAACAGGAGCACATCACCGGGGCGCAGCCGGGGGGCCAGCGTCGTCAGGACGTAAAGCGTCGAGGTGTAGATGTCGGCGTCGAGGTGGATGACCGTGCGCCGGTCGAGCGCGTGGCCGTCGACGAAGGGGCCGAGCGTGTCCTGGAACAGGCCTATCTCCAACTCCACGCGCGGGTCGTCGAAGGTTGGCACCTGGCCGTGGGTGGTGAAGGTGCCCGCGGGCAGGCCCACCCAGGCATCGGGCAGGCCGGTGAAGACGTCGAAGCCGTAGAAGCGCGAAGCAGGGGCGCTATTGTGCGCCGCCCACCAGCGCAGCGACTCGCCGTGGTAGACGCCGAACTCCAGATAGTCGATTGTTCCGCCCAAGCCGTGGGCGTCGATGACGTACTGATAGAGGTCGAAGCGCGTCGCCAGGGTTGGCGCGGCGGCGCGGGCCTTCGACCACTGGTAGAAGCGCGAGGTGTAGACTGCCCGCAGCAGCCATTCCTCGGCCGGGCGGGCCAGCCCATAGAGCCGGGCCTTCAGCGACGGCGACCAGGGGTGGGTGTTGGTGGATGTGTTGGAGTTGGTTTGCATGGCAGTCACGCGGCCAATGTTACCACGCCCGCCGTTGTAGCGCGATTTGGTAAATCGCGGGCGATTTGGTAAATCGCCCTACGCTGGTTGGCGGTGGGGCGCGGGGCCGCTACAATGGCGGTTTGGGAGTGTGACATATGCGACTAGGACGAGAGGGGCAACTGGCCCTGCTGCCCAGGTGGGTCAGCGAAAAGCTGGACGTTCATCTATGGGAGACCAACCGCCTATTGGCTCAGGCCCAGGCGGAACTGCCACCCGGCGCGCGTCTGTTAGACGCCGGCTCCGGCGAAGGGCAGTACCGCGACACCTTCAAGCACCTGCGCTACGTCGGCGTCGATCTGGCCGTGGGCGACCAGACGTGGGACTACACCGGGTTGGACGCCCAGGGCGACCTGTCGCATCTGCCCTTTGCCGACGACAGCTTCGACGCCGCGGTCTGCTTCCAGGTGTTGGAGCACGTTAACGAGCCGGCGCTGGTCATCGACGAGATCGGCCGCGTCCTGCGCCCCGGCGGCCGCTTCTACCTGTCCGCGCCGATGGCCTGGCACCAGCACCAGAAGCCCCACGACTTCTTCCGCTACACCTCCTACGGCTTCACCCATCTGCTCGAGAAGGCCGGCCTGCGCGTCGTCGAGATGCGGCCGTGGGGCGGCTACTTCTGGTTCCTGTCGTTCAACTTCCAGATGATGCACGACCGGCTCTTCCCGCGCGGCGACAACGATCTGGCCTACCTGCTGAAGCTGCCGCTCATCCTGCCCGTCTACCTGGTCTTCTTCCTGCTGCTGCCGCTGCTGCTGTTCTATCTCGACCGGCTCGACCGGGTGAAGGACCACACGTTGGGCTGGGCCTGCATCGCCGTGAAGCCCCCCGCCGATGAACACGCTCCAGCGCCTGCTTAGCAACACCTTCCTGGCGTTTGCGAGCAGCGTCCTCGTCAAGGCAGGCAACGCCCTGCTGTTCATCCTCATCGGCCGCCAGCTCGGCCCGGCGGCGTCGGGCAGCTTCAGCCTGGCCACGACCTACTTCACCTTCGTCTTTGGCCTGTCGGCGCTGGGGCTGCACGAGATCATGGTGCGCGAGGTGCCGGCGCGACGCGAGGAGAGCGGCCGCTACCTGGTCAACTACGTCAGTCTGCGCGTTGTTCTATCGGCGGTCGTCTATGGGCTTCTGGTGCTGGGGTTGTGGCGGCTATCGCCCTACACCGCGGCCACGACGCAAGTCATCGCCATCCTGTGCCTGGCAGCCGTGCCCGAAGCGATCTTCAGCATGTCGCAGTCGCTCTTCGAGGCTCACGAGCGCCTGCTGACGCCGCTGGTGGCAGCGACAGTCAGCACGGCGGTCAAGCTAGGCGCGGGCTTCTGGCTGTTGCGCTCCGGGGCCGACGTGGCCCAGATCGCCTGGGTGGTACCGCTGGCGTCGGTGCTGGGCGTGGCCGTCTTTGCCGGTGGGCTGGCGCGGCTTTTCCGGCAGGCGGGGCCACAGCTGCCGGCGCGGCTCGACCCGACCTTCCTGCGCCACCACCTGGGTTATATGCCCAGCTTCTTCATCATCCAGATGTTCTCCCTGCTCGACTATCAGGCCGACATCCTGCTCATCTCGCTGATGCTGAGCGAGAACGACGTTGGCCTCTACGCCGCGGCGCAGACCATCCTGCTGGGCTTCAACCTGATGCCCGTGGCCGTGCGCACCGCACTCTACCCGGTGATGAGCCGCTACTACTACCAGGCTCCCGACAAACTGGCCGTGCTCAACGACAAGATCAGCCGCTACCTGCTGGCCGTCATCCTGCCGGTAGCCACAGGCGTGACGCTGCTGGCCGGGCCGATCATCGCCCTGGTCTATGGCCCGGCGTTTGGGCCGGCGACGCCGGTGCTACAAGTCTCTATCTGGGCCATCGTTTTCCTGTTCCTGAATGTGCCCCATTCGCGGCTGGCGCTGATCTACAACCGGCAGCGCGACGCGGCCATCCTGCTGAGCCTCACCACGGGGCTGAACCTCGCTCTGAACCTCGTGCTCATCCCACGGGCGGGCATCCTGGGCGCGGCCGTGGCCCGGCTGCTGTCAAGCCTGGCCCTGTTCCTGGTCTTCTACGTCTATGCGCAGACGCGCCTCACGCGGGTCAGCCTGCTGGCCTCGCCCGTCCGGCCGCTGCTGGCCACGGCGGCGATGGCCGCGGCGGTGTGGCCGCTGCGCGACCAACCACTGGCCATCCCCATCGCCGCCGGCGTCCTCGTCTACGGCATCGCCGCCCTACTGCTCGATCTCGTGCCCCAAGACGACCGCGTTTACTGGCGCGAAGTCCTCCGCCGGCGCTAATCGGACAGATTACTCCCCCAAATACTCCAAACGGGCGATTGTTTTGGCGGGCGGATCGCCTAGAATGCTAGTGTTCGCAAGACTGGATGTTTTAGGTTCCAAGGAGACAACTATGTTTAAGAAGACCTTCGTTCTTGTTTTGGCCCTGTTGCTGGTCGCGGTCGGCGTCGTGTCGGCCCAGTCCGGCAACCTGCCGGGTTCCGGCTGGTGGTCTGGGCAGCAGATTCAGAACGTCGGTACGGCCAATGCGTCGGTCCTGTTCACCGCCTATGATGACCAGGGCAACGATTACGCCTGTGGCACCGCCAAGACGGCCGCGCCCGGCCAATCGGTTAACTTCCTGACCAACACCGACTGCTCCGTGTCGGCCGGCTTCGTCGGCTCGGCTGTTGTCAGCGCCGATCAGCCTATCGCCGCCATCGTCAACGTCGTCAACATGCCCAGCGGTCGCGCCGCCGGCATGTACCGCGGCACCGATGGCGCCGACGTGGCCAACACGATCGCTTTCCCGCTGATGAAAAGCAACTTCTTCGGTCGCTCGACGACGCTCTATATCCAGAACGCCAGCAGCAGCCCGAACAACATCACTGTCAATGTGAAGGTCGGCGGCGCGAACTTCAGCAAGACGTTCAACAACGTTCCGGCCAATGCCATGGTGCTGGTCGGCCCGGCCGACACCAATCCGGCAATGAACAACAACACCTATGGTAGCGCCACCGTTACCGGCACCGGCCCGTTGGCCGGCGCGGCGTTGGAGTACCAGACCGCTGTCGCCCTGGGTAGCAACCTGCATGCCTATGCCGCCTTCAGCCCGCAGGACTTTGGTGCCAAGGCCTACTGCCCGCTGATTCGGAGCAACTACGCCCGCCTTAACACAGGCATCCAGGCCCAGAACGTCTCCACCTCGGCTCAGGCGATCCGTGTGACCTACAGCTACCGGATGAACAACACCGGAGCAGTGCAGACCAAGGTCGTCACGAGCGGCTCCATCGCCCCCAACGCGGCAGCCACGTTCAGCACCTGGACGGATCTGCCGTCGGGCGCTGTGGGCGGCGCGACGGTCGAGGGCGTGGGCGGTGGCAATATCGCCGTCATCGTCAACGATGAAACCTTCACCCTGAACCCGAATCGCGTGACGGCCTACACCTGCTTCGCGGATTCGGCCAAGACCAACAAGGTCGCCCTGCCTCTCTATAAGGAGTACTACCTGGGCGATACCTCTGGCGTCCAGGTACAGAACGTGGGCACGGCGGCGGCCAATATCAGCGTGACCTACTACCCGCCGGGCAATCCCGCGGGTGTGACGTTCACGCAGAACAACATCGCCGCAGGCGCCAGCGCGACCTTCTACAATGTTTCCGGCGGCACGGCGTCGTCCGGTAACGCGGCCTCGCTACTGGGCACGTTCGGCGGCGCGGTTGTCAATGCGAACCAGCCCGTCGTGGCCATCGTCAACGAAGAGCCGGGCACCAAGGCCGGCGCGCGTCCCGCCTCCACGCAGGACGCCAAGTTGTACGAGGGTTTCAATCAGTAAGAACCACTAGGCATCCGGTTGAACATGGGCGGCCGTGTTCGGCCACCTGAGAAGAAAAGAAGCCACCCCACCAGGTGGCTTCTTTTCTTGCCCCCTTTAGGCTAGAATCGAAACTATGCGTTCACAAATCAGACAAGCACCGCTGTTCCTTCTGGGCTGCCTGTTGGCCCTGACTCTGCTGCTCGCCGGCTGCGGCGGCGCGGCCGGCAATGCCACCGCGACCATGGCCCCGGCCACGACCGCCGGCGGCGCGCTGGCCACCAGCACCGCCCCGGCCGCCCCCGACACCACCGGCGCTCCGTCTACAACGGACACCTACCCCGCCCCAGTGACCAGCGAGGAGAGCCTGAGCGCCTACCCGTCTGAGGGCGAGGCGGCCGTGCCGGCCGACAGCTACCCCGCGCCCGCGGCCGAGGAGGCCATCCTGGAGCCGCGCTTCCGCATCGACCAACCGGTCACCGCGGCGATGACCACCATCACCGGCCAGGCGCCGCCCAACCTGGTGCTGGCCGTGCTTGACGTGACCTACAGCGGCGTGCCGCTCGGCCAGGGCCGCAGCGATGAGAATGGCGCCTTCGCCATTCCCGTCAGCGGCCTGACCGTGGGCAACCGCATTGGCCTGGCCATCGGCGAGTTGCCGGAGGGTATGGACATCGCCCAGACGGCCGAGGCCTACTTCCCCCACCGGGGCGAGGGCTTCCAGAACCTGCCCAACCTGGGCGTCTTCTACGACACGACGCTGGTGCAGCCCTAACGCACGACGCC
>ENA-UOWE01004884-UOWE01004884.1-activated-sludge-metagenome-genome-assembly--contig:-NODE-4884-length-12574-cov-24.881141_pt1 | contig 12574 bp, 7 predicted proteins | sample MGYA00249841_ERZ761562 | MGnify/ENA primary metagenome ERZ761562 (study PRJEB28883, sample SAMN05720200) | activated sludge metagenome | isolation source: Anaerobic digester | place: Japan... | reverse complement strand
GCTTTACGAATCCAAGCGCACCGCCACCCGCTGCATTTTGGAGACGAGCCTGCCCGTCGCGGCGGCGACGCAAACGAACATGCTGGAGGAGCCGGAGACCGCGCTCGCCTGTGAGCAGGGGCGCATCCCTCTGGATTTTCGGCCTTTCGAGATCAAGACGGTGGTTTTGAAGTGGGGTGAGTCATGGGGCAATGAGTAATGGGGAAGGATCTGCCCTTCATCCATCACCCCTCACCTATTTTCTGCACAAGGAGATGGACTATGGCCAGGAAACGGTTCATTCGGGCACGGGATTTGTATCGTCTGGAGACGGTGACTTACGCCGAGCTCTCGCCGGATGGCAAGCACGTGGTGTATGCGGTCCAACAGGTGGACCCAGAGACGCAAAAGAAAACCGCGCATCTCTGGATCGCGCCGACGGTGGGCGGTAAACCGTATCAGTTCACCTTTGGCAAGCATGTGGACAGTTCCCCTCGCTGGTCGCCCGACGGCGCCCGCATCGCCTTTCTCTCCAACCGGGGCGAGGCGACGCAGCCGCAGCTCTACATCCTTCCCTTTGGGGGTGGCGAAGCGCGGCAGTTGACCTCGCTGCGTGGCGATTTTGACAGCTTCGAATGGTCGCCTGACGGCAAATCGCTGGTGTGTCAGTTCCGCAAGCAGGACGCCGAAGTTGCCGAGCGCGAGAAGGATGAAAAGCAGAAGCAGTTTGGCGTCGTGGCGCGGCGCATCACCCGCCTGTTCTACACGCTCGATGGCGCGGGCTATCTGCCCCAGGAGCGCTGGCACATCTGGGTGGTGGATGCGGTGACCGGCAAGGCGCGGCAGTTGACCGACGGCGAAATTCATGATGAGGTCAGCCCGCGTTGGTCGCCGGATGGCGCGTCCATTGCCTTCTTCTCCAATCGCGCGCCCGACCCTGACCGCGAGCCGGGGTTGGTGGACCTGTTCGTCATCCCTGCCGCCGGGGGAGAGCTGCGCAAGCTCGGGACGCCGCCGGGGGAGAAGCTCACGCTGAGCTGGTCGCCGGATGGACGGACGATCGCCTATGTGGGGCAGGCAAGCCCGAAGGATTGGTGGCAGAACGATCGGCTGTGGCTCGTTCCCGTCGAGGGGAATGCGCCGCCGCGTTGTCTGACGGCCGCGCACGACGTCACCTTCATGGCGGCGACGCTCACCGACACGGCTGAGGCGCTGCTGATGCCGCCGGTCTGGTCACACGATGGGACGCGGCTTTACGCGCAGGCTTCCCGCTACGGTGGCGTGGGACTTTACGCCGTGCGGGTAGAGGACGGCGCGCTCGAGCCGGTGATCGCCGGCTCCGAAGCGGTGGGCGCGTGGAGTTTCGACGCGGCGCAGACGCGGCTGGCCTATCTGCGCAGCACCTTCCGCGACCCGGTGCAGGTGTGGACGCTGGATGTGGCTTCCCGCGAGACCTGGCAGCTGACCGCGCTCAATGCCAAATGGCTGCGTGAGGTGACGCTTGGCGAGATTGAGGAAGTTTGGTTCAAGGGGCCGGCCGGCAACGACCTCCAGGGCTGGATTCTCACCCCGCCGGATTTCGACCCGGCGCAGCGCTATCCCTCCATCATGGAAATTCACGGCGGGCCGCTGTTGCAGTATGGCTACAGCTTCATGCACGAGTTCTACTATCTCGCGGCGCAGGGCTACGTCGTCTACTTCTGCAATCCGCGCGGCGGACAGGGGTACGGCGAGGCGCACGCGAAGGCGATTTGGGGCGCGTGGGGCACGGTGGACTATGACGACCTGATGGCCTGGGCGGATTACGTCGCCGCGCTGCCGTACATAGACCCGGAGCGGATGGGGGTCACCGGCGGCAGCTACGGCGGCTATATGACGGCCTGGATCATCGGGCACACGACGCGTTTCCAGGCGGCGGTGGCGCAGCGCTGTGTGAGCAATCTCATCAGCATGTGGGGCACGAGCGATTTCAACTGGACTTTCCAGGAGCCGTTTGGGGATCAGCCGCCCTACGTCAGCATCGAAAACCTGTGGGCCTGTTCGCCGCTGCGCTATCTCGGCAATGCCAAAACGCCGACGCTGGTCATGCACAGCGAGCGCGATATGCGGTGCGCCCTCGAGCAGGGACAGCAGCTCTTCACGGCGCTGAAGCACGCAGGCGTGGAAGCGGAGTTGGTGATCTTCCCGGAGGAATCTCATGGCCTGTCGCGTGGCGGTCGGACCGATCGGCGCATCGCCCGGCTCAAGCATATCCGCCGCTGGTTCGATCAGCATTTGAAGGATGAGGCGCAAGGGTAAGAGTCCCCTGTTTTGCCTGGAGGAGGCGTAATTTTGGAAACCGTGGGTGTGGAGACTGAGTTCGCGCCCGCCGAACGCGCATCCCTTGAGCTTTTGGGGCAGCAGCTGGCGGACCTGGGCGCGCATGAATTCTTGTACACAATTCTGGACGCCATGCCGGTCGCGGTCATGGTGCTCAATTCCTACCGCCAGATTCTTTACGCCAACGCGCCGATGTTGCACATTGCCGGCGTCGAGAACTTGCAGGAGATTTTGGGTGCACGGCCTGGCGAGGTGTTGTATTGCATCCACGCTTTTGAAAGGGCCGGCGGTTGTGGGACGACGCGCTTTTGCCGTCAATGCGGCGCAGTTCGGGCGATTCAATCGTCTCTGTTGGGCAATCAGGCAGTTGAGGAGTGTTCGATCGCGCGGCGCCGGAATGACGCCATCGAGGCGCTGGACTTGCGGGTCTGGTCTACGCCGATGACATTGAACGATGAGCCGTTGATCATCCTCGCGGTGATGGATATTGCCCATGAACGGCGTCGGCAGGCGTTGGAGCGCATTTTCTTTCATGATGTTCTCAACACGGTCGGGGCCGTGCAGAGCGCCGCGGAACTGTTGCTGACGGATGAACGGCACTGCACACCCGATTTGTTGAATCTCGTCTATGCGTCGGCGCAGCAATTGGTGCAGGAAATTCGCTCCCAACGTGATCTGCTTGCGGCGGAAAACGGCGCGCTGGAGGTGAGCTGGCAGCGTGTGGAAACGCTCGCGCTGTCGCGGCAAGCGCTGGAGCTTTACCAGCATCATCCCGCGGCTCAAGAATGCCTCTTGCGCCTTGCTCCTGAGGCTGAATCGGTAGAGTTCATCAGCGATCCGACCCTGGTGGGACGTGTGTTGGGGAACATGCTCAAGAATGCGTTGGAGGCCTCGCCGCCTGGGGAAGAGGTGACCCTCACCTGTGGGGGCGACGCCGACACAGTTTTCTTTACCGTGCACAATGCTTCCTTTATGCCGGAAGCCGTGCAGCTGCAGGTCTTCCAGCGTTCCTTTTCCACCAAGGGGCGGGGGCGCGGCCTGGGCACTTACAGCATGAGGCTGCTGAGCGAGCGGTATCTCAACGGCGAAGTGACATTTGAGTCCTCGCCGGAGCGCGGCACGACCTTTACTGCTTGCTATCCCCGTTTTCCGAAGGGCATGGAGATACCGACTTGAGGCCTGGCCGCCCTCAATTTTGGGGAAGGATACTTTGTTCTTAGATAAAAACCCCCAACAGCAGCAGGCCGAGCTGCACTCCCAGCGTGCGCGCAAACAGCCGCCAGGACTGGCGCGTGTTGAAGTGCTCGCGGTGATATTCTGCCCCGCCGATCGTTATCGCCACACCGAGAAACCCTAACGGCAGCAGCAGGAACTGTCGCAGCCCTATGGCCGCCTGGGTCGCCGGTGAATAGAACCCGCCGTCGGCCCAAAACGCGGCGTAAACGCGCATCAACACCTCAAGCAGGTTGACGATGGCGTAAAACGTCAGCACCACGGTGAGGAGCCACAGTCCTATCGCGAGCGCTACCAGCCGAAAATCCTGTTTCTTCTCCATGCCGAGGCTCATTTTCGTCCTCCGTTGAGGCTTGTCGCGTGTCGCGTCACCGCGCCGTTCCCAGACAGCGCAGGGGGAACCATACCGGGGTTCCCATGATCGGGCTGGAAATGGCCGTTTCCAGATAGGGAGACGGATCGAGGAAGGTGTGAGGGTCCTCTGGATCGCTCGGCGCTTGCCCGGTCAGCAGGTGCAGGGGGAACCCGCCATCCGCATGCAGCGGCTCGGCCACGCCAAAGGTGACGTGGGGCCAGATGGACATTCCCGGCTTGTGCCAGGTTCCCTGATAGCCGAGCAGCTGCCCTTGTTTGACGGGGATCCCTTCTGAGCCCGGTGGGAACTCCGCCGCCACATACGAGCGCTCTCCCCAGGCCGAAGCCATCCCATCGTAGTAGGTCCAAACCTTCTGGCCCGGGCGCAGGGGATCGTCATGCAGGATGGCGACCGCGCCGACCCAATCGCCTGGCCGCATCAGCACCCCATCGGCGACCGCGTACACCGGCGCGGTCCCCTCGAAGCCCTCACTCATGAAGATGAGGCTTTGCGTGAGCCACCAGACGCCAAAATCGGCGCTGCCCGGCAAGCGCCAGGGCGCGTGGGCGCAGGCGGTGAGCGTCCGGCTTGGATGCACGGCGGCATCTCTGGGGCGAAAGATGACGCTTTCCCCTGCCCACTCATCGGCGATGTAATAAGTGAGGATGGCGTCCAGCATCTCCGGCGTCCAGCGCTCGGTGTAAACCGGATAGTTCATGAAGTGATGGATCATGATCATGGAGAATTCCTGCGCGCGGATGCTTTCCAGCAGGGGCGTCTGATCCCACAGCCCGGCATTCGCCAGTTGCGTCATCTCGAAGGGCTGCAGGTAGAGCGTCCTACCGTTGAGGGTGAGCATCCCCATGAACTCATCCGCGAGAATGGGATCGGGGGTGCGTTTCACTTCCCAGAACAGATCCTCCAGCCGGCGTTCTGGCTGACGGCGCACCTTGAGGTCTTGCACCGGTCCTAGCAGCGTGCCGCGCATCATGAAACCCAATTGCACGATCACGAGCGCTATCATCCCGTTGCGGATGAGCCGCCGGGCCGTGGGCGAGATTTCGGCCCAGGGGAGGGCATGCCCTGCCATCCAGAGGCCCGCTGTCATGCTGAGAGCTGCGGCCAGCTCCAGCAGGTAGTTGACATTGGAGCCGACCTTGCCGACGGTGAGCGCCGAAAGGGCCGCTCCCAGCAGGTAGGGACCTGCCATCATCCAGCCGGGGGCAGATTGCAGGGGGAGGTTCTTTCGCGTAGCCAGAAGCCAGTAGACGCAAAGTCCCATGCCTGTCACGCCCAATGCCAGCAGGATCGGCAATGTGTCGCGCACGTCGCGCCAGTTGCGCAGGAGATTGTCCATGCGGTAGGGATTGACATTCGCGTTGACGATGTTGAAGACGAAGCCGCCGCCCGTCGCCAGATTGAGCCCCAGGAGCAGGATCAGGCCCACGCCGCCGATGAGCGCGACGAGGGTCGCCGCGCGCCGCCAACCGTAGCGGCGCCACGTCCACACGCAGGCGGCAAGTGGCGCGGCCAGCCCGTAGGATTGTCGCGTGTACACTGCCGCGACCAGCAGCAGCGCTCCCTCAATCAGACCTTTGCGCGTGTCGCCGTGCTGCGTGAGCACCACCAGTCCTGCCATGCTCAGCGCCAGGGCGAGCAAATCCACCCGCGCCAGCGAGGACCAGCTCCCCACGTAGGGGATCGCCAGGAACAGCACGCCGGCCACACGCCCGGCGGTGCGATCCCCCGTCTGCCCCTGCACGATGCGCCCGATGAAGTACGCCGTCGCCAGCGCGCCGAGCGTCGAGATCAGCCGACCTGGCCAGAACGCCGGCCCGAACAGCGCGACGAACGGCGTCAACACGAGGGGATAGAGCGGCGGGTAGTTGGAAACCGTGTAAGGCGGCGTCGCGAGATCGCGGCGATAGAGGGGTTGTCCTTGCGCCAGTCGCATCGCCTGATCCACCAGCGGCGCTTCCCCGTAATCCAGCGGATAGCGGTAGAACACCGCGAGCGATTTTTGTCCGATGAAGATGAGCACGGCGACGATGGCGAAGAGGATGACGACCATCTTGATGGCGTCTTCGAGATAGGGACTGAGGACCTCAAGAATTTTTCTCATAAGCGCGCCCTTCTGTTTTTGTCACGCCAGTAGCGGCAGCGTCAGCAACACCAGTTGGGCGAGCACTGTCCAGGCGAAGAGTCGCCAGGAAGCGCGTTGCCCGACGTGATGGTAGTGATACTCCCCGCCGCCGATGACCAGGGCCACCCACACGCCCCCCATGAAGAACACCCCCCAGCTGCCCAACGCCTCCGCCTGCGCCAGCAGCTGTGAGGAGGGCGGACCAAAGCGCAGGTACGCGCGCAGCAACACGTCGCGCAGCAGCGCAATCTCGTAGAGGCCCAGGAGCGCCGTGCCCAGCCACAGTGCCATCGCGGCGACCCACATCCAGGGGAGGGGTGGGCGCTGCAGGCGATTTTGTCCGTAATGGCTGAACGCCGGCACGCCGAGCATGATCCCCGCTGCAAACGGCAGTGAGAGAGAGGCGTTCTGCTGCAATCCCAGCAGTGGCCAGCTGATGTTGCGGAGCACCGCCGCCGCGGCGAGAATCACTCCCGCCGCCGCGGCGATCACCGAGCCGTAGCTGCGGAAGAACTCCAGCACGCCAGCGCGCCGGCTGACACGGCGGGAGCGTCGCACAGCGGGCGCGATCGCGGCGAACGTCATCCGCGGCGAGGGGCTGCGCGCTGCCAGCTCAGCCTGCAGCTGCGCCTGCATCCTCGCTTGTTGGCGGGTATGTCCTTCCAGCGCTGTCTGACAGGCGGGGCAGTCCCGCAAATGCTGATCCAGCGCCTCGCGGTCGGCATCGGTCAGCAGATTCAGCGCGTAGCCGGTCAGCTCCTCTTCTGACAGATGGTGCTTCATGGCATTCCTCCTTCCGGGTGCACGTGGTCACATGGACACGTGTGAACGTGGTCACGTGGACACATGGTCACGTCTTCTCCTCCCTCAACGCGGCCCGCAGCTGCTGATAGCCCAGCCGTACCCGCGATTGCGCCGTCGGCAGCGGACAGTCCATGATCTCGGCAATTTCCCGGAAGGTGTGTCCCGCCCAGTAGCGGAGCACGAGCGCCTCCCGCACGGCCGGATGGAGCTCCCGCATCGCCTGCAGCAGCGCCTCCCGACGTTCGGCCTCGATGGCGGACGCCTCTGGTCCCGGCGCCGGGTCGGAAAGATCGCGTCCCAGGCCCAGCCATTCGGTGAGCGAAAAACTGACCAGGCGCTTGCGGCGTTGACGGTCGCGGCAGCGGCTCACCGTGATGGTGTGCAGCCACGTGGCAAAACTGGCGCGCTCCGGCGCGTAATGTCGGATGTTCACCAGCGCGTAGGTCAGGGCGTCCTGGGCGACCTCTTCGGCGTCTTCGGCATTGCCGAGCAGGGCATACGCCAGGCGGTAGACGTCGCTGCGATGGGCGTTGTAAAGCGCTTCCGCCGCGCCCTCCTCCCCGGCCTGCCAGTCCTGTATCAGCGCTACCGTGTCGCTCATCGTCGTGTTGCCTGCCGCGCTATGTGGTTTTCTTGATGTTATTATACGCGCCTGAAGGGCTTTTTGATCACTGCGCCGGGGCCGTCCAGGCAGAAAGCCCGGCCGCGGTCGCAAACCAGAACTGCCCGTCGGCGCTGCGGGCGATGCCGAGCACGTCGTTGGAGAGCAGCCCCTCCGCCGCGGTGAGGCTCGACCAGCCGCCGGTTTGGGGATCGAAGGCCCAGACGCCGTCGCCTGTGGCGCACCACAGCCGGCCATCCGGCGCGCTGAGGAGGTCCCGCACCGCCAACGTCCCTCGCCCGGCGGGCATCTCGACGGTCGTCCAATCGTCCCCATCCAGATAAGCCAGCCCTGCCGCGCTCCCGATCCACAATTTCCCCGTCGCATCTACCTCCGCAGCGGTGACCGGCGCGGCGGTAGCGATGGGCGGATCCCACACGCCGTTGGCGAAGCGCGCCACCCCTCCCTCGGAGCCGACCCAAACGGCGCCTTGCGCGTCCGCGACGAGCGCGCGGACGCTGCGACCGCCGAGCACATCGCTGCGGCTGAAGGTCGCCCACGTTTCCCGGTCAGGCCGCAGACGGCTGACGCCGACCCGCCCGCCCCCCGAACCGAACCAGACGCTGCCATCGGGGGCGACCGTGACCGCATGGATGAAGGAGCTCACCAGCCCGTCCTGCACCTCATAGCGCGTCCAGCCCTGGGACGTCACTTTCAGCGCGCCGCCGCCGTCCGAGCCGGCCCAGACCGCGCCATGGAGGTCGGCCGCGAGCGCCATGATGTCTCGCTCAGGCAGGCCCTCGAAGGGCGTGATCGTGGCCCAACGCTGCCCCTCGAAGACGCTGAGGCTGCTTGCGGCAGCGACCCACAGGCGGCCCTCCGCATCAAGCGTCAACGCGGGCGTCGCGAGGCTTCCTATCGTCTGATACTGTCGCCACGTCCCGCTGGCGTTTTGCAGCGAGCGGGTATTGCCGAACCAGGGGCGCTGTTCGGCCGTCATGATGAGGAACAATTCCGGCGGTAGCGCTGTAAGAGGACGGGCGCCGAACCACCGGTGAACGGCCTCGGTGATGGTTGCCGGATACTGAACCTGCTGCAGGATGGTCACATCGCTGACATACGGGGTCCACCCGTTGCCGTCGAAACTGCTGATCCCGTCGCGGGTGCGCGCCCACAGGACGCCATCGGCTGTCTGCATGAGCGTCAGCACGAAATCGTCGCTCAGCCCCTCCGTGTGGGTGATCCAGGTCGCCGCGCCGGACGCGGGGTCTTGCAGCATGGCGACGCCCGCCCCCCACGTGCCGAACCAGAGCCGCCCGGCGGTGTCGGCGGCGATGGCGGTGACCCAGGCGTCGGTGAGCGCTGGAAGGCCGCGCCACCTGTCTCCCTCGAGGACAGCGGCGCCGTTGGCCCCTCCCACCCAAATGCGCCCTTTACTGTCGGCAGCGATGGCGTACAGATCGGTGACGGGCGCGCCGCCGGCGGCCTGCCAGCGCGCTCCCTCAAAGCGCGCGGCGCCGCGCGCGGTCGCGGCCCACAGCACGCCATCGGGGGCCAGCGTCAGCGCGCGGACGAGGGGATGCGGCAGCCCCTGGGCCGTCCCAAAATTCCGCCAGCTCGCGCCGTCATAGCGGCTCACGCCGCCCTGTGTGCCTATCCAGACGGCCCCGGCGGCGTCGGGCTGAATGGCGTACACGGTGTCGTGGATCAGCCCCTGCGCGGAGGTGACCCTCACATAGGTGCGTGTGGCGACGTCCCACCGCACCACGCCGCCATCGGTAGCGAGCCACAGCGTTTCCCGATCTCGCGCGTGATTGAGCGGGCGGGGGCGTGAGTTGAAGGGCCGCAGCTGCAGGGGCAGGAAGAGGGGCGGCGACTCACGTCCGTCGTCGGCGGGGGCGAGAGGATGGGTGCCCCGCTGCAGTTCGTCGCCGTCGCCCGCCCCGCCCAGATCGGTGTCGCTGTTGCAGGGCGAAGTCTGGAAATAGCCGCCGACCTCGTCGCCATCGGTCAGGCCATCCCCGTCGCTGTCCCAATCCAGGGGATCGGCGCCGCGGAGGAATTCCTCGAGGTTGGCCAGTCCGTCGTTGTCGGGATCGCGCCCGGCGTCGTTGATGCGACTGCGCGTCCCAAAAGTCTGTTCCCACACGTCGGGCAGGCCATCGCCATCGGCGTCAGTGAGGGCGGCGTCGGCCTTGAGGGCCAGGTCCACCTGACTCTCGCGCGGCGTCGGCGTGAGCGCGTCGGTCAGCGCCATGATCCGCACGGGATACCGTCCCGGCGCGGTGACGCGCGCGTACCAGCCGCCGTAGACCCCATCATCGGCCAGGCCGTCGCCGTGCAGGCCGTCATCGTGGAAGGTGAGCCCGTCCGTCGCGCCGTCGGGATGCTCGATCAGGGCGACGACGCGGACTTGCGCGTCGGCCGGCAGGCGTCCCGCGACGCTAACCAGAAAGAGCACGGGCTCGCCGAGGCGCGGGGTGGCGTTGGAAAGGTTCACGTCGAGGGTGGGGGCCGTCGGGAGGGCCGGCCTTTCCGCGGGGACGGTGATGGCGGCTTCGGCGCGAGCGCTTTGCCCCAGCGCGCTGACGACGACCGCATGGGTGCCGGCAGGGAGTCCGGACGGCAGGGCGACTTCAAGCACATACGTGCGTCCCAGGTTCCGCGCAGTGAGGACGGGCGCGGCCCGCCCGCCGATCTCGACCCCGAACTGCGCGGGCAGAAGTCCCGCCAGCGGGCTGCCGTCCGAGCGTTCCACGAGCACCTTGATGAAGCGCCGTCGCGGGTCGCCAGGGCGCAGGGGAGAAGCCGCCGCCTCGTCGGCCAGCTGCAGCGAGAGCCCCAGCGGCGGCAGCTGCGCGATGCCCGCACCCCATAGGGGATCCATGCCCGGCGTTCCCTGATCGCGGGCGGCGGCGCGCAGGCGAGCTTCCAGCTCGGCGACCGATAGATTTGCCTGCCCCGGAACGCTGAGCAGCACCGCTGCCATGCCGGCGACGTGCGGCGCTGCTGCAGAAGTCCCGCCGAAGCCATACGGGCCGTAGTCCGGCGTGGCGACCGACACGAAGCTGTAGCTGCTCAGATCGGGTTTGATGCGTCCGTCGGCGGTCGGGCCACGGGAACTGTAGGGCACCCGCCGGCCGGTGCTCACGTTGACCGCGCCGACCGTGAGGACGCTGCGCGCGTCGCCGGGAAGTCCCAGACTGCCAGCGGGCGTGACGTGCGCGGTGAGAGCGGCATCCTCGCCGATGGCGAAAACCTCCAGGACGTGGCTTGGGGAGCCCGGCTCGCTGCGCCGAATGCGGATCGTGTAGGCGCCATCGAAGGTGGGGGTGAAGGTGATCCGCTGCGCCGGGGCGCTTATCCCCGCGCGCGGGGTGACGCTGCGGGCGACCTCGACTCCCTCTCTGTCGAAGAGGTAGAGCTCGTAGGTGACGCTGGCGACGGGCCTGAGCGGGTCGTCCCCCCAATCGTTCCAGGCGAGGGTGAGGTTGACGGCTTTGCCCTGGTGCAGCTGCACTGGCAAGGTCTCTTCGACGATTCCCATTCGCGAGTGCCCAAATTCGTGCCAGCCGTCCCCGTCGGCGTCGCTAAATTCGCCCCGGTAGTGTTGTTGGGCATAATTCCCCGCGCTCTTGACGATCAACATGCCGGCGTCGCGGGCCGCGTCGAGCAGCGGATACAGCGGGGTCGCGCTTTCCGCCGTCCGTCCCTTGCCGTCGCCCCGTGCCGGCGAGAGGGTGGACATGGAGATTGAGACGACGCGCACGCCCTCCTGCCGCAGGTAAGTGAGGACGGCTTCCAGCGTGGCGATCAGGCTGTCTACCTGCACGAGGTAGAGTTGCGCTTCGGGAGCGATGTCGTGGATGATCTCGGCGCAGGCAGCGCCATGTCCTCCGCCGTCCTCCTTCAGCGTTTCGACGGCGTCGCCGCCGGCGGTGAAGCGCCGGGTGACGACGTTGGCCGGCAGCTCTCCCTCGGCGATGCGGTCGGCGAGGCCGGTGAAGGCCTCGTCAATGACGGCGACTTTGACCCCCGCGCCACGGCAGCCGGCGGCGTGATACTCGCTCGCGCCGATGAGCGCTAAGGCCTCCGTGGTGATGCGCCCATCGTCGGCTTCGAGCTGCGAGGAGAGCGTCGGGGCCGGCAGCACCGCCGCGCTCGTCCCCACCTCCAACGTGCACGACGGGCAGCGAGCGTCCCTGGCAATCATCACCGCGAGCACGCTCAGCAGCGCCAGCTGCCGAAAACGGCGAAGCCATAGTATTTTGGATTTTGGACTTTTGATTTTGGACAAGTGTCTTTTCAAGATTGATGTGAGTCACCTCTATTATACGCGCGCGGCCGGATTTTTAACCACCGCAGAATTGTGGTATAGTATCTGCCGTGCGCACGTGCACCCGGCGTTTTACCAGGAGACGCCATGTGCTGGCGCACACTATCTAAAAATGAAAATGTGTGGTCACTGTTCAGCCTGGTGCCAGGTGGCTAGCCGGCGATGGATGAACCTCTGTGAGCTGTAGCTTTTGCCTCACCGCCTGCCCCCTCCCCGACGGCGCAGGCGCCGTCGGGGAGGGGGGAAAAATAAGGGGGCTTTGCAGGCGGGCGTAGCCCGCCTGCAAAGCCCCACAAAAAAAGTTTCCCCTTCCCCCAGCGCGCGGGGGAAAGGGGCCAGGGGATAGGGGGCAAAAATTGATACTCAATCTTCAATGGCTGCCATGAAATCTTGCGTTTTTTAGTCAGTGGCGGTACCTTTGTCACGCAAGTGATTTTTTCGCTTTTTCGCTGATTCGCTCATCCAAGAATGAAAATGTGAGGTTCGGCTGGGGATGGAATCCCCGGCCTGACACGAGCCAACCGCGCTGAAGCGCGTTGTTTGGAAGCCTGCTTCAGCGGGCTTGACATGGCAGACCCGAAATTTATTTCGGGGCGGGCAGAGAGCGGCCTGAAGTGCGCGCACCCTTTGTCACGCAAGTGATTTTTTCGCTTTTTCGCTGATTCGTTGACCGCTGACCGCTGATCTCTATTTCCGAAGGAGCCCTATTGATGAAAGATTCCGCTTTGTTCGACCGCATACGCTTCCGCGGGCGCCCCCAGGCCCATCCCGCAAGCATGGTGGTGAGCGGGAACGTCCGCTTCA
>ENA-UOWE01004882-UOWE01004882.1-activated-sludge-metagenome-genome-assembly--contig:-NODE-4882-length-12577-cov-75.944498_pt1 | contig 12577 bp, 12 predicted proteins | sample MGYA00249841_ERZ761562 | MGnify/ENA primary metagenome ERZ761562 (study PRJEB28883, sample SAMN05720200) | activated sludge metagenome | isolation source: Anaerobic digester | place: Japan... | reverse complement strand
AATAGGACATTTCTAAATTGCCAGCATTAGGACATTTCTAATTAGCCTTGACAAAGAAGCGCTGTCACTTCCGAACAGCAAACTTGTTAAAAGTCGAATTGAAGGCAAATTACCTCTAACGGTATAATCCAAGCAAACATGAAAACATTTGGGTATTGCCATGAACTCTGCTGAAGAGGAACGCGAGCTGATTAAGCGCGCAAAAACAGATCCGGAAGCATTTGGAGAGCTCTACGAGTACTATGTAGAGCGCATCTATAACTACATTTACTTCCGCACGGGGAACGTACATGATGCTGAGGACCTGACAGGCAGGGTATTCTTCAAGGCTTTGGAAGCCATCGGCAGCTACCGTGATATGGGTTTTCCTTTTTCTGCTTGGCTCTTTCGGATTGCCCATAATCAAGTTGCCAATTATCACCGAGACCGCTCCCGCAAACAAGAATTTTCCCTGGATGATATTGCAGTAGCTAACCTCTCAGAGCGGCGTAAATCTCCGGAAGCAACAGCAATCCTGCAGCAGCAGCGCGAAGATCTGCTAAAGATCCTAAAAGACTTGACCCCAATCAAACAGGAAGTCATTGTGCTTAAATTTGTGGAGAAGTTATCTAACGCTGAGATAGGAGCGGTGTTAAATAAGAGTGAAGGTGCCATAAAAAGTATTTATCATCGCACATTGGTGGAATTGCGCGAAAGGCTGGATTCCGATGATTTCTTGTGAAATCCATGTGCTTGAGGAGGAGAGTTAATGAAAAATGTTGAAGAAGAGAACGGGTCCACAGTGGTAAAAGATTTAGAAGAGCGTTTGGGGCAACAGGTTTATCGCGTCTCACCCAACCCCGATTTTCGCTCAGCGCTCAAGGATCACCTAAAAGCCTCTAATATTTACCAGCGGCGGCGGGAAATTGGCGCGATTTGGGTAGCGTCCTTAGGGTTGACTTTGTTCCTTGTGCTGCTGGGAACCGTCATTTATGCCTTGGTGAAACTTCGCGATCTGCCTAACGATTAAGATCATTTGGGTTGGAAATTGCGCAGCTTAGCACGCAGGCTCTCACTATCTGGTTCAACCAAGATGGAGCCATCTGGGAAGATAATCGTTGGCACCCGGCGCAAACCGCGGTTGACCTGCTGGACGAACACGGCGGCTTGCGGGTTTTGGTCAATGTCAATCCACATATAGGAAACCTGCAGCTCAGCAAAGACAGCTTTAGCACGCCGGCAGTCGCCGCACCAGCTGGTCCCGTAAAACTTAATCGGTTGCGTTTCCATTAATTATTTTTCACTGAATTTTAGCAATATCCTGACCGAGAAATATCAGGATATTGCTTCTAATTAGAGAAATGATGATTTAAGCCCAGCCCTGCTTTTTACAAAGGTCAGTAATTACTGGGATAGTGACATATTCTCCACGGTTGGCGGCTAAGCCCCAGATGATCTCGACCACAAAGCCGGCAATGCGGATAATTGTGCCCAAAATAATAAAGCCAAAAAGGGCTGAAATGAGGTAAACTGCTACCCCAAAGACTAAGGATTGGGCTAAATGTGCTTTGAGGAAAGGGCGTTCGCGTTTTTCGGGGAGAAGCAGCAAGATGATCGGTACAATGGGGGAGAGGATGTAGCTGAGCATTGCCCAGAGGCGGTCATCGTCGCTAATTTCAGGCGAGGGATTAAATTGTTCTGACATATAAGCTCCTTATTGTAAATGCAAGATATTACTAAAAATGGTCAATCTTTATTATAGGCGCAACTTTGGTCTCAGGGTAATAAGAAAATAAAGCTTTGTCCTGGGTAATTATGATTTACCACCGGAGGTTAGCTTCCCTTGCCTGTAAATCCTACCTCTCGCAAAAAAGCCGGGTCGTTTTTCCAGTTTTTACGCGTCTTGACGTAAAGCTCGAGAAAAACTTTTTTGCCATTCATTGCTTCGATCTCCGTGCGTGCCAATGTGCCAATGCGTTTGATCATCTCGCCGTTGCGACCGATGACGATGGCTTTTTGCGCATCCCGCTCGACAAAAATCGTTGCTTTAATATAGACCGTGCCATTTTCGCGCTCCGAATATTCATCAGTGCGCACTGCAATGCTATAAGGTAATTCGTCTTCGAGTAAATCCATGCAAGCTGCACGGATCAACTCCGCAGCGATGTCCCGTTCGTATGTTTGGGTGATTTGCTCCTCGGGGAAGTACATTGGACCTTCGGGTAAACGTTCGACTATACTATCAATCAGTTCACCAATGCCTTTGCCAGTCTGTGCGGAGATCTGTAAAACTGGAGCTTCCGGAAACAAGGCTTGATAGAGCTTACGATGCGCGCTAAGGGTTTTGCCGTCAACCAAGTCGATTTTATTAATCACCAAGAGCACTGAATCTTCCTTTTGAGCTTCATGCACTAAGTCTGCCAGTTTACGGTCTTCTTCATCCGGCTTTTGGCTGCCATCCACCAAAAAAAGAATCAAGTCGGCGTCGCTCAATGCAGAAACGGCTTCGGAATTGATGAATTGGGAGAGTTTATCCTTAGGCTCGTGCAAGCCGGGGGTATCCACAAAAATCATCTGATATTCAGCTGTGGTGCGGATGGCAAGCTGGCGTTTGCGTGTGGTTTGCGGTTTGGCAGAGACTCCGGCAATGGGCTGGCCTAAAAGCACATTTGTAAGTGTGCTCTTGCCCACGTTAGGCTTGCCGGCAATAGCAATGAAGCCGGATTTAAAGGGAAGGTGCTGTTGGTCCATTATATTTCCTTATTGGGAGTTGCGTATAGGTTTTTATCGCTAACCTTTATACCCTCATGGTCAAGCAGCCAGGCTTTAAGCGCCACGCCTTGAGGCGCGGAAAAACCATGCAGTTTGCCATTGCTGCCGATGACGCGGTGGCAGGGGACGAAAAGCATCAGCGGATTGTGCGCCAAGGCGTTACCGACTGCACGAATGGCATTTGGTTTGCCGATCTGGGCGGCAACTTCGCTATAGGTGCGCGTCTGACCCCAAGGGATCAGAGCGACCGCTGCTAAAACTTCCTGTTGGAATGGCGTAAGGTCCGAGAGATCCAAAGGCAAAGAAAAAGCTTTTAGGCTGCCCATCAAGTAAGCCTGCAGTTCATTGGCAGCCTGCTGCAGTAACGGATCGGCGGAGCTTGCTGAGGAAACTGATGTTTCCGTTGGGGCGTTTTCAGCAAGGATCTCACAGTGAGTGAGCCCTCGTGCACTGCGCTCAAGCCAGAAGCTGCCTATAGAACATGAGAAAAGCAATGTGGCAATGGGTGTTGGTTTCATGGCTTTATTGTAACTAATTTGACAGATTGTGGGTAAATTTGTCTGGATCCAAAGGCTTACTTGTTCTCGCCGGTCTCCTGAGTGCGTAGCCTACCCATAGGGTACCGGGATTCATTGTTCTCGCCGGTCTCCGAGTGCGTAGCCTGCCCATAGGGTACCGAGCGAGGGGCTTTGACCGTAGGTCTCACAGGCTTAGCAGGGTCGGGAGAGTGCGAAGCCTGCCCGTAGGGTACCATGTAAGGCTAACGCCAGCGTAATGGACCTGAAAACAACCAAATTGTAGGGTAATCGTAGGTTAAGCGTCAAGCATTTCTCTTGGCGATGGGATATTATATTATCGAAAGGGCGACTTCTCTTCTTCTTCTCCTCCTTAAAACCTAGTGCCGGGGTCGGCGTCCTCGGCACTAGCTGATTCTTAGCGAAAGTTTATTTTTCAAGGCTGTGAATTTTTTCTTAGGGATTCACAGCTTTTTGGATTACAATCCTGATGAATTTTGAACGCTTGAGGAGGAATGATGGAAGCTAAACGTGAAACTTATCCCATTGATATTGCCGGCGTGCACCGCGAACTGCCCCTTTTTGAGGTCAAGCCGGGGTTGCGTATTGCGATTCTGAACATTTTGGGGGATGTGGAATTGGTTGATGCTTGTGCGGCGGCGCTGGCGGAGAAACTTAGCGGGATGATTTATGACGTCATCCTTACGGCTGAGTCAAAGAGCATTCCGATGGCGCACATGCTCGCTAAGGTGACGCAAAAGCCTTATGTGGTCTTGCGCAAGGAATGGAAACCTTATATGGGAGATGCGCTCGTTGCTGAGACCTTATCAATCACCACCGGCAAACCCCAAAAACTCTACTTGGATGAAAAAGACCGTTCCCTAATCGCTGGGAAGCAGGTGTTAATTTTAGATGACGTGATTAGCACCGGCTCCACGTTGCAAGGGATGCGTTTGGTGATAGAGAAAGCCGGCGGTAAAGTTGCGGGCGAATCGGCAATATTAACCGAAGGCGACCGCGCTGAGTGGATGCGTATCATCTCGCTCGGTCATTTACCAGTGTTCTACGATTAGCCTTCTATAAATCTCACGAGACCGATAAAGTGCTAATTCGGGTTGGGCTTGAATATGGCGTTGGGGGGCGAATCTTGGCTTGGGCGTTGGACTTCCCTGGCTGCTTTGCCTACGGTCAGGCTGATGCTGAGGTGATGCTGAACTTCGCACGCAATCTGCTTGCCTATGAAGCTTGGATTAATTTACATGCTGATCAAGCTTGGTTCAACCTCATTAACCTCGATTTTCGGATTGTTGAGGTGTTTAAGCCTGAAAATGGAAGCTGTATGGCGAGGAGCTCTAAGCCGGTAGCTTTCTTTGAAGATGACCGGCGTGCCCTGAGGCAAGATGAGGTGCAACATGCACTCGCGGTTTACAGCTGGCAGCGGGAGGAGTTGCTGGCAGGTTTGGAGTTCCTGCCAGAAGCTGCTTACGCTCGTGCCGAGCAAAGAACAGGTAAAACAATCCCGGCAATGGTAAGCCAAATGGCGCAAGATTGCTACGATATCCTGGCGGCATTAAAGTTGCCGCTGCCGCCGTTCCCCACCAAAAATGAGGCTTTTGCCCAGCTTGATTTCACCACCGAACTTGTTCGGGGTACTTTGCCGGCTTGGGCAGGGGTCGAGGCGATATGCGAAGTTAGCGGAGAGTTGTGGTCCCCCAGAAAAGCTATTCGCCATTTGCTTTGGCGCCAGCGTGAGGGAATCGAGCAAATTAAAGCGTTGGTAGGTTAAAGTAAACCAGGCGCCTCACCTGCGCCTGGTTTACTGTCGATCAAGATATTGTATTGTCACAACATGATCCTGATTTGAACAAATTTGAAAGGAGAGAAACAATAGATGTTCAAATCAGTCAGTATATTAGCATGCGTTGATTAATACAAGGCTAAAAGATTGTTAGGATTTTGTTAAATTTACCGCTTCTTTTTCCGCAGTTTGAGTTTATTTGATCAGCTTTGGCGAGGTCATTATATTGAAGATCCTTTGCCTGTCTGTAGGTAGCTGCAGAAAAGTTGCTGAAGGTTTTATCCGAAAAAAATGGGTTTATGCTATGATTATTGCAGCCGAAAGCCTATGAAAAAGCACTCATCACTTCTGCCTTATATTCTCCTCAACATCCTCGTCTCAGCGTTAACGGTGTCGCTGGTGCTCTTTATTTGGGAGCGCACCCATACAAGCACCTTGCCAACTGCCCAGCCCACGGCTCTGCAAACCTCGCCGGAAGCTAACAGTTCAACGGCAATAACACCTGAACAAACGCCCAGCCTTAGCGCAGAGCTTAAACTCTCGCTCGAAGCAGTCGTTGGCGTGGGGGACTTGAGTTTGGAATACATTCTCATTCGTAATAATGGCGAAGAAGCGGTGAATCTGGCTGGCTGGCAGTTGGTTGGGCAGGAGGGCGAAGTTTATACCTTCCCCAATTTGCGCCTTAATCGGGATGGAGCCGTACGCTTGTATTCTAAGAGCGGCACTGATTCGGTTATCGAGCTTTATTGGGGCGCGGAAAAAGCCCTGTGGAGCTCTGGCGATGAATTATCCCTCAAAGACCCAGCCGGCATAATTTACTCAACATATCAGGTACCATAAGGAAAAGCGTATGTCTCAAGCTCTCTACCGCATTTGGCGCCCAGCCTCCTGGGAGGAAGTCGTCGGTCAGGATCATATCATCCAGACGCTAAAAAACGCTGTCGCAGCGGATAAGGTCAGCCAGGCTTATCTTTTTGCTGGTCCACGCGGCACAGGAAAGACCACAACAGCACGCCTGCTGGCGAAAGCAGTCAACTGCCTGGATCCGGACCTGAGCAAAAGGCCTTGCAATGCTTGTGAGAATTGCATCGCGGTTAACGAAGGGCGCTTCTTGGATTTGATCGAGATCGATGCAGCTTCCAACACCAGCGTAGATGATATTCGTGAGCTGCGCGACAATATCAACTTCTCGCCCAGCCAAGGGCGCTTTAAGGTGTATATCATCGATGAAGTGCACATGCTTTCCACTTCAGCGTTCAATGCGCTGCTCAAGACGCTTGAGGAACCGCCAAGCCATGTGATCTTTGTGCTGGCGACCACTGAAATTCATAAAATCCCTGCCACGGTGCTTTCACGCTGCCAACGGCATGAATTCCGGCGCATACCGGTCCAAACAATTATCGAAAAACTAAAGCTGCTCTGTGCTCAGGAGCACATCGAGATCGAGGATGAGGCGCTGAGCTTGGTGGCGCGCCAAGCCACCGGCAGCCTGCGGGATGCTATCTCCCTCATCGATCAACTATCCTCAATAGGAAAGGTGATCACGCTGGAGACGGCACAGAATATCCTGGGTACAGCTACCAGCCAAGCAGTGCTCGACTTGGGTCAGGCGATTCAAGATCACGATAGCGCACGCGGATTAGAAGTTATCCACACTGCGCTGGATGCTGGCACAGATCCGCGCCAGTTTGCCCGCCAAGTGGTGGACTACTTGCGCACGCTGCTGGTGATAAAGCTTAATGGCAGCAAGGATTTGGAACTGCTGCCCGAAGTGCGCAGCTTAATGGAGGCACATGCTCAAAATTTCAGTACTGAACAATTGATTGCCACCATCACTCAGTTCAATGCTGCTGCAACCGACCTGAAAGCCAATTGGCACCCCGGTCTGAGGCTGGAGTTAGCTTTTGCGGCTTCGCTTACTGCTCCAGCGGAGCAGCCGAAGGTTTTTATCACTGAGCCTACAAGCAGACGAGCAGCTCCACCATCTCGCCAGCCAGCGAAAACAGGCGCTGTTTCATCAGAGAAGGATATCGGTACTCCAAAGGTTAGTTCGCCCCAAGAAGCCGACGAAAGCGAGAATGTGCCAAAGCCCGCTCAGGTGGCTTCTGCGCAAGTGAACTTCAACTTGGAAAATTTACAGGAACGTTGGGATCAGATCAAGCGGGAAGTGCGCCAGTTAGACCAAGTGGCGGGGGCGCTGCTCAATTCTTCCCGAATTGTGAGTGCCAATGATGGCTTACTCACCTTGGGCTTTAGCAGCGATCTGCTGAGTGAAAAAATGATGAGTGAAAAAATGCTGCGCCCTGTCCGTAAGGTGCTTTCCAAGTATTTTCTCCAGGAGATTACGATTAACTGTATCGTTAGCAGCAAGTCTGCATCTGAAAGCGATACTGCCGATATCATCCCCAATGGGATCGTGGATATGACTCTACGGGAACTCGGCGGCAGGGTGCGAAAAACGACGCCTAAAAATTCAAACGAAAAGAAGGATGATGCCAATGGCTAAAGGATTCAATTCACCTCGTTCACCCCGCGGGGGTGGAAACATGATGGCACAACTTGCCAAACTGCAAGAGCAAATGGCGGCTGCCCAAGAAGAAATCGCGCAAGCGCGCGTAACCGAAAGCGCCGGCGGGGGTGTAGTTACGGTCACCATGAGCGGCGACCAGAAATGCTTGGAGATCAAGATTCAAGAAGACGTGCTCCAAGATGCTGACGTCGAGATGTTGCAGGACCTGCTGCTTACCGCGATAAACAAAGCTTTAGATAGCGCCCGGGCTCTTTCGGAAGAAAAAATGGCTCCATTTACCAGCATGTTAGGCGGGATGGGCTTAGGTTAGTCAGGTTTTCATGCGCACCTTACCCGATTCGGTACAAAACTTGATCGATGCCTTTGCCAAGCTGCCTGGGATCGGGCCGAAAACGGCTTCTCGGCTGGCTTTTTATCTGCTTAAGGCACCTGATGAGGCTGCTTTAGGCTTGGCAGAAGCCTTGGAACAGCTCAAGCAGCAAACGCAGCAATGCTCGGTGTGTTTCAACATCACCACCGTAGGGCAAGATCCATGTGAAATTTGTGCTTCGCCGGATCGCGATGACGGACTGATTTGCGTGGTTGAAGAGCCGCTGGACGTTCTGGCGATCGAGCGCACAGGAGCCTATAACGGCAAATATCATGTGCTGCTGGGAGTGCTTTCGCCCATCGAAGGCATTGGACCCGATCAAATCAAGATCTTCCCGCTGCTGGAGCGCCTCAAGACGCACCCCGTGCGTGAGGTGATTATCGCCACCAACCCGAGCATGGAAGGGGATGCCACTGCGCTTTACCTGCAGCAGCGCATTACGCCACTGGGCATCAAGGTGAGCCGGTTGGCACGCGGGTTGCCGGTCGGCGGGGATATCGAATATGCCGACCAGAACACGCTTCTGCGCGCGCTCGACGGCCGGCAAGCGATGGAGTGAGCCGCAGCGGTCGGTTTCAAGTTATAATTTCCCCAATCTAATCATCTTCTCATTGAGGGAGCTTGTTTATGGTTTTAACCGGAGCTGAAATCCGTCAGTCTTTCATCGACTTTTTTGTGGCGCGCGGTCATACGTACGTCCCGAGTGCTTCTCTCGTGCCGGGTGGCGATTCCACCCTGCTTTTCACCAACGCCGGCATGGTGCAGTTCAAAGACGTCTTCCTTGGGACAGATACCCGCCCGTATACCCGCGCGGTCAACGCGCAAAAATGCATGCGCGTCTCCGGAAAACATAACGACCTTGACCAGGTGGGGCGCGATAACACGCATCACACATTCTTCGAGATGCTGGGCAACTGGTCCTTTGGCGACTACTACAAAAAAGAAGCCATTTCCTGGTCCTGGGAGCTGCTCACCCAGGAGTGGGGCTTAGATAAAAACCGCATTTGGGCGACCACTTTCAAGGATGAGCTAGGCCAAATTCCGGAAGATAACGAAGCTGCGCAAGTTTGGCTCAGCCAGCCGGGCTTCGACCCCAGCCACCTGGTTACCTCGGGGCGCAAGGATAACTTCTGGGAGATGGCAGAAACTGGTCCTTGTGGACCGTGCACCGAAATCCATTGGGATTTGGGCGTGGAAGCTTGCGAGAAACAAGGCGAGCCCGGGCATATCTGCACGGTTAATGGCGATTGCGGCCGTTTCACCGAAATTTGGAATAACGTATTTATCCAATATAACCGTCTTTCACCTACGGAGCTTGTTCCATTACCCAAGCGGCATGTGGATACGGGCATGGGCTTTGAACGCATTGTTGCAATTCTTCAGGGCGTGCGCGGCAATTATGATACAGATTTATTAGCGCCTTTGCTGGACGTGGTGCAAACGCTTGCCGGTCAGACACGCGAGCAGCGCGAACAGAACCTGACGCCTTACCGCGTTATCGCAGACCATGTACGGGCTGCCACCTTCCTTATCGCGGATGGCGTGGTGCCGGGGAACCTTGGACGCAACTATGTCTGCCGCATGATCATCCGCCGAGCTGCCCGCTTTGCGCGTAAGTTAGGATTAACCGAGCCATTTATGGCACACGTCGCTGCGAAGGTCATCGAGATTTACGCAGAAGCTTATCCCGAGGTCAAGCAGAGTGAAACCCTGATTTTTGAAACGCTCACCCGTGAAGAGCAGCGCTTTGCTGAGACGTTGGACACCGGCTTTGCAGAGCTCAACCGCCTGATGGATGCGATGCGCGCGGAAGGGCAGACCGTGCTGGATGGAAAGACTGCTTTTAACCTTTACGCAACTTTGGGCTTTCCATTGGAGATTACGCGTGACATCCTGACGGAGGAAGGTTTTAGCGTGGATGAAGCCGGCTTTTACCAAAGCATGGAAGAACACCGCATTGCCTCTGGGGCTGGAAAAGCCTTTGGCGAGATAGGCGGTAAAAACGTGGAAAACTACCAGCACGTGCTGCAGGAACTGGTCAATGCTGGTAAGCTTAGCGCCCAAGGCGTAGCCTATAACCCTTACGACCGCTATGAGGTGGCATCTCCTTTGCTCGCGATATTCCAGGACTCGCAGCCCGTACAAGAAGTGCAAGCCGGCGATAATGTGGAGCTGCTGTTAGCCGATACCTGCTTCTATTTGGAATCCGGCGGGCAAGTCGCTGATAGCGGCATTATTACCTCAGACCCGCCCGGCAAGTGGGAAGTAAAGGTAGATGAGGTGCGTCGGCCAGCAGCTGGTGTGATTATACATGCCGGGCATGTGGTTTTTGGCACGCCCAAGGTGGGTGATCGTGCGATTGCACGAGTCGATCGGGAACGCCGCAGGGCAATTATGCGCAACCATACTGCCACGCACCTCTTACATGCTGAACTACGCAAGGTGCTGGGCGATCAGGTGCGGCAGGCGGGCTCACTGGTAGCACCGGATCGGCTGCGTTTTGATTTCACCTACCCCAAGGCTATCACCCAAGATGAACTTTCACGGATTGAAGAGGGTGTTAATCATGAGATTTTCGCTGAGCATGACCTGAAGATTCAAGTGAAACCGTTGGAACAAGCCGTCAGTGAAGGCGCAATGGCGCTTTTTGGCGAGAAATACGGCGCCGAGGTGCGCACGATTCGCATTGGAGACGAGCAAGACGTGGTCTCCTATGAGTTGTGCGGCGGCACCCATGTGCACAATACTGCTGAGATTGGGCTCTTTTTGATTACAAGTGAAAGCAGTGTCGCCGCTGGCATCCGCCGTATCGAGGCAGTTACGGGCTGGCAAGCTTACAATTTTGCCCGCGAACGCCTGAATACCCTGCAAACAGCAGCGCAGATGCTCATGGTGGCGCCTCAGGAGGTGCTAGCTAAGCTGCAAGCTCTGCAAGCGCAGTTAGATCATCTGGAAAAGGAAAATGCTCAGCTGCATTCCCGCTTGGCACAAGAAGCTTTCAACACCGCTCTCGATAAGGTAGAGCTTATTGAGGGTGTCCCCGTACTCACTGCGATTATCCCCAATGCTCATGCTGAAACATTACGTAGTTTAGCAGATCAATTCCGTCAGCGTTATCGTTCTGGCGTGGTGGTGTTGGCTTCTGCTTTGGAAGGCAAACCCTTGATTATTGCAGCTGTTACCCCCGACCTGATTAAGCGTGGGCTAAAAGCGGGAGATCTCGTCAAACGCGTGGCAGCCGTGGTGGGTGGAGGCGGAGGTGGCAAGCCAGAACTCGCTCAGGCTGGTGGCAAGGATGCTTCCAAATTGGCACAGGCGTTGGATCAGGTGCCAGCTTACATTCGCGAGAATTTATCAGCGTGACCTGAAAATATGGCTAAAGACCTCACCCCGATACGGCAGCAATATTTGGATATAAAAAAGCAATATCCAGATGCGATTGTCTTTTTCAGGTTGGGTGATTTCTATGAGACTTTTGATGAGGATGCTGCCATTGCCTCTCAGGTGTTGGATATTGTCCTCACCTCACGACCGGTGGCGAAGGGTGTGCGCGTTCCGATGGCGGGCATTCCTTACCATGCAGCAGAAAATTACCTTGGCAGATTGATCGAGCATGGGTATCACGTTGCTATCGCTGAGCAGGTGGGTGACCAGCCGGATAAGGGGCTTTTTTCACGGGAGGTTGTCCGTGTAGTTACGCCTGGCACGGTGGTGGAGCCTGGGCTGCTTCCCACTGCTCAGAATAACTACTTAGCGAGCGTCTTCATTCAAGAAAATAAGGCTGGCATTGCCTACCTGGATGTCACTACGGGTGAGTTTGCTGGCACGCAGGTTGAGGGTGAGGACCTTCAAGCACAGGTGCGTTCCGAGCTGATTCGCATCAACCCTTCCGAGACGCTGTACTCCGAAGCCCAAGTATTGGGCAACAGCTTACCGGGCACGCAGACTCCTGTTCCTAATTGGTATTACGAGCCCGGCAGAGCTGAGGAACTGATGAAGGCGACTTTTGGGGTAAGCAGCTTAGACGGCTTTGGCTTACACGATCACGCGCTTACGGTGCAGGCTGCCGGAGCGCTGCTCAAATACTTGCAAGAAACGCGCAGAGATGCGCTTAAGTCCCTTTCAGGCTTCAACACATACAGTCTTTCCGATTTTATGCTCTTGGATGCAGAGACGCGGCGCAATTTGGAGCTTACCGAAACTTTGCGCGAAAATAAGGTGGATGGATCCCTGCTGGGCGTGTTGGATCAGACGCGCACACCGATGGGCAAGCGCTTGCTGCGCCAATGGGTGAATAAACCCTTGCTCAATCTGCAAGCGATTAACAGTCGGCTGGATATGGTGGAATTCTTTTTCCAGAATGGCGTGCTCCGCAAGCAAGTGAGCGAGCTCTTAGCAAAATTCCATGACCTGGAACGCTTGATCAACCGTATCAGCAGCCAGGCAGCCCGCCCGCCGGATTTAGTTGCATTGCGTGAAGATTTTGAGCTCCTGCCGCAGCTTTTAGAATTGCTGCCGAGTGAAACGCCTGCGCTGCAACCTATCTTGACGAAACTGCACACCTTTGATCAGGAAAAGGCTTTGCTCGATGCGGCAATTGCGGATGACCCGCC
>ENA-UOWE01004876-UOWE01004876.1-activated-sludge-metagenome-genome-assembly--contig:-NODE-4876-length-12591-cov-4.720246_pt1 | contig 12591 bp, 9 predicted proteins | sample MGYA00249841_ERZ761562 | MGnify/ENA primary metagenome ERZ761562 (study PRJEB28883, sample SAMN05720200) | activated sludge metagenome | isolation source: Anaerobic digester | place: Japan... | reverse complement strand
CTCCCACGAGATGGGCCGGCTCAACGACCGCCTCGACGAGGTGCGCTCCGCGCTCTACCGCCTGCTCGAGTTCGACGAGGAAGACTACTCCGAAAAAAAGGACCTCGCGAAGCGCGAGGTCCTGTACCTAATCAACGAACTGCGCATTAGCGCCGAGAACCTCTAGCGCGAGATGATCTCGGCGAGGCGCTTGGCCGTGAGGCCGAGGTGCTCGGCGACCTTGTTCGCCGGGCCGGACTCGCCGAAGCGCTCGATCGAGAGGCAGTCGGCCGGATCGGCGACCCATCCTTCCCAACCCATTCGAATTCCCGCCTCGACGGTCACGACGCGAACGGAACCCTTCGGGCCGCCGACTATCGCCTCGCGGATCTTCGCGGGCTGCGCCTCGAAGAGCTCCTTCGAGACGACGGACACGACGCGCACCTTCTTCCCGCCGGCGAGCTTCGCGGCCTCGAGGGCCAGCGAAACCTCCGAGCCGGTCGCGAGGACGGTGACGTCCGGGACGTCCGCGCCCTTGCTGACGACGTAGGCCCCGCACTCCATCGTGTGCCGCCAGTCCGGGTCGTCCTTCTCGAGGACGGGCACGTTCTGCCGGGTCAGCGCGAGGCACGTCGGGCCGTCGGCGCGGGCGAGCGCCATGCGCCAGGCGATCACCGTCTCCTCGGGGTCGGCGGGCCTGAGCACGAGGACGTTCGGGATCGCGCGGAGCGCGGCGATCGTCTCGACAGGCTGGTGCGTCGGGCCGTCCTCGCCGAGGTAGATCGAGTCGTGGGTAAGGACGTAGATCACCGGCTGCTTCATCAGCGCGGAGAGCCGGAGGGCCGGGCGCAGGTAATCGGAGAAGATCAGGAAGGTCGCGCAGAAGGCGCGGAGGCCGCCGTGCACCTGAAGGCCGTTCGCGACCGCGGCCATGCCGAACTCGCGCACGCCGAAGTGGAGGTAGCGACCCGAGCGGTCGGCAGGGGTGTACGGCGCGGCGCCCTTGATCGCGACGGCGTTCGGGCCCTGGAGGTCGGCCGAGCCGCCGACGAGGTTGGGGAGCTCGGCTGCGAAGGCGTTGAGGGCGGCGTTCGAGACGGTGCGGGTCGCCACGCTCTCGCCCGGCTTAAACTCGGGGAGCTTGGCGCGCGCGAGGGCGGCGGCGCTCACCCCACCGGGGGCGAAGGCCTCGTCCCACTGCGCCTTGCGGTCGGGGAACTGGGCGGCCCACTTGGCAAAGCGGGCGTCCCACTCGGCCTCGGAACGGGCGAACTCGCCCTTCCGCTTCGCGAAGTACTCGTAGGCGGCGGGGGCGACGTAGAACTGGGCGGCCGGGTCAATCCCGAGCAACTTCTTCGCCTCCGCGATCCCCTCGGCGCCGATCGGAGCGCCGTGGGCCTTCGCGGTGCCGGCAACCGAGGCCGCGCCCTTGCCGATGACGGACTTCAGCATGACGAGGGCGGGCTTCCCAGCCTTCTTCGCACTTGCGACGAGTCCCTCGATCCCGGCCATGTCGTACATGTCCCCGTGAAGGACCTGCCAACCGTAGGCCTCGTAGCGCTTCGCGATATCCTCGCTGAAGGTGATGTCGGTCGAGCCGTCGATGCAGATCCGGTTCTCGTCGTAGAAGACGATGAGCTTGCCGAGCTTAAGGTGCCCGGCGAGGCTCGACGCCTCGGAGGCGACGCCCTCCATCAGGCAGCCCTCGCCGACGAGCGCGTAGGTGTAGTGGTCGACGACCTCGAGGCCGGGCGCGTTAAAGCGCGCGGCGAGCATCGTCTCCGCGATCGCCATGCCGACGGCCATGGACACGCCCTGGCCGAGGGGTCCGGTCGTGGTCTCGACCCCGGGGGTGTACCCGTACTCGGGATGCCCCGGGCACTTCGAGCCGATCTGCCGGAAATTCTTGACGTCCTCGAGCGGGACGCCATAGCCGGAGAGGTGAAGGATCGAGTAGAGAAACATCGACCCGTGGCCGGCGGAAAGGACGAAACGATCACGGTCCTTCCAGTCGGGGTTCGCCGGGTTATGCTTCAGGATCCGGCCGTAAAGGACGGCCGCGAGCTCGGCGGCCCCGAGGGGGAGGCCGGGATGTCCCGAGTTTGCCTTTTGGATGGCGTCCATGGAGAGGCTGCGCACGGAGAGGGCGACGGCGTCCAGTTCGTTGCTCATGAGTTGACTCCTTATTTATACCGCGTTATCGCGTCGATTAACTCGTCGGTTCCCGGCTTGCCGCGCAGGATCTCGTCGAAGCCTCGCTGCTGGAAAAGCCAGGAAAGGCGCGACAGGACCGTGAGGTGGCTTTGCGCGCCGGTAGACAGGATGATGAAGAGCACGTAGACGGGCTTACCGTCCATCGCGTCGAAGTTCACCGCCTTATCGAGAAAGCATACGTAGATGCGCTCGTCCCGCTCCTCGCGGATTACGGGAGCGCGGGGATGCGGAAGGGCGATCCCGTTCCCCACCGAGGTGGTCATCAGGCTCTCGCGCTCGCGAAGCCCGGCCACCAAATCGGCGGCAATGACCCCCGAAGGCAACTCGAGCCGGGCGACGGCGTCCTCGAAAACCTCGGCCGGGCTTTTCCCCGAGACGTTGTAATGCACCCCGCCCGCCCGAACCATCCGGGCGACCAAGTCCGCGTCATGCATCGGGCTCATCCTCACGTTGTATCACGGAAAAGCCGTCGCGGCCAAGGGTCGGCAAGAGATTTTGTATCGCCGTCTTCGTCTCGAAAAAGCTATCTTCCATTCCCTCGATCGAGGCGTACAGGGAGACGATATCCGCCTCGTTCCGCTCTTCGTCAAAATCGATCGTCTCGAGCGCCGAGACGGTATGGGAAAGAAGCTGGCCAAGGACGACCGCCCCCCGATCCGGGATCTCCGAGGGCCGAACTTTCGCCCGCTCCATCAGCAGCATGAAGCGCGAAAGGGCCGCGTGCAGGGTCAGGTAGCGGGAGCGGAGCGGCCCGACCTCGTTGTCGGCGAACCAGTTATAATCCCTGGCGAAGTCCGCCATCCGCCGCTCGGCGGCTTTCTCGATGGCCGGCGAGCACATCGCGCCGCCTTTAAGGAAGGGAGGAAGCATCCGCGACAAGAGGGCGATCGGGTTCGACTCCTTGCGAAAGAGGGCGTCGAGCACGTACGAGTCGAAGACCTCCTCGGATAGGGGAAGCCCAAGGTGCAGGAAGGCCATCTCGAGGGCCGAGCGCGGGGCGGTGACGACGCTCATCCCCCAACTCTCGAATGGGGGTATCTCGTCACCGACGCGCCAAAGCCGGGTCTCGACGCCGTAGGGCTCGATCCCGACCTTCCGCGTCCACGAGATGAATTCGTCGACGGTGGCGGCATGCGGGGCAAAAAGGCTATCCCGACCGAGGAAGTAGGCGAAGGCGAGCTGCTCCTCGATGCTGGCCGAGGGCCCGGCGATCTCGAAGGAATGCAGCAGGGAGGACTCGAAGACCTCGAGCCATTCGCCCCGCGACCGAGGGTCGTTCTGGTCAGGCGGAAGAGGAACGAGCTCGAAGCATCCGTCGTCCCAGTCCGTGACTCGCGCGAGGACGCGACCGGTCACGGCGAAGTCCCCCTCCCAGTAGATACCTTCCATGTCGACGGCCCAAATCGCCACGCTCTCCGGGTCCTCGAAATCCGCCTCGGCGTACAGGCGCTCGTTTTCTTCAGAATCAAGCGAGAGGTACTGGGGAACGAATTCCTCGCCGAAGAGCCAGTAGTAGCCGTACATCTCCTCGGGGGTGCAATCGAGAATCGTCCGTTCGAGTTCCTTTCCCTTAAAAAAGAACCGAAGTTCGCTGGGCAACAATACAGGATTATAGGAAGGAAGAAAGCGCGAACCAGGAACCAATATCCCGGCGCCGGTTTCCATCTTCGTCGGCTCGATGACCAAGCACTGCCCCGTGAATACCCCAGCCCGACTGAGCCACAAGTCCTCATCGTCGCCGGAGCCGGGAAGGACGTACCCCAAATGGTTGAGGATGAGGTAATCGGCGAGGTCGGCCAAGGCTTGCGGCGAGGGGTATTCACCCAGAAGGGAAAGAACCTCGTGCAAGGAAAACGGATCGGTCCGATCGCGCAAAAACTCCATCAACATGTCTTCCGAGGTGGCGTTCATCACCCCGAATCATACTTTTTTTAGACTTCTTTTACCAGTGAGGGGCGAAATACTACCCTGAACGACGCAATTATAGCCGATTAGCACGATGAGCGCGCGCTACTTGGGTCATTTCGATACAGTAAAGCAGGATACAATGACTCATTACCATGGGTCGAATACCCCCCCCTATTTGCTAATTTCTTATATAGTAATAACTTACAAGAAAGCCAGGCGTTTACCTCGGTTGGCATGGATCTTGCTTATATTTATGCGGATGGAAAAACCTGGTTCAGGGTTTTCCAGCCCGTTTCCGAGTTCGGGAACGGCCCCCGAAACGGGGGCGAGAATGAGTAACGCATGGAGGTCTACCATGAACGCACTGAGCCTTTTTAACCCTTCCTTCGCCACCGACGTATTCGACGCATTCGACCGCGGGCTGGGCGTTTTTACCCCCCTCGCCACCGACACCTCCTACCTGCCCCGCATCGACGTGCGCGAAACCCCGGAGGCCTACGTGATGGACGTTGAGCTTCCCGGCCTCACCGAGAAGGACGTGGAAATCAACCTAAAGGATCGGGTCCTTTCGATATCATCGGTTAAGGACGCCAAGAAAGAGGAGACCAAGAAGGAGAATGGGGTCGAGTACCTGATCCGGGAGCGCCGGACAAACTCCTTCGCCCGCCGATTCACCCTGCCGGAGGACATCGCGGCGGACAAGGTTTCCGCGAATTTCAAGAACGGAATCCTGACGATCGACATACCGCGCCGGCCGGAAAGCCAGCCGCGCCAGATCGAGATTAAGACCGCCTAAGCGCGTTACGCGCGCGGGCAAGGGGGACGGCCGGGATAGACCGGTCGTCCCCCGTTCGTTAAAATGCCGGCATGACGAATCAACTGAAGAAACATGGTTTCTTGCCGGTCATCACCGGACTCTTTGTCGGCGTACTGGTCCTATCGAACGTCCTCGCGGCGAAGATGGTCCAAATCGGGCCCTTCGTTTTTGACGGGGGCACCCTTCTTTTCCCGTTCTCCTACATCTTCGGGGACGTGCTTACCGAGGTATACGGATACCGGGAATCCCGAAAAGTAATCTGGACGGGACTGGCCATGCAGGCCTTCATGGCCCTTAACGTATGGCTCATCGGCGTCCTACCCGCGGAGCCGAGCTGGGTATTCCAGGCGGACTACGAGCACATCCTGATGCAGATGCCGCGCATCGCCCTCGCGAGCGTCATTGGCTACTTCGCCGGGGAGTACTCGAATTCGGTCGTCCTCTCGCGCCTCAAGGTGCTGACCGAGGGCCGCCATCTGTGGGCGCGAACCATCGGCTCTACCCTCGTTGGGCAACTGCTGGATACCGTCCTTTTCGTGTCGGTGGCCTTCTTGGGTCTCTACCCAATGCCGGTTCTCGCCGCAATGGCCCTGTCGAACTACCTTTTTAAGACGGCGATCGAGGCCGCCTTCACCCCGCTGACCTATCGGGTCGTCGCTCTCGTGAAAAAAAAGGAAGGCATCGACGTCTACGACCGAGGGGAGACGTATAATCCCCTTCCCGGGCGATAGAAGGCGGACAAGCGAGCGCGTTCCCCGACATATCCTTTCCCAAAGCGTGAAAATCAGGTATACTCAGGGGATATGGGGAAAACCTTCGTATTCGTAAACCAAAAAGGCGGGGTGGGTAAAACCACCTCCGCCATTAATATCGGGGCCTATCTCGCGCTCGCGGGGAAGAAGACCCTGCTGGTCGATTTCGACTCGCAGGGAAACATGACCTCCGGCGTCGGCGTCGACCGCGACAAGCCGACGGTATACGATCTTCTCGCCGGTAGCGCCCCCATCGCCTCCGTCGTGCGAAAGTCCGCCGTCCCCGGGCTCTCCGTGATCCCGGCCTCAATCGACCTCTCGGGGGCCGCGATCGAGCTCGTCGACCAAAGCGAGCGCGAATACTACCTTAAGAAAGCCCTCGAGCCGATCAAGGCTGATTACGATTACGTCCTGATTGATTGTCCCCCCTCACTCGGCATCCTGACCCTGAACGGGCTCGTCGCCGCCGACGAGGTCCTGATCCCGCTGCAGTGCGAGTACTTCGCGCTCGAGGGGCTTACCCTCCTTCTTCAAACCGTCAAGCGCGTCCAGAAGACGCTCAACCCCCAGCTCGACATAGGCGGCATCTTCTTCACGATGTACGACTCGCGCACCAGGCTCGCGCAGGACGTCGTCCAGCAGGTAACGTCCTACTTCAAGGACCGCGTGTTCCGCACGATCATCCCCCGAAACGTCCGCCTCTCCGAGGCGCCGTCGCACGGCCTGCCGATATGCAAGTACGACGCCCTCTGCGTCGGGGCGCGGAGCTACGAGAAGCTCGCGAAAGAGGTGCTCGACCGTGGTTAAGTCAGGCGGATTAGGCCGGGGTCTCGACGCCCTGCTCGAGGGCACGGGCGCGCTCGACGTGGGGCGCGGCGGAACGGCGCTGGGCTCCGCGGGCAACTCCGCCGGCGCGGCGGGAACCTCGGGCGCGGGGAGCGAGCTCTTCGTCGATCCTTCGCTCTTAAAGCCGAACCCGCACCAACCTCGACGGGAATTCGACGAGACGGCGCTCCGCGAGCTCGCGGACTCGATCCGCGAGCACGGGATCATACAGCCGATCATCGTCGAGGAGGCGGGCGACGGCTCGTACTTCATCATCGCGGGCGAGCGGCGCACGCGCGCGGCAAGGCTCGCCGGGCTCTCGAAGGTGCCCGTCGTCGTCAAGAAATTCTCCGAGGAACGCAAGCTCGAGGTCGCCCTGATCGAGAACATCCAGCGGGAAAACCTCAACCCGATCGAGGAGGCGCAGGCCTACCATCAGCTGATGGCCCTGGGCAACCTGAGCCAAGAAGAGGCCGCGACCCGCGTGGGGAAGAACCGCTCGACCGTCGCGAACGCGCTCCGCTTGCTGAAGCTTCCCGAGGACATCGCCTCGTCGCTCGCGTCCGGGCAGATCACGGCCGGGCACGCGCGCGCGATCCTCGCCGTCCTCAATCCCGCCGACCAGCGCATCCTCTTCGGGCGCATCGTCGGCAACGGTCTTTCCGTGCGCGACGCCGAGCGGATGGCGGCGGAGCTGAACGCGGGGTCGCGGGCCTCAAGCCCGGCGCCCGCCGCCAAGGCAAAGACCGAGAAGGACGCGATGAAGGATATCGAGGTGCGGAACATGGAGCAGCGCTTCATCGACGCGCTCGGGACCAAGGTCACGGTGAAGGGAAGCCTCGAGAAGGGCACGATCGAGATCGCATACTTCTCGCGGGACGACCTCGACAGGATTTACGAATTGATCATGTCGCGCTAGTCGGCGCGGCGCACCGCGAATTCCCGCTGGGGCTCGCGGTCGCTCATCTCCTTCCGCTTTCGCTCCGCCTCGTATAGCGCCTCCTGCGCGCGAACCCTCTTTTCGCCTTTTCCGCATTGCCGCCGCGCCCACGCCCCGTCGGGCCCAAGGGCGTGCGCCTTCACGTTGTCGGCGAAGTAGAGCCGAAGCGCGGAGAGGATCTCGGTCCGTATGGATTCCTGCAGGACCGGGAACATCAGCTCGACGCGGCGATCGAGATTCCGATTCATCCAGTCGGCGCTCGAGAGATAGAGCTCGCCGTCGCCCCCGTTCTCGAACCAAAACGCCCGCGCGTGCTCCAGGTAGCGGTCGATCACGCTGACGACGGTGATCCGCTCGCTCATCCCGGCGACGCCGGGGACGAGCTGGCAAATTCCCCGCACGTTCAGCTGGACGCGGACGCCGGCCTGGCTCGCCCGGTAAAGCGCGTCGATCATTTCCTGGTCCGCGAGGCTGTTCATCTTCGCGATGATAAGCCCAGGCCGCTCGGGGGTCGAGCGGTCGATCTCGCGCTGGATCAGCGCGAGAAGGCGTGTCTTGAGCTCGACCGGCGCCATCACGAGCCGCTTGGTCGACACGATCGCCGAGTATCCCGAGATCATGTTGAAGAAGAGGGTCGCGTCGTTCGCTATTTCCTGGTTCGCGGTGAAAAGGGAAAAGTCCTCGTAGAACCGCGCGGTGCGGTCGTTGTAGTTCCCCGTCGAGAGGTGCACGTAGCGCCTGATCCCGTCCGGCTCGCGCCTGACGACGAGGACGGCCTTCGCGTGTACCTTGAGGCGCGCGATCCCGTAGACCACGATCACGCCGACGGCCTCGAGCCGCTTCGCCCACGAGATGTTGCGTTCCTCGTCGAAGCGAGCCTTAAGCTCGACGAACGCGGTGACGTGCTTGCCCGCGCGGGCCGCGCGCTCCAGCGCGCGCACGACGGGGGAATCGCCGCTCGTCCGGTACAGGGTCATCTTTATGGCGAGTACGTTCGGGTCGTCGGCCGCGTCGTTTAGGAAACGGAGCACGGGTTCCCAGGAAGCGTAGGGAACGTGAAGGAGTACGTCGGTCCGCTTGAGCTCGTCCCACAGAGGAGTCTCCTGGTCGAGCCCGACGGGCCAAAAATGCTTCCACGGCGGGTTGCGGAGCCGGTCAAAGCCCTCCGCGCCCGCGAGCTCGACGAGGGTGGACATGTCGATCGGGCCGGGCACCCGGTAGATGTCGGCGGCCTCGAGGCCCATCCCGTCGCGGAGGAACGAAAGAAGAGTCGGGCTCTCGCCGGTGCAAAGGAAACGGACGGGTGGGGACGAGAGACGGTGCTCCAGGACCTCGCGCATCGCGTCGATGAAATCTTCGTCACGGTCCTCGTCAACGGCGAAGTCCGCGTCGCGCGCGACCTTAAAGAGAAGCGTCTCGCGTACCGAGAAACCGGGAAAGAGGCGCTGGCCATAGGCGAGCACGACGTCGTCGAGCAGGGTGAATCGCCTGCCGCCCTCGCTTCCGGGAAGCCAGACGACGCGCGGCACGCTCGCCGGGATCTGCACCACCGCGATCGGCGGCCGTTCGTCGCCGCGCAGAGCCTCGCGCGGAGCGCCGCGTTCGTCGCCAGAAGGATTCGCCGCGCGTTGGCCGACACCCGACGCCGATCCGCGCGCGCCAGGAATGCCCGCGCGATCGAGAAAGTCGGCGAGCGGCCCTGCCTCGACCGTGAGGCTGCTCTTGAGCAGGAAGGCGGCGTGAAGGCGGAGGTTCCCGAGGCTCGGGAAGGCGCCATCCCCGCCGGCGCGAAGCGGGGTCAGCAGGGGGAAGACGTCCGACATGAAGAACGACTCGAGAAAGCGCGCCTCGTCCGCGCTGTACTCGGAGCGTGGAACGTAGCGCATGCCCTCCGCGGCGAGCCCGGGAAGGACCTCGCCGAGGAGGCATGCGTACTGCGCCTTCACGAGCTCGTGGACGCGCGCCGATATTCTTCTAAGCTGTTCCTTCGGCGAAAGTCCCGCCAAGTCCTTTTGGGCCGAGCCGCGCCGGGCCTGCTCTTTCAGGCTCGCGACGCGGACCATGAAGAACTCGTCGAAGTTCGACGAGACGATCGAGAGGAACCTGAGCCGCTCGAGCAGCGGGACGTCGGCCTGAAACGCCTCATCGAGCACGCGCGCGTTGAACTCGATCCAGGAAAGCTCCCTGTTCAGATACGCGAAAGCGCCTTTCTTCACCGATCCCTCCCTACACCATGATGAGCCGATAGCCGAATATCTCCTCGAAGAGGTCGGCCTTCTCGTCGAGGGCGAGCCGCTCGAGGGTCACGTCGTGGGTCCCCCGCGCGCGGAGGAACAGGGTATCCTTCGTCAGCTCGACGTCGAAGTCCTGGATGTGCTGCGAGTGACCCCGGTCGAGGGCGTCGGCGACGCGGAGGAGGGCCGACAACTTGAGAACCATCGTGCGGTCGGCCCGCGGCAGTGAGACGTAGGAGCCGTGCGCCGGGCTCGGAAGCTCCGCGCGATGGTAGCGCACCACGTTCGAGACGACGTTCATGTCGTCCTTGTTGAGCCCGAAGATATCCGAGTGCGAGACGATGTACTGGCTGTGGATGTGGTGGTCGCTCGCGCGGATGAAGCTCCCGACGTCGTGGAGGATGGCCGCCGTCTCGAGCAGCAGCCTCGCGTGACGGTCGAGCCCAAGCTCGCCCTCCAGCGTGTCGAAAAGCTTGAGCGCGATGCGGGTAACGTAGCTCGAGTGGTCCTCGTCGAGGTGGTATTTCTTGCCGAGGTTCAGCGCCGAGGCGACGACCTGGTTGTAGAATTCCTCCCGGACGAGCTGCTCGGGCCCCGCGAGTCGCGAGATTATGACCCCCTCGCGGATCGAGAGGTAGGGGACGACGACGGTCTCGGCGCCGGTCAACTCCAGGAAAAAACGATAGGCGAGAAGACCCGGCACGAGCGACTCGGCGTCGCTGTAGCTGACGCGGAAGTGCTCGACGATCTCCTCGGCGGAATACGAGGTTGCCCTATCGACGAAGGCGATAAAGGCCGCGCGGGGAATGGTGGCGTAGAGGTCGGTCACCTGGGTGCCGACGCTCCGCGCGACGAGGCGCGCGTCGCTGCCGATGGCGACGAGCTGGCGCACGAGGTCGAGCCGGAGCTCGTTGTTCAGGTTCTCGGCCGTCGTCCTGATGTACTCGGCGAGGAATCGGCGCATGTCCTTCTCGGAGCCCATCATCGCCTTCACCTGCTGCTCGATGATGACCGTGCCCATGCGGAAGCTGTGCGCGGCGACCATCCGCCCCTTCTGCATCAGCATGATCTCGGTCGAGCCGCCGCCGACGTCGATGATGATCGAGTTCGCCTACGACAGCTTCGGCCCGGCCTCGCGGAGCGCGTGGTCGACGACGAGGTACATCAGGCGGTTCTCCTCGATCCCGTCGATCACGCGAACGCGGAACCCCGTCTTGACCGCGACGCGGTCGAGGATCGAGTCGCGGTTCCGGGCCTCGCGGATGGCGCTCGTCGCGACGACGGTAACGCACTCGTCGCCGATTCCCCAACCCGAAAGGGCCTCGCGGTAGCGGTTGAGGATGGCCAGGCACTGAAGGAGCGACTCGCGCGAGATCGCGCCGGAGGTAAAGACGTCGCGGCCCAGGGCGAGCGCCCGCTCGGCGCGGTCGACGACCTTCCACTCGCCGGACGGCGACACCTCGACCACGAGGAGCCGCAACCCGGTCGATCCGATCTCTATGACGGCCTCAAGGCGGGCCGGCGTCGCCGCGGCTTCTTTCATGGTCGGCAGCCGCGCGCGGCTAGAGCTTGTCGATTAGCATGGAACACTTGCCGGAGGGTATCGGCAAGGTCTTCTTCTTCTGCCCGAGGATGTTGATCGTGAAGTAGTAGAGCTTCTCGCTTTCCATGTGTATCTCCCACCCCCGCTGGCTCTTGTTCGAGAGGATGGTGATCAGGTTGCGCTTGAGGCTCAGGTTCTCGATGCCCATCACCTCGAGGTTCGGGATGATCCAGTCGACGGTCTTCCGCGGAAGGCTGATCGACAGCCCGATGATGTTCTCGATCATCAGGGTGATCGTCGAGAGCCCGGTGAACGGCAGGTACTGCCGGCGCGGGAAGCCTTCCTTCCCTGGCCACTGGGCGGGGCCCTCCTTCTGGGGCAGGTACGCCTCCCACAGGCAGCCCTTATTCTGCTCGCCGTTGGGCGACAGGGCGTCGAGTACGTAGTAGAGGTGCCGGATCGCGCACTCGCGCGCGAGGTCCCAGCGGTGGTATTTCTCGAGGCCCTTTACCACCATGAAGGTGAAGGGGGCGAAAACGCTTCCGCGGTAGCCCATGCCCCGCTCGTCGTAGTCGGGGTCGTCGGCGGAGAGGCTCGGGAATGGATGGTCGACGCCGAAGGTCTTCGGGTTCGACAGGTGCGAGATCAGGCGCTCGGCCTTATCCTCGTTCGGGATCTCGGCCAGCAGGGGCCAAAAACCGGCGATCGTCTTCTGCGCCTGACGGCGGCCGCCGTCGTCGAGGTCGTGGTAGAACCCGGTATCGGGATCCCACATCATCGAGTTGATCCGCGTCTTTAGCGAGAAATACATCCGCTTGTACTGAAAAGAAAGGTCCTTGTCGTTCAGGATATCGCCTAGGGCGGACATATAGAGGGCGTTGATCGCAAGCGCGGTGTTGAAGTCGACGAGGAAGGCGGCCTTCTTGCGCGGCGAGTTGGTCATCGTCGTCGCGGCGAGCGGGACCTTATAGAGCCCGTTATCCTTCTTGAAGGTCGCGTCGATCCACGCCATGTACCGTTGAAGCACCGGCATCACGTCCTTGATCCGCTTCTTATTGGCGGTTTTGTGAAACAGGTTAAACTCGGCCCACGCGAACAGGGGCATCCCGATCCCCTCCGGGTTGTCCTTCGGGAGGATGGGCTCGCCGCTCAGAAGGTCGTACTTCCAGCGGATGGCGCCGGAGGGCTCTTGGTGGTCGTAGAAGAAGTCGAGGCTCTGGTTCGCGTGATAGTTTCGATTCGAATACACGAAAAAAAAGGACGAAAAAATCGTCTCGTATTGGTGAAGTATCGATCCATCCCCGTCGGGGTAGATAAAATAGCCCTCGGGCGAAAGGCCCTGCCCCTCGGGCGTGATCCAAAAATCCTGAACCCACGCC
>ENA-UOWE01004875-UOWE01004875.1-activated-sludge-metagenome-genome-assembly--contig:-NODE-4875-length-12593-cov-3.983729_pt1 | contig 12593 bp, 8 predicted proteins | sample MGYA00249841_ERZ761562 | MGnify/ENA primary metagenome ERZ761562 (study PRJEB28883, sample SAMN05720200) | activated sludge metagenome | isolation source: Anaerobic digester | place: Japan... | reverse complement strand
TTAGGGAAAAGAATATCATCTTTGGGTTTAAATATTATTCTTAATCCTAAAGTGGAAGTAATACATCAAAAAGAATATTCATTTTCAACATTTATTTCAAATGAATATAATAGGAGCCAAGGTTTTGTAAAAATTGCAGGTAATATTAATCCAATAATTAAATCAATTTTTTATGGAATAGCTAATATTTATCCTAGCTTTGTTATTTCCACAATCTTATCGAATTTAGTTATAATAAGCTTAATAGCATACTTTATAAATTATATTAACATTGGATTTTTTATTTTATTCTTTTTAACATATTCAATAATAAATATTCCTTTCTTAAGATACTTTTATAAACAATATTTTTTATTAGATTCTATCAAAGCTTTTTTTATACAATTTATAGATCATTTTGTTTGTTTTTGGGGAAGTATAAAAGGTTTTATCAAAATTTTAAAAAAACTATAAGAACTTATAATATTCAAAATAATATTTTCCAAAATGCTTTAGCTTCACCTAAAATCCAAGCATATTCTAAAAAAATGTGAAAAAAGAAACCTTTCATGTAAATCAATCCAAATCCAGATTTTCTTAATTTTAAAAATTTGATAATGTATTTTAAAAAAGGTAAAAATGGTAATGATACAAAGAAAAGAAAAGATTTTAACCTTGTAAAATTTAACTTATCTAATCGTAATATTCCAAATTCGTATCCCCTTATATAACGTTCCTTTAAAGAATTTTTAAAAGTAGAATTGTGAATATGATAAACTGAAAAATTATTATTAAAAATAATTTTTTTATTATTTTCTTTTAGAGCATAACATAAACCTGTATCTGCAGAAGATAAATATGAAGGATTAAACCCTTCTAGCTCCATAAAAAGGTTTCGCTTAATTGCAAAATTTGCGGTAGGTGCAGTTTCTACAAAACTCTTACTTGATTCTGGTAACCATAACCAAAATTTAGCTAAATGTAATGTTATATCAAAAAATTTATTTCCAAAACATTTTACAGGACCTGATAAAGCATCACATCCTTTATTGAATTCATCATTTGCAACCATTAACCAGGATTTATCAGCTATACAATCAGAATCTATGAATACTAAAATCTCAGCATTTGTTTCTTTAGCAGCAATATTTCTTGCAACCTCACTTAAGGTTTTTTGATTTAAATGAATCACTTTGAAATTACTATTACTTTCGATAATTTTTTTTACATTCTGGTTAGGAGTACTATCAACGCATATAACTTCAAAATCTTTAAAAGTTTGTGCTTTTAACGATTCTATACAATGTAAAATTGTATTTTCGGATTTATAACTTGGAATTATAACACAAAAACGCATTAATGAACCTTCGTTATAATTTTAAGTACAGGCTTATCAGAACAATAACAACCTAAGGATTCCCCAAAAGCATTTATAAAATAAGATAATGTTACTAAAAAGAAAAATATAATTCTTTTAAATAACGAAAAATTATATTGATTTTTGGGGGTTTTCAAATATGAATATATTCTGAGTAGTGGTTTACCAAAAATTAAAAAGGAATAAGTAATATTTTTTAAAATACCCCAATCATTAATTTTTCTTCGAGCATAAGAAAATAACCAACCGTTATAAAAGTTTTCAAACAACAAATTTGAAAAGGACATTTTATCATCATGAATAAGGTAGACCTCGTCAGTTAAGTATAATTTATACCCTTCATCTAATAATTTCCATTGCATAACAGTATCAGAATATAAAAAATATTCAAGTTTATCATAAAAACTCAACAAAATATTTTTTTTATAAATCGAATTATGACCAGGAATCATTGTAAAATGCTCTCCCCCCTTAGTTCCCTTTTGCCATAAAAGATAATGAGTCAAATAACCTACCCAGTCTATTATAGACATTTTATCACCAGGAGAAACTAAACAACCCACTCCAGCAAATTCTTCTTTTTTTATATAATTTAAAAGCGTATCAATAATGTTTACCTCATGAAAAGTATGATTTTCCTGAAATAAAATATACTCAGCATAAGATCCTTTTATTGCTTCTTTTACTATTTTAAAATAATCTTCGCCAATATATTTAATAATTCTGAAAGAATTAAATTTGTCCATATCATAAAAATCAAAACTGAAATTATATGGAGAAATAAAGATCATATCAATTTTCTCAAGAGGTTGAGTTTTTATAAATGAATCATAAAACCTATTAAAACCAAAAGCCCTTTCACCAATAAAGGTTATTACAGAAATTTCAGGTTTATTCATAAAAAATCCTATTTTAATATTTATTTAGTTCTATTTTTTCATTATTATATTTTCTATAAAAATTCTTCCAAGTATCGGAAATAATATAATTTGTTTTAGGAATTGAAAACTTATAATGCTTTTTGTTATTATCAATAAAATGACCACAATATCTACAAAAATTATTCATTTGATGAGACCACCAATTATGTTTTGAATCAGGTAATTCTTTTATTCCAATATCCATACCAATAACTCTATCGATACCTCCCGCATTCGAGCAACAATAATAACCATTCATATTTAAAGAAAAACCACATAAAGCTGGTAAATAGCAACCAACTGAATAATCAATATCACAGTTTTTCAATAGATCTACAGGTGCAAGGTTAAAAGAACAAAAATCTTTTGCATCAATATCTCTTTTTTCTGAAGAGAATATTTTTACTTGAAGACCTAATTCTTTTAATTTGGACTTTGTAAAATCGCTATAACCATTTGAATTAATTTGGATCATAACATTTTTATTTTTATCATGTTTATATTTTAATAAAAGATCTATAATTTCATCAATTTGAGGATGCAAAGTGGGTTCACCACCTTCAATCCAGATTTGTTTCCATTTTTTTCTCTTTTCAATACTTTCATCAATAAATTTTTGTATTTGGTTAATAGTCATATATTCATTTGTTGGTGCATATCTACATGAACGATTGCATCTTATACATTTTAGATTACAGTCATAGGTAATATCGAGAATAATGTTATCAGGGTTTGGTTTATAAGGTGGTTTTGAAGAATGAACTAAAAATACTTTAGCTTTGAATTTATACTCTCCAAGCTTCTTCAAAAAATAAAATCTATGAAAAATATCTCTATTATATAACATTATTATTTTTATCTACAAAATAATTTGTCTTATAACAGCTATTCCTTAGAAGCCATTCTACCCAGCAACCTCCCTGACAATTTTTTAGAAACTCACATTCATTACATTCTTTTCTGAAATTATTACTTCTGAATGTTTTAAATTCATTTAACCAAATATCTGAAAATTTTCTTGATTTAATATTTCCTTCAGAATAGCTATGATTATAAATTTGATTGCAACCAATAACATCACCATTTGGCATGATTGAACATCTGGTTAAACCAGCACCACAAAAAAAAGGAGTAGTAACATTTTTTTTATCAAAATAATTTATATAGGAACAAGATTCACTCCATGCGATATCGAAATATTTAGATTTTTCTCTAATTAACTCATTTAAAAATTTAATATGTTCTGATGATAAACCTAAATTTAGTCCTGAAGCCCTTCCAACATTTACCAGAGGCGTTATTTGCCATTTAGTTGCATATGAATTTTTAATATACTCAAATAGACATTCCATTTGAGTAATGTTATCTTTATGTATAACAGAATTAACAATTCTTATTGGAGTTTTAATTTCAGCAAATAATTCCAGACTTTGAATTGCTTTATCAAAAGTTCCACTCAAGCCCCTCATTTTATCATGATACTCAGGTAAGCCATCAATACTTGTTTGATAAAAGAAAAATTTATATTTCGATAAATCGTTAAAATATTGCTTTACTAATAAACCATTAGATAATAAACCAGGGATAATTTTTCTTATTCTAAACTCTGATAATACTTGAAAAAAGTGTGAATGCATTAAGGGTTCACCACCAGATAACAAAACCCTTTTTACTCCAAAATTATGGAAGTCATCAAATAAATTAATTAAATTATCCCATGTTAACTCTTCAATATAATTCTCATTTGCAGATGCTTCACAATATTCACACTTTAAATTACATTTATATGTCATCAACCAGATAACAAAAGCATAAGGTTTAAGTAATTTAAAGTGATGTAACGAAATCCAAAATTTTCTTTTTAATTTTGTGGCATTAATAAAATAATACCTATTAAGAAATGGGATTTTCAGAATAAGATTCTCTAATAACATATATTTAATTTTTTATTAAAATTAAGTATTTTTTTTTAAAAAAACAATATTGAAGAAGATATTCATAAAATTAATTTCTCTAATTATTCCTTTTAAAAGAAAAATAATTTAATATTACTATTAATGTAATAACTATAAATAAATTTCCTGATATAAAAATATTTCTTAAATGTTCGGGTATATAGAATAATAAAACAATAAACAACACAAAAAATACAATTCCAATAAGATTATTTTTTAATAATAAATTATCCTTCTTTAAAACAATTAATATACTGTTGAAATTATAATTTAGCGATGCAGGTAAAAGATATAATAAGATAATAAAATAATTAATCGAATAGTTAATATAAAAATCATTATAACCTAATATATTCTCAATAATGAATTTTCCTGACACAAAAAGAATTAACATTATTACAAAATGCAGAATAAATGAAAATATATTTATAGTTTTAAAATAACGAAATAATTTTTCTTTTTCATTCTCAATATTTATCTGTGTTATAAGACTAAAAGAAGGAAGAAAAATTGCAGTAAAAAAATTACTTATAGTTATAACAATTTTATAACTTATAGCATAAGCTGAAAAGAAATCATCTTTTATTAACTGCCCTATTATAAATAAATGCGCCATAAAAAAAAATGATAGTAAAAATCTAGTATAAGCATTATTTAAAGAATGGCTGAATAAGTATTTAATGTAATTAAAATCAGGTTTAAATACTACTAGCACTTTCTCAAATTTTTTTATTATTAAGAAAATAAGAACTAAAGATGGAATAAAGACTGCAATCCCTTGAAAAAATACTAATTGTTCTATATTACTATCTTTATTAATAAAAAATAATACTAAAATAACCATACCTATATTAGATACAATACTTGTTATATTAAAAGGTTTAAAATCATTCAGACCTCTAAAATAGTACCCAGATAAAAAAATGTTTCCTAAAATTAAAAGATAACCAATATAAAAAATATGTAAATCATATTTTAAAATATTGGTATACTTCCCGATAATAAAAACAATAATTATTGATACCAATAATAAAAATATTTTAATCTGTAATATTGAAATAAAAACCTTTTCTCTTTCTACATTATTTTCACAGTTAGCTACTAATCTTACACCAGTAAAAAAAAATCCGTAATCAATTATTACATCAAGTAAATTTAGAAAAGAAAGAATAAAAAGAAATGAACTATATTTATTTGGACCTATAACATTAATTAAATACGGGACAGTAATAATAATCATCAAATTATAGGAAATGTTTTGTAATCCATGAAAACCAATATTATACAAAAATGATTTTTTTAAATTATCATCATAAAATTTAGATGGCTTTTTATATATACTTTTGATAATGTAATAAAAATCAATAAATTCTTTATATATTTTATTTATCATTTTATTGAGTTAATATAGTATACTTTCTTTTCAATTTCACTGACCATTGAATGAGAAGGATATATTTTTAGAAATCTTTGATATCTGATATTTGCATTTGTATAATCCTTTAATTGAAAGTATAGATTACCTAAATTAATTAATAATGAAGCATCATTTTCATTTATTTTTTCAACTTTTAGATAATAATCAATAGCCTCTCTATACTTTCCAAATTTTTGATAAGATAATGCTATGTTATATAGTAATTCTAAATTTTCACCAAATTTATTTAATGCTTTATTCCAATATTTTATTGCTTCTTCATATTTCCCTTTTTTTGCTTCAATTATACCGAGATATTGTAATATTCTCTGGTTTACAACACCATTAGTATACGCTCGTTTTACAACTCTTTCTGTTGCTGAATCATCTTTCAATTGAAAGAAAAATATATCCGCTATAATACTATTTAATCTCTGACTTTTGGGAAATTTTTCCAAGGCTTCTTCAAGATAATATATTTCAGTATTAAGATCACCCAAATAATTATAATAGTTAGAGATATTCAAATATAATGTTATTCTTCCAAGTTCAGGCATAATTTTTTCATTAGCTAGACTCTTTGCTCTTTTAATTGATATACTTTCATTGGCATTAATTAAAAAATATGAAAATGAATGTACAAATAATATTGTTAATATTATTATAAAAAAATAATTCTTACTCGTTCTTTTCCTAAAAGAACTAATAAAAACTAAGGGAATAAATAAATTAACTGGTAAAGAGTAAGCTGCAATAATATCCCAATCCTTTGCTACCCCATAAGGATAATTAACTAAGAAAGCAATTACACACAAAGTAATAATATTAATTAAAATAAAAATAATCTCAGAAGAGAAATTAGTGATATTCCTTTTTTGAAATGTAAAAAAAATTAAAAAAGGAATAAATAAAGGATTAATTAAAATTAAAAGGTTTAAATATTCACTAACATGAACCCAAGAAAAAAAATCATAAGCCCAAGTAGATGCATTCTTTTTAGTTCTAAATATCATTAAGTTATTAAAAATATCTTTTTGAATCTTTAAAAGTGAATCTTGATAACTTGAAAAATATAGATATAAATATAAAAATATACTTATTAAACCTACAATTCCGATAAAAATAAAAAATTTTTTCTTGCCATATTTTTTATATATTAGATATAATACTGGAGGTATCATTATTATTGAAGCATAATGAGTAGCTAATAAAAGAAATAATAAAAATAGAGTAATATAAAAATATTTATTATTTCTAAAAGATTTTAGTACAAAAAAATAGAATATTGATGTAAGAGCATAAATAATTGGATAGTTTTCTAAATATCCTAAAAATAATAAAGAAGAACAAGAAAAAAAAGTAAATGATACTATAATAAATCTCTCAATTCTGTTCTTGGTTAAAATTATTGATATTTTTATCAAAAATATTATAAATAGTATGCCAGAAATATAACTTACTACAGTATATAATATTACAGTTGATTTTGGACCTAAATATTTAAAAATTTTGATTAAATACAAAAAGAAATAATTAAGTAAAAATTCCTTTATTGTAAAATCCGATTCAAAACCGCGATACATATTATTCATTAGAACATATGAATCACCCAAAGTAGGTACTTTTACCCGCAAAAAATAAAAACTTAAACCAATAATAACCGAAAGAATCAAGATATTATAGATTCTTTTATTTTTTGTAAAAAAAAGTTCTATAGTTGAAACTGAGGATGCTAAGTATTTTGCAGAATAAGGAATGAATACTATCAATAATATTAAAAAAAACAAAATATTAACATAAAAAGGTAAAAATTTTTGAAAATTAAAACCCCAGAAAAAAGGTGATTCAATTGTAAGCGGTAAAAAAAACAAAATTGCAGTACAGACTAAAAAAAATAATAAAATTTTTTCAAATTTGTTTAGATTAATACTAAAATGGCTTAAGTTATTTTGTTGAATTTTATTTTTTTCTTTCATAAATTTAATATGGATAAAATATATTAAAAAAAAATTTTAACAATTGCAATAAAAATAATTCATTAGGGGGAAAATATGAGGAAGGTTACATTTATTTTTCTTTTTTGTGTTTTAATAATTGAACTTACAAAAAGCAACCCTTTTTTTACTATAGGTTCAAATTTTTATTATACAATTTTTGGATATCCACATGATCTTTTAAGGTGGACAAAGCAAAGATCGGTATATTTTATTTTACAACCACAAACACTACCATGGCAAGGGGATGTTACAAATATAAATAATAGACCATCTGATAGCTACACAAGTACGTATCAATCAGTAGAATTTGAAACACCCTCAGGTTATACAGGCGATCCTAATGCAATAAAATCATGGATGAATCTTTCTTCGTATATATATAAAAATAATTTTCAAATTGGGGGAGTTTATAGAACTAATTTTGGTACATTTTTAGCAGAAATAAGTCAAATAAAAATGGATATGGAATTAACATCAAATGGTACCGGAAGAGCTTATGAAACAGTTGGTAATACTACTCAATACTTTATGGTGCCTTTTGATGCCGGCACTTACTCAAGACAAAAATTTTTAAATGCACAAATAATTTATGCTAATAGATTATTTAATATTCCATTTGGTGTAAAATTTCAGTATCAATCAAAATCTTCAGATAAACCTTGGGGTCATTTAAACTTTGTTGATAATGGCAAAGCATATCAAACAAATCATTTAACATGGGGGTGGGCTACTTTTGGATGTGCAAAAATATTTGGGTACTCACATATAAATACAGATGCTTTTTTCCAAAATTCTTATACTGTTTATAATGGAAATCAAATTGATGCACAATTAAGCTTTGAACTTGATGGCAACTACAAAACTGGAATTAGATATAGAAGATTAAGAGAAGATGGTGACTCTTACACATGGAAAGATGATGCTACTAAAAAATTTTATGGCGATTATTATGTTGATACCAAATGGAAAAACGCACTATATGATGACTTGATTCGTGGTTATTCAAAAATAAATCTTCTGAATTTTAATAAAGCAAATGCAGGAATTTTGCTCTTTCTGCAATATGATAGATATTCAACTAATAAAGAGAATAAATTAGTCAATGGTGATCCTATATCTGAAGCTAAAACTAGAGAATTCACTATAGAGACAAATCCTTTTCTAAATTATCAACTTGATGGTGGTTATGTTGATTGTGGTATTTTAATTGAATTTTCAAAAGCACTTTACGATAATACTGAAGATAGATGGAATTCGGTTGCAGGATTGACTCAAAAGAATGTATACTGGAGCACAAGTCCAAATAATGGTTGGGATGAATCATGGGAACGATTTTCAAAAGGGGATCATTGGTTTTTTGCAACAGGTGTAGAAATTAATCCTTCAATAAATGTATATAAAGGTTTGAACCTTGATTTAAGATTAACTATACTTAAAAAATTTACATATCAAAAAAAATTGTACGGAACCCCAATTATTCCAACAGGTAAAAATTCTTATGAATTCAGTGAAACTCATAGTAGAGAAAACTCAAAAAACGAGACATGGGTTAGTGGAGAAATTGGCTTCCAATATAAAATAAGTGCATTCGATATATTGTTCGGTTTCCAAACACCAATTGCATACTTATTAAGCAAAGAAACTAAACTATATTCTGGAAATAAAAAATTATTTGAACATGAAAAAGTAAACATGTGGCAAGTACAAACACCATCAAGTTTAAGATTACAAATTGTATGTGATTTTGATTTTTCTAAGGGCTTTGATTTTTAATATTTCCATTAAATTATTTTCATTATTCCTAATCGTTTTTTATACGCTAAAATATCTCTTTCGATATCAAGAGACGTACCATATAAATATAATGGATAGAGACTATTATAAACTAGAATTGTTTCCTGTATCAATTTATGAGAAAATATAACTTTGCTAGTATTGTTATAAGTTTTATCAATAGTGAACCACCTAATATTTAATAATTTTGCGACATCTTTTTCTGGATTAAATTTCGAAGATACTTCACTCATATCTTTTAAGTCTGTTACAGAATATTTTTTTGAAATATTATATTCTTTACAGATTTTAAAGAATAAATCGGGATTAGAATTAAAATTAATATTGAATCTACTATCACTTTTTTTCTCATTGTTTATAAAAACCCCAATAGAAACACTATCAATGTTTATTACAAAGAATAGTTCACAATCCCATTTAAATTTTCCAAAACGAATTAAAAAGTATTCTTTATATGGCTTCTTAGCAAATCGCATATCTTTGTTTATTCTTACAAAAGATTTATTAAATTTTGGTTCAACAACCAGCTCTGGATTAATATAATTCAAAAAACCTTTTAATGAATTAACAAAATATTTGGAAGGAGCGATAATATAATTCTCATATTCAGACCGATGTTTATCAAACCAGCTTTTTGAATTATTATTGCTTAATCCTTTAAGAAACTTAAAAGTTTCAGGATAAAAACCAACAAAATTATCTTCATCATTCATAATAAAATCCCATTACTATTTCATAATCACCATTTTACGTGTTAAAGATTTACCCACTGAATTAATCGTTAACTGATAAAAATAAACACCTGAAGAAAAGCCCTTTGCATTCCACTCAATATTATAAAAGCCTTTATCTTTGTAATCATTTACAAGAATATCTACTACTCTACCAAGCACATCAAAAATTTTAAGTGTTACATTTTGTTTTGAATCAAGATAGAAAGAAATATTAGTTGATGGATTAAATGGATTCGGGTAGTTTTGATACAATAAATAATTATCTGGTTTCAATGGATTTTCTTTTGTTAAAATATTAGTTAATGAAGAACTAAATTCATAAGCTCCTAATCCATTATTTGTTCCAAGAACGTAAAAAATTATTGAGTTATTTAATGTTCTAAATGCAACATCACCTGCGAAATTAGCATTTAAGTTGTTACCCAGTGTTTCAGTACTTAAAATAGCCTTAGCATTATTCAAACCTGAGGTAACATCTACAATTTTTCCAAATTCATTACCAGAGCCTGATACAAATGTTAAAATATATTTTTTGTTATTGAATTTAAAGAAACGAATAGCATTACTATTTAATGGTACAATCGAAGGATCAATTACTCCTAAAACGTTACCATTTTCATCATATTCTCTTGGAGTGATACTATTTGCATTTATTATAAATTTGTTTTCATTTATCCCTTCAGGAGCTATGGAAGGATTTATACCAACATTTGAAATATCATTTAACGTAATTACTTTTGGTTGTTGAACAAAAGCACCATCTTTCATTTCCCATTTTAACACCTTGTTTGAATTAGCTGCAGCAGCATAAATTTTTGCTGAATTATCGTTAAAAGACCCAACAACTGTAAACTTATCTCCTAATCTATAACTATCTGAAGAGAACTCAATAATACTTTTCGGATTTTCTGTTTCGTTATTCCATAAATATATTTTAAAAGCACTGGTTGAAGAATTAGTTGTTAAATTACAGACAAGTATTTTACCATCATCAGTTACTTCAACATCATTAAGTAAATATGTTCCTCCTGATATTCCTTCAGTTTTAAGCTTTCCTAAATAATCTCCATTTTGTGCATTTAATATAATAATATCTGAACCATATTTTCTACTTACTGCATAAATATGAGCATCTTGCTCTTTATTTAAAATTGCAATTCCTCTCTCAGTATTACCATCATTTGAAAACCAATTAGGAAGATTATTTTTTGCAGAAGATAATTGCCATGTCGGCATTTTATTTATCATTGGATTAATTGTAACAAGAATAGTATCAGAAAATTGATTCAATTTACCAATTATTTTTCCCGAACCAATAGACTGTGGAATAAAAAATCCATTTGAGTCAATTATACCTTTGATTCCTTCAAAAGTCCACTCAATAAGTTTAATATCTATAGGCACATCATAATCCCAAATATCTTTTCCCTTTACCTCTAATAATTTAATTTGTCCTGAATCAATAACAATAGTTTCAGGTAAAATAGAAATACTTTTGGTAATTTTATCTGTTTCAACTTCATATACTGCAATCAATGAATTTGCTACAGCTCTTTCACCTGCTGCATCTGAAGGTCTATTTACAATTTGATCACGAATAACCATTGTAGTAGAACCACCTCCATCGAGATTCACAGCATTAAAAGCTCCAAGAGAAAGCATTAAATCTGCTAATTCATTAAGTGACATACCTACACTAAATCCAGTTTGACGTCCATCAACAGTTACAAAAAAGACTTTTGTGCTATCTTTTGAAAAACCAACTGCAGTTCTAGGGTGTCTGGTAGTAACAAAGGATTCATCAAATCCTTCCAAACCAATAAAATTTGTTGGTTTTACTCCATTATATAATAATCTTGGACCCCCACCTAACATATTCACAATTTCACCAATATTTGGATTAGTGCCAATTATGACCTGAATAGTATCACCAATATTAACAAGTGAATCTAGTAATTTTTGATTTTTACCGTGTCCAGATAAAACATAAGAATCAAAAGAAAGAGACATAGCACCTTTCCATGATTCTTTTTGAATTACTTTGTACTTTATGGGTCGATTAATATTAAACGTTTCAATAGGAGTAATTTTAATTTCTGTTCCCCATTGATTAGTTTTAGTATTACTTCCATTGTATGCTGTATATAATACCAAATAGTTTTCTAACCTTGTTGAATTACAGCCATTTATCATTAGAGTGTCATTTTTCAAAAAAACAGAACCAGAAAAACTCAAAACATCTATTAAAGGCTTATTATTAGAATTAATTCCAAAAAGTGAACGATTAGACCAAACCCCTTTTGCATATTGTTTGTTTATTATCATAGAATTTGTTGGTTGGTTATTTCCAAAAAAATCAGCATTAATAGCTCCAACGACCAAATGTTTGTTTCTGCTTTTTCTTTGAGCCATTATACTT
>ENA-UOWE01004871-UOWE01004871.1-activated-sludge-metagenome-genome-assembly--contig:-NODE-4871-length-12599-cov-7.414700_pt1 | contig 12599 bp, 13 predicted proteins | sample MGYA00249841_ERZ761562 | MGnify/ENA primary metagenome ERZ761562 (study PRJEB28883, sample SAMN05720200) | activated sludge metagenome | isolation source: Anaerobic digester | place: Japan... | reverse complement strand
ATTATGGGGACCTGCCAGTACTCGTTATACGCCAGGACGGAGATGAACTTGAGCTCTACATTAACTGGCATACCTACCTTGGCAATGATACAGATGATTATAAATATGAAGCGAAATACATCACCATGCGCGTGGATCAAGATCAGCCAACCACCCTGCTTTGGAGCAATTCCACCGATAGCAAGGCCTCATTCTGCCCCTACACATACACGCGTGAGCTGGTACAACGACTTGGGAGTGCATCGCAGTTCGTCGCGCGCTGCACACCCTATGGCGACAGCCCCATTACCGCGGTTTTTGATGTTCGCGGTCTAAAGGAAATTTCAATGCCTTATAATGATCGGTTAAAGTGGTGGGAGTGAAGGGACACTTTAACACCAAATGAATCAAGTCTTGAGCTAGAAAATAGATGTGATAGAATGGTTTTTGAAAATGATAGAACGAGGAGAACAAAAACCTTGATCACTTTGGTTATGTTTGCATCGTGTTATAAGTACAAAACTGGTAAAGCATAAAATGGGAACAATCCATTTTTGGGCAAAAACAACGGAGAATGGAGCACCTGGTATTTCTGTCTATCAACACATGATCAATGTTGGCTGTGTAGCTCAATGCATCGCAGAAATCCAAAAAGATTTGCTTGAATCTTTTAGGTTGCGCGCTTCCGAAGTCGGGGCATTGGCTGCGCTCCATGATATTGGCAAGATTTCGCCAGGCTTTCAGAGAAAATGCATGGCGTGGCTAAAGGAAAATAACCTTCTCAAAATAGAGAGCGAGGGCAATTGGCAAGATGAAATGGAACCTGATCATGGAAAGATATCCTATGTGATTATTCAATCCTTCTTGCGTTCAACAGGCCTTTCAACCAAAGAAAGCGCCTATCTTGCGAGTGCAGTAGCTTCCCATCATGGCAAACTTATACCGCCAGATGATAGGCCATACCAACTTCGTGGTCGGATAACAGAAAAACGGAGTGGAATTACATGGGATGAAGAGCAGCAAAAAAGTGCAAAAGCGATCTGGCAACAATTCAATGCTGATAGCAACCATTTAAAACTCGATGATAATTTGACAGCTTATTGGTATCTGGCAGGGCTTACTTCAGTTGCAGATTGGATTGGCTCTGATGAACGATTTTTTTCTGCTGAATACAAGAGTAATAATGAGGCTTTTGACTCCCATGAAGTTGTTCGACAAGCGCTTGATTCTATCGGCTATGTACAACCTCATATCAAAGAAGGCCTTTCTTTTTACGATATGTTTGGTTTTTATCCCAATCCGATGCAACAGAAAACGATGGAGACTATCACCGGTCCTGGTATCTATGTCATCGAGGCCCCTATGGGACAGGGCAAAACTGAAGCAGCGTTAGCAGCAGCCTACCAGCTAATGCTGAAGGGGCTCGCACAAGGAATTTATTTTGCTTTGCCTACTCAGACGACGAGCAATCGGATTCATCTCCGCATTAAGGATTTTATACAGAAGATTAGCCCTGACGCAGGTCCTACGCGTTTGATTCATGCTAATTCATGGCTTCTTACGGATGATATACTACCGCAGATAAGGGAAAAATCGGGTCGCGACTGGTTTGCCTCGGCAAAAAGGGCACTGATTGCGCCATTTGGCGTGGGAACTGTGGACCAGGCACTTTTAGGCATTCTTGCGGCCAAGCATTTTTTTGTGCGGCAGTTTGCACTCGCAGGAAAGGTTGTAATTATCGATGAAGTACATAGTTACGATCTTTATACGGGTACTCTGATTGATGCACTCATTCGCGAGCTATTAAGCCTTCAGTGTACAATCATTGTCCTCTCGGCAACATTGACGAATAAACGACGTGCGCAGCTTTTAAATTCTTCAGATTCTACATCTCCTAATATCGGAGTAATAATGGATAAAAAGCCCCAACCTTATCCACTTATTTCAGGTCGAGTCAAAGAAAGACTTATCGACATACAAGAGATTCAGTCACCTCCATCGCGGAACGTTAAAATTATATGGATAGCTAAAGAAGCTGCAATATTAAAAGCCTTGGAGCTAGCGCAAAAAGGTGGAGCCGTGCTGTGGATATGCGACACGGTAGAGAGTGCACAGACTACTTATCTTCAGCTAAAGGATATTGTGGCGCCTACAACAAAATATGGGCTATTGCATTCAAGATTCCCTTTCTATCGACGAGAAATTTTAGAAGAAGAGTGGATGCAAAGACTAGGTAAAGAAGGCGTGTATCGCTGCGGCTGTATCCTTGTTGCAACCCAGATTGTCGAGCAAAGCGTCGATGTCGATGCAGACCTTATTATCACAGAACTGGCGCCTACAGATATGTTGTTGCAGCGGATGGGCCGTTTATGGAGGCATGAAAGAAGCACACGTCCTGTAACTGAGCCAGAATTCTGCCTTCTTCAGGAAGAAAAGAGCCTTACAACCTTTAAGGAATTAGAAGCACGCTCAATAAAAAATACTCTAGGAGGAAAAGCTTTCATCTATGCTCCCTACATTCTTATGCGCTCTTTAAATCTTTGGGACTCAATTAAGGAAATAACAATTCCTAATGATATACGATCCTTGCTCGAATCTACTTATGAAGAACTTGAAGAAGAGCCTTCTGCATGGAAGGAGTTATGCGATGAATGGTTTGGCTCCGATTCAGCAAAGAAAATGCTCGCCATGATGAATGCGAATTTATGGCAGATTCCTTTGAGCGATGAAGAAGGGGTGCAAACGCGCGTCAATGAACAACCAACCATAGATGTAGTCCTATGCTCTCATACTCAACCTAGTCGATATATGCTTATTGATGGCACTGAAGTTGCTTTAGACAATTCAGAGTATTCGCTCTCGGTAGCGCGCAACTTGCATAAGAATATCGTAAAAGTGCCTCAATATTGTTTTTATGAAGCATATCGGCCTCCTCCAATATTTTCAAAATATCTTCATGGTTGGGCTGCTGTTGGCATCGTGTCTGACGATACCACAGTTCAGATTGATGGACTAAAAGAAATGTATCAACTTTGCTATAGCAACGAACTTGGTCTTAAAGTGAACAACAATAAAAAAGAGGAAAATCTATGAATGTTGCCACAGATCCATGGATTCCTGTCGTTACCGTTAAGGGAGAGCCTATTCTAGTAAGCCTAATGCAGGTCTTTACAGAAGGAGAAAAATTTGCCGATCTTGCTGTTCGGCCATACGAGCGCGTTTCTCTTTTGCGGCTTTTCCTCTGCATTGCTCACGCTGCACTCGATGGACCAAAAGATTATGAAGAATGGCTCAGCCTTCCCAGTCGACTTTCAAAATCAGCTTCACAGTATCTCGGAACTTGGCACGACTCATTCGAACTATTTGATCTGCAAAAACCATGGTTGCAAGCAGCTGGAATTTCTACAGAAGCCGATACGCCAACTCCTTGGAACGATCTTTCAAAATGGACTTCAACCTCAAAGCTCTGCTTGACTTATGCATCAGGACATAATCCTACACTTTTTGATCATGAAGGCATGCAGGAAAAACGCTCGATTACTATAGAAATGGCAATTCTTTCTCTTCTTAGCTACCAATGTTTTTCTCCAGGAGGCTTGATGCCCCAAGTGTTTTGGCATGAAAAGCAAACTACTAAGTCGTCACGAGATAGCCCTTGTATTTCTGAATCCATGCTGCATGCTATCATACGCGGTGGCAATATTCTTACAACTATTTATCTAAATATGGTTCCCTATGAATATATTCTTCATTTCTATGAAGACATTGGCAGGCCACTTTGGGAGATGATACCCACTTCTTTTTATGATGAACCCAATGTGCAGAATGCAACAAAGACTTACCTGGGCAGACTTGTTCCTCTTTCCCGTCTTGTGCTCTTGCATCAGCAAGAGCCATATATGTTATTAGGGAATGCCTTGGAGTATCCCACGTTTAGTAATGGATTTGCACAAGAAGTTACTGCAACCGTTGTGCGCACCAAAATTCGCAATACTGAGAAACGGATTCTGCTTTCGTATCGGCCAACAAAGAGCATCTGGCGGCAACTTCCAGCTATCCTAGTAAAAGACAAATCCTTCGAGGTTGGTGGTCCCCTTAGCCTTTATAATTTAAGAGAGAATCAAGGTTTTGATTTACAGGTCTGCGCGCTTGCTCATAATAAAGGCTCGCTCCTTGATGTGTTTGAATCTGTCATCGCTATTCCTGCACAATTGGATTCTGATATAGGCAGGAATACCTATGACGCAGAAATAAAGCGATCAGAACACATTGCTGACATACTTGGTAAAGCGGTCGAAATGTATCGTAAAAAACTTGATGCAGCGTGGGAAAGGCGCCTACAAAACGCAGGCCCTCAAAAAGGGGCATTAAGAGCACAGCTTTATGATCGAGCAGCAAATTTTTTCTGGACAGCAATAGAACAAAATATAAATTTGCTTATTACATTTATCCAAGCTTTAGATACAGAAAATGCAGAGCATCATAAAGAATTGTGGCGGCATTTTCTTACTTCGCAAGCCTTAGCAGCATACAATTTTGCTTGCAGCAATGATACGCCACGCCAAATTCTTGCATTTACTGAAGGATGGCAATTCCTGAATGACACGCTTATTGCGCTAGATATATTACCGAATCAACAATATAAACAAACGGAGGAAGGCGATGAGCAGTCTTATTGACCAACTACGATGGTATAAAGAGCATAACGATCGAGGATTCTTTGCCAATTTGCGCAGCTATCTCATTGAAAGCAAACGGCAACGTGCGTGGCCAGCGCTCTATCGACTCAATGTACCAATAGAAGATGAGGCGCAAAGCTATATTGCAGCGTGGTATTCAATGCATCCAGAGGAAACTCAGGAAGGGAACCTTGGTACAACATGCAGAATTATTCAGAACAAAACGCAGGGAAAGCAAAGTACAGATAATAACCTGACGCCGATGGAACGCCGCTTTCTCCAGCTTTTAGCATCCGGAGATGAGCGTGAATTACGCAATCGTATTACCCGCATCATACTAATGGCAAAAAGCCAGCAAGTGCCCGTAAACTATGAACAACTTAAAATTGATAGTAACAATTGGAATCAAAAAACTAAGATCAGTTGGGCACAGGCCTTTTGGGCAGCTAATGCTACACTTCCTGGCAAACAAGAGGAAAAGAGGAGGAGTAATGAGCTGGCTCACTAAAATCGAAATTGATGCATCTCTTGCATACAAAAACAAATTTATTGATTCCTATACTTGGCACCAGGCATTATGGCAATGCTTTCCTGGCAGAAGTTCTCAAAAACGCAGTTTTTTAACAAGAGTAGATGAGACTTCTCATGGGTTTATAGCATGGATATTGAGCCTCGATAAGCCTATTCGCCCTTCCTGGTGTCCTGAAGAAGGATGGGCAATAAAAGAAATTAGTCCAGGTTTTCTCAATCATCGCTGGTATGCATTTAATCTCAAAGCTAATCCAACGAAAGCTATAATGCAAAAGCCTGCTGTCGTTGCTCCTGCTATCGATGGACAAATTAGATTGACTCGTGGCAAAAGAGTCCCTTTAACAAAAAGAGAAGATCTTAAAGCTTGGTTGGAAAGAAAGGCAGCGCAAGGAGGATTCAAGATCGTCGAAACAATTCCTCTCGATATTGGTCCTATGGCGGAATCCTATTTTTCGCGAGGGGAACAAAAAGCGTATCATGGAAGCATTCAATTCCGTGGAGTTTTAGAAGTCACTAACAAGGAGGTATTTGAAAAAACCTATTATAGCGGTATTGGTAGTGCCAAAGCCTTTGGATATGGCCTTTTACTTTTGGCTCCTGTGAGCCTCAATTGATGAAAAAAGGAGATAGAAAATGAGACATTTGGAATTGCATATCATTCAATCGGTACCGGTGGCATGTCTAAATCGAGATGATCTTAATTCTCCCAAGACTGCCCTTTTTGGAGGAGTACAGCGAGCACGTGTATCGAGCCAATCGTGGAAGCGAGCTATTCGAGAATATGCAAAAGAAAAGGCTCCATCATATTTTAAGGGCGAAAGGACACGCTTATTATACGATCCACTGTATAATGCAATGATAGATAATGGATTATCAGAGGAAGATGCAGATATAGGAGCAAAGGCCCTCATCGATTATCTTGTCAAAATAGATGAAAAATCAAAAGACAGGGTTAAATCAACAACACTCTATTTTTTATCCCCCTTAGAGATAGCAACCCTTTCCAAAGAATATGCAAAAACAAAAGACCCAAAGAAAGCCGCAAAATCGATCAATGCTGAAGCACTGTGCGATGCCGCCGATATTTCGCTTTTTGGCAGGATGGTCGCGAATGACCCTTCATTGAAAGTTGAAGGAGCTGCAATGTTTTCACATGCTCTATCAACCCACAAGGCAGACAATGAGATCGATTTCTTCGCCGCAGTCGATGATTTACAATCTGATGAAGAAGCTGGCGCTGGTATGACAAGTACACAAGAATTCAATTCTGCAACCTACTACCGCTTCATGGCGATAAACTTGGATATGCTTGCCGATAGCTGCCATCTAGCTGCTTTATCCGTTGATGAACGAAAACTAGTGGTGCGCACTTTTATCGAAGCCACTATCATGGCAATGCCAGGAGCGCGAAAAAATGCCATGAATGCTAATACACTCCCTGCATATGTTTTGGGCATTGTGCGCTCCAATGGCCATCCTATCCAACTTGTAAATGCCTTTGAGAAGCCAGTGTGGTCCAAAGAAGGTTATCTTGCAAAATCCATCCAAGCGCTTAAGGAAGAATATGCGCGACAAAAAGATATTTGGGGCATAAAAGATATTTATACTAAAGCTATTCCGGAGGTAAGCCTCCAACAATTCTTAGACGAGGTTGTTTCATATGTCATCTGAAATTGGCTATCTCGCTTTGCGCTTACAGGGTCCTTTGCAATCGTGGGGCTATAGCAGTCATTTCAATAGGCGTAGTACAAGCACAATGCCGACAAAAAGCGCAATTGCAGGGATTTGTTGCGCAGCATTCGGCTATGAGCGAGGAAGTCCGCAGGAAAAGCAGTTTATCTCAGGCTTTGCATTACTTAGCATGATTGCAATATCGATTCCACGTCGCATAGAGCATCAAAATAAGCAGTATAAATGGTATCAAATTCTACAAGTCAATAGGCTGCAGGATTATCACACTGTACAAAATACGCGGCGAGCTGATGGAAGCATCAATGATGATTGCGTAGTGACGCACCGTTCTTATATAACAGATGCCATTTTTGGTGTGGTTCTTTCTGGCAACAAAGAATTTCTTGAGGAGATTGCGGGCGCTCTTGAAGATCCTGTGTGGGGCTTATGGCTAGGCAGAAAGTCGTGCTTGCCTTCTGCGCCAATACTCGCGGGCAATGCAGTTCATCGTGGAGGAGTAAAAAATACTCAAGAGGAAGCGCTTTCTTTGCTTATCGGTGATAAAGACTTGAATTCCTATAGCTATCAGGAAGAAGTAGGGACATTTCTTGAAGGAAGCGATTCCATTCCCGATAGTCCTCTCTGCTTTGATTCAAAGGCTAGACAATTTACACCACGCAGAATAAAGAGCCATGAAGCAATCAAATAAGGAAAAGCAATGCGCATTCCTTCTTCCCCCATCTCAATAAAAGAACGCACTTCAATGCTTTTTCTACAGTATGGGCTTCTTGATGTACAAGATGGAGCCTTTGTGCTCGTTGATGAAAATGGTGTAAGAATTCAAATTCCTATTGGTGGAGTTGCTTGTTTATTCCTTGAACCCGGTACCACAATAACCCATGCTGCAGTGAGTCTTGCTGCTCAGGTAGGAACGCTTCTTGTATGGGTAGGAGAAGGAGGCGTCAGGCTGTATGCATCAGGGCAGCCTGGAGGTGCCAGGTCCGATAAACTACTCTATCAGGCTAAGCTTGCATTAGATAATGAATTACGGCTTAAAGTAGTCCGGGCAATGTACCAATATCGGTTTAAGGAAATGCCACCAAGCAAAAGAAGCATAGAACAACTTCGAGGTATTGAAGGGGTGCGAGTCAGGACTATGTATGAGCTCCTTGCACAAAAATATCGCGTACCTTGGAAAAATCGGAGATATGATCCTGATAACTGGGACAATGCCGATCCTATAAATAAGACTCTCAGCGCTGCAACGCATGCGCTTTATGGGATCTGTGAAGCAGCGATTTTGGCGGCAGGATACGCTCCTGCGATCGGTTTCATACATACCGGTAAGCCTCTTTCTTTTGTCTATGATATCGCCGATTTAGTAAAATTTGATACCGTTGTGCCGATTGCTTTTGAAGTAATTGCAAAGAAAAGCACAAACCCTGTGAGAGATGTTCGTCTCAGATGTCGCGATAGTTTTAGAGAATCGAAACTACTAAAGATGCTCATTCCCACTATTGAGCAAATTTTGGCAGCAGGGGAGATTCAGCCACCTGAAGCCCCACCAGAATCAGTTCCGATAGCAATTCCGAATAAAGAAGGCATAAGCGATGCTGGTCATCGTTACTGAGTCAATCCCAGATCGATTGCGTGGCTATTTAAGCCGCCTTATGCTTGAAATCAGGGCAGGTGTGTTTGTAGGCAATTATTCTGTACGAGTGAGAGAAATGCTCATAAATACCATTTACGCAAATGTCGAGGATGGAAATGTAATAGTTGCCTGGTCGGCAAATAATGAAAGTGGCTTTGATTTTGAGACCATAGGAAAGAATAGGCGCATTCCGGTTCAGTTCGATGGAACAAAGCTTATCTCTTTTCTCCCGGAAAAAGAAATTCTAGATAAAGAGAACACAAGTTCTTTGACACATTTAGGGAAGGATAACCACTTGTCTCAAAATTCGGTAGATTTTGATAAGTTGTCTAATTCATTTTCTTAGCAGCAATATAAGGGAAGAGTGTTCCCCGCGCATGCGGGGATGAACCGCGTATCATGCTAGGATGGTTCAAGCGTTAGAACGTGTTCCCCGCGCATGCGGGGATGAACCGGGTAAACGCCGGAACCCAGACCATCACCGAGGGGTGTTCCCCGCGCATGCGGGGATGAACCGCCATAACGCTGCCCATTGCGCGGGTCTGTCGCGTGTTCCCCGCGCATGCGGGGATGAACCGATGATCTGATTGTTTTAGTAAATTGGCCAAAATGTGTTCCCCGCGCATGCGGGGATGAACCGTAGAAATATTAGCGCCGCTAGAAATGTCTGTCCGTGTTCCCCGCGCATGCGGGGATGAACCGGATGGGAACAATCCTCGGTATTCCCGTCATCAAGTGTTCCCCGCGCATGCGGGGATGAACCGCTCGAAGATGCAGTAAAGGCTGCGGCTGATGCCGTGTTCCCCGCGCATGCGGGGATGAACCGTCTCCCGTATCCCCTCCACCAGCAGGCGTTGGAGTGTTCCCCGCGCATGCGGGGATGAACCGAAGGCCAGTGTAGAAATCCTCAATATGGCGACCGTGTTCCCCGCGCATGCGGGGATGAACCGATGAATGGCAGTGTAAAATTAGCGCTAGAGGAGGTGTTCCCCGCGCATGCGGGGATGAACCCGTTACCTCGCGCTTTGCCTTGCGGATATTGCGGTGTTCCCCGCGCATGCGGGGATGAACCAGCCAGCAGTAGTATCTGATAAAGGAGTTGATATGTGTTCCCCGCGCATGCGGGGATGAACCACTCCGGTACAAACACCGGTACAAACACCGGTAGTGTTCCCCGCGCATGCGGGGATGAACCGTGCAGGCTCCACAGATGGAGGCGATAGAGGTTAGTGTTCCCCGCGCATGCGGGGATGAACCGCTAGGGGACAATCGCAGCAGGAACGCACTCGCCGTGTTCCCCGCGCATGCGGGGATGAACCGCTGCCGCATCATCTTAGTAAGGCGGATGGATATGTGTTCCCCGCGCATGCGGGGATGAACCGATTAGAACTAAATGAAATAGAATATAGAGAGCGGTGTTCCCCGCGCATGCGGGGATGAACCGAGGTCGAGAATAATCAATGCAACTACTGATGAGGTGTTCCCCGCGCATGCGGGGATGAACCGCAAATACAGATACCGACAGAAATTATCGCTGATGTGTTCCCCGCGCATGCGGGGATGAACCGTAATAGAAGGGCGGTATATGCCGCCCTTAATTAGTGTTCCCCGCGCATGCGGGGATGAACCGCGTCTCTTGAGCTATCATTGATTCCTAGCAGAGGTGTTCCCCGCGCATGCGGGGATGAACCGCGAATCGTTATATCCTCGTGGCAGAAGATACTAGTGTTCCCCGCGCATGCGGGGATGAACCGAGCTAATAAGAAGGCTGTCGAGGATGCCGAGAGGTGTTCCCCGCGCATGCGGGGATGAACCGTAGTGGCTTCCATCCAGAGAATACTCCGCGAGGGTGTTCCCCGCGCATGCGGGGATGAACCGCTGTTGTATCGTTCCGCCAAGGCGTTGTACTTGGTGTTCCCCGCGCATGCGGGGATGAACCGAGTAATCTGTCCTGTGCCTACTACGCCCATATTGTGTTCCCCGCGCATGCGGGGATGAACCGCAATAATAGCCGCTACAACATCGAACCAGCCGTGTGTTCCCCGCGCATGCGGGGATGAACCCCACAGTGTCGAAATTATGGCAATATTGCGGGCGTGTTCCCCGCGCATGCGGGGATGAACCGGCTGATGCTGCGGCTAAATATCTTGGTAAATACGTGTTCCCCGCGCATGCGGGGATGAACCGTCTTCTATTGCAAGTTCGGGATATAGTTCTTGCGTGTTCCCCGCGCATGCGGGGATGAACCGGTTGTGACGGTATTCGGTAAGGATTATGAACTGGTGTTCCCCGCGCATGCGGGGATGAACCGGCGCTTATTTTCCTTTTCTCGCATTTCATTTAAGTGTTCCCCGCGCATGCGGGGATGAACCGTCTTTCGTAGTGCTTCATCCGCTGACATCGCGCGTGTTCCCCGCGCATGCGGGGATGAACCGGATCGCTGGTCAGGTATTGATTGGATAGCTCTTGTGTTCCCCGCGCATGCGGGGATGAACCGGCGCTTATTTTCCTTTTCTCGCATTTCATTTAAGTGTTCCCCGCGCATGCGGGGATGAACCGCTATTGAAAAAAAGCTTGACTGCTATTGACAGTGTGTTCCCCGCGCATGCGGGGATGAACCGATATTGTCCGAGAAATACAACGTCAAAATAGACGTGTTCCCCGCGCATGCGGGGATGAACCGTATTCTGCCCTGTTTTCTTGGCCTCCTCAATACGTGTTCCCCGCGCATGCGGGGATGAACCGGAATTGTCAGATGCGGCGACGCAGGGGTTGCAGTGTTCCCCGCGCATGCGGGGATGAACCGTTTTTGGGAAAAGAACTCTATAAAAATACTTGAGTGTTCCCCGCGCATGCGGGGATGAACCGGTTGTGACGGTATTCGGTAAGGATTATGAACTGGTGTTCCCCGCGCATGCGGGGATGAACCGATGAGTTTGATGATTTTGCGCCTGACTGTGTAAGTGTTCCCCGCGCATGCGGGGATGAACCGAATTGCGCTGTACTGGTGATAAATTCTGGGGAGGTGTTCTCCGCGCATGCGGGGATGAACCGCGTCGGATTGTTGGATATTTCCATAGCTGCGACGTGTTCCCCGCGCATGCGGGGATGGACCGCATTTATGGCGCGGCGATTAGGGATTAGATAGGGTGTTCCCCGCGCATGCGGGGATGAACCGCGCTCGATTGAGGAGTTTAGAGGAAAGTTTAGTGTGTTCCCCGCGCATGCGGGGATGAACCGCCGAAGCTTGTCGCTTCTAATCCTGACAATGATGTGTTCCCCGCGCATGCGGGGATGAACCGCGCTCGATTGAGGAGTTTAGAGGAAAGTTTAGTGTGTTCCCCGCGCATGCGGGGATGAACTACCATTCTCTCCAATTAGGATTATGCTGGGCCCAACGGGCAGGGCCACTACAGAAACTGAATAAGTGGAAGGGTCCAGTTATTTTGGACACAAAGTTAAGAAAAATCTATGAATTCAGCTCCTCATATTCTCGAAGAGCAATATACCCTAATGCAGAATGCTTTCTTATACTGTTGTAGTACAACTCAATGGAGTTAACCAGTGCCTGACGTGCTTCGTCTTTTGTCGTGAAGGTTGCATCGTTCACGAATTCCTCTTTGAGCGTCTTATAGAACGATTCCATGAGCGCATTGTCGTATGGTCTTGAGTGAAATCTTGTTGCAACACGTTCGCACAGGCTCGATTAGAATATTTCTTGTTGTAATTCTTGGAGGCTTTTCGTGCACCTTTCGCATAGAGATCCATACGACGAATGAGCTTTACTCTTAGTCGTCCGTAATGCTGTTCGAATACCTCGTGTATCTTTTGTGAGAGAAATTCATTCTCGAGCTTTCGATCAGATGGTTTACGTGCACACTATGCATAAAACCCACTGCGTGAGATTCTCATTGTGCTTCCATTGCTAGGAAATGCACTCTCTCCGTAGTTCTTATACTCGTTCACCCAACGATACAGAATATTCGAATGCACTCAAAAGTTGGTGTGCTACCTCAAGATACTGGCACTTCATCATCGAGCACGAGCTTCACGGCTGCTACCTTAAACTCTTTGTTGAACTTCCTTCT
>ENA-UOWE01004864-UOWE01004864.1-activated-sludge-metagenome-genome-assembly--contig:-NODE-4864-length-12608-cov-6.204493_pt1 | contig 12608 bp, 11 predicted proteins | sample MGYA00249841_ERZ761562 | MGnify/ENA primary metagenome ERZ761562 (study PRJEB28883, sample SAMN05720200) | activated sludge metagenome | isolation source: Anaerobic digester | place: Japan... | reverse complement strand
TGCCCCTCCCTGGGGGGCATGGCAGTTGCCCCGGATACCGGGGCAACTGCAGAGCTTCGTGAACACACCCCCGCCCTGAGGCCTTCCCCGCGTGGGACAGTCCACCGGAAATGGCGGGCGCTCAGTGGGCGAAGTGGCGCGTTCCCGTGAAATACATCGTTGCCCCGGCGGCGTCGGCGGCGGCAATCACCTCGGCGTCGCGCACCGACCCACCGGGAGCCACGATCGCCTGCACCCCGGCATCGAGGAGGATCTGCAGTCCGTCGGCGAACGGGAAGAAGGCATCTGAGGCCGCGACGGCACCCCGCGCACGCTCCACGCCCGCAGGGCCCTCGGCATTGGCCCGGTCCACGGCCAGTTGGCAGGAGTCGACCCGGTTGACCTGACCCATGCCGATCCCCACCGACGCACCATCGTGGGCCAGCAAGATCGCGTTGGACTTCACGGCGCGCACGGCTCGCCAGGCGAACTGCAGGTCACGCAGGGTTGCCTCATCGGCCGCACCCCCCGACACCAAGCGCCAATGGGCGGCATCATCGCCACCGACGACGGTCCCGGCCTCATCGGTCGCGATGGCGTCGATCCGATCGGCGACCTGCATGAGCAGCCCGCCCGAGATTGGCCGGAACTCCACCCGGTCCCCACCTGCGGCCAGCCCGGCCGGGAGCTTCAGCAGGCGACGGTTCTTCTTCTCCCGCAAGACCGCCAGCGCCTCGGGCTCGAAGTCCGGCGCCGCCACGACCTCCGAGAAGGTCTCGTTCAGCGCCCGCGCCATCTCGAGGGTCACCGGCCGGTTGGCGGCGACGATCCCTCCGTAGGCCGAGACCGGGTCGCACTGGTGCGCCGCGGCATACGCCCCCGCAATGGACTCGCCCACAGCGATCCCGCAGGGGTTCGCGTGCTTGATGATCGCCACCGTCGGCTGGTCGCCGTGGTCGAGACTGGCCCGGACGGCGGCATCGGTGTCGATGTAGTTGTTGTAGGACATCTCCTTGCCGTGCAGCACCTCGGCGTTCGCGACACCATCACGCCAGTGCGTGAAGAGGGCGGCCTTCTGGTGGGGGTTCTCGCCGTAGCGCAGGGTCCCCGATTTGGTCCAGGTCGCTCCGGTCCAGGCCGGGAAGCCGGTCCCCTCGCTCGTGTCGACGTAGGCGTTGCCCATCCAGTTGGCGACCGCGTTGTCGTAGTCGGCGGTGTGGACGAAGGCCTGGGCCGCAAGTAGCTTGCGCTGATCGAAGGTGAACCCGCCGCTTCGCACGGCCTCCAGAACGGCCGGGTATGCCGTGGGGCTGGTGACGATCGCGACGCTGGGGTGATTCTTGGCGGCGGCACGGACCATCGACGGCCCCCCGATGTCGATGTTCTCGACGATCTGGTCCGCCCCCGCTCCCGAGGCCACGGTCTCACGGAAGGGATAGAGATTGACGACCACCAGGTCGAAGGGTTCGACGCCGAGGTCGCCCAACTGCGCCAAGTGATCGTCCTTGCGGGTGTCTGCGAGGATGCCCGCGTGCACCATCGGGTGCAAGGTCTTGACCCGTCCCTCGAGGCACTCGGGGAAACCGGTCAGGTCCGCCACCTCGACGACCGGTATGCCCAAGGACTCGATGAGCTTGGCCGATCCGCCGGTGGACACGATGGCGACTCCGCCCTCGTGCAGACCGCGCGCCAACTCCTCGAGGCCGGACTTGTCGAACACCGACACGAGGGCCCGACGGATCGGGCGCACGTCCTGGGTGGGTCCGGCAGGGCTCACGACAACGGACAAGGGACTCCAATCGGGGGCGTCACCGCGTGGGCGGCGGTCACGAACAGGCGGTCAGCGTGGCAGCAGTCAGATCGGCGTAGGCCTTCGTCCAGGCAGGCAGCAAGGCGCCCGCCGCTGCGGCATCCTGGCCGACGAACGGCTGAGCAGCCGCCTTGGCGGCATCGACATAGACGACGACGTCGGCGGGCACCCCGCTCAGGGCCTCACTGCCGAAGGCACGATCGACGTCGGACTGCTCGACCAAGCCCGTGTCAGCCTTGATTCCCAAGTTCGTGGCCTGGTTGAGCAAGGCGGTGGCGGCCACGCACTCCGGCGAGGTCTGACCCTTGGGGGCGACGTTGACCGGCGCTGAGGGAGCAGGCCCCAAGGAACCGGGCGGAGTGGTCTCAACCCCGGGTGCGGTCGTCACGTTCTCCCCGGGGCCGCCGAGCGCGCAGCCACCGGTCCCCGCGACGAGCGCAAGCCCGACCAACAGGTGCACTCGGCGAGAAGGACGGCCTGTGCGCGAGGAAAACGAGGGGGACATGGCGGAGGCTCCTCCAGAGGGAAAGCGGTCGGCAGCCGGCGCGAGACCAGCGCAATGCACCATGAAAATACCCCACCCGGGGATCGTGACCTGCATCGAGGGCAGCGTGCGGGCAGCGCAAAGGCGGGCCGAGAGCATGGTCCCGGCCCGCCTTTGTCGCGGTGCGCTGACGTCAGCGCGGAATGCGGAAGACCTGGCCCGGGTAGATCAGGTCGGGGTTCTCGACCCCGTTGGCGCGGGCGATGTCCATGTAGTCCACGCCATACTGGGCAGCGATCCCACTCAGGGTGTCGCCCGGCTGAACCGTGTAGGTGACCTCGGCGGCGGCCGCCGCAGCCGCCGCCGCGTCGGCATCAGCCTTGGCCTGGGCCTCTGCCGCCGCCTTGGCCTCCGCGTCCGCAGCGGCCTGAGCGTCTGCGCTCGCCTTGGCCTCCGCAGCGGCTGCCTCCTCCGCCTTGCGGGCCTCATAGGCTGCCGCCTCACGGCGACGCTGCTCGATCTCGGACTCGCTCAGCTGGCCCGCGTCGTGGGCTGCCTTGTCGGCCTTGGCCTGCGCGTCCTCGGCCTGCTTCTTCTCAGCAGCGGCTTCCTTGGCCGCCTTCTCTGCACGCTCCGCGTCATCCGTCGTCAGTGCGTCCTTGATCTGGTCAAAGAGTCCCATCAGGGGTGAATCCTCTCTGGCAGGACGACCCGGATGCGATGGCATCCTCAAGAAGTCGACCCTCGTCCCCTGACCCTACTGGCCAGTTGCGCTCTGGAGGCCGATGACGACGAGGCTCTCAGACAGTTCCCAACATCGGCGACACGCCGGCGAGCCCGTCGGGCCCCGCGGCGAGCCGACGGACGACCTCGACCAGAAGCTCACGCTCCTCCACCTTGATCCGCTCGTGCAGGGACGCCTCGTCGTCGTCGGGCTCCACGCGCACCGCCCGCTGATCGATGATCGGCCCGGTGTCCACCCCGGAATCGACCCAGTGACAGGTGGTGCCCGTGATCTTGACCCCATGCACCAGCGCGTCACGTACACCGTGAGCGCCGGGAAAGCTGGGAAGCAGGGCAGGGTGAGTGTTGATCACCGGGAAAGCCGACAGCATCGCCGGCCCGAGGATCCGCATGAAGCCGGCCGACACCACGAGGTCGGGAGAGAAGCCCCCCACGGCGTCTGCAAGGGCGACATCCCAAGCTGAGCGCACGGCATACGTCGATGGGCAGACCACAACGGTGGGTATGCCGGCCTGCCGAGCCCGACCCAACCCCTCGATGCCGGCGCGGTCGGCCACCACCCCGACGATCGAATAGGCGCCAGCGTCTGCGGCGACGTCGTCAATCAGTGCCTGCAGCAAGGTCCCCGAGCCGGAGATGAGGACGACGACGCGCACGTTCGCACTGTACCCAGCACAACTCGGCGAACTCTCCGTGGGGCGGGCCGCTGTGAGTGCGCTCGGGAGTGCCATGGATTGGGTACCTTTGGAGGGTTCCTCGGGCCAGTGACGGCCGAGGACAGTCTGTGAAGGAGATCCCCATTCCTGTCGTCAGGAACTCAGAGCACCCGTTTCGCCTGGCGTGGGCCGGTGTCGACGCCCTCGTGTGGGTGGGTGCGCTCGTGCTGGCCACCACGTTGCGTTACGAGGCCTTCTACCAGCCTGCCGGTTGGCGCGAGCTCGCGCTCGTCGCGATGGCGGCCATCGTCCTGCAGTTGGTCGTCGGTTTCTGGACCGGCCCCTACGGAATCGGACACACGAGGGGTTCCTACGAGGAAATCCTCGACGTCATCAAGACGGTCCTCATCGTCGCTGCCCTGGTGACCTTGGGCAACACCATCCTTCACGATCGTCTCCTCGCCCGATCGGTCCCCCTGATCGCCTTCCCGTTCGCCCTCATCGGCATGCTCGCCCTGCGGCTGATCGTGCGGGAGTGGAAGGCCCGCAACGGTCATGCGCACCGGGCCGACCGCGTGGAGCAGCCCCGTCGCACGGTCATCTTCGGCGCTGGGGAGGGCGGTCGGGTCCTCTCCCGCGCCCTCGCCCGAGACCGCTCTCGCCGATTCCAGCCCGTCGCGCTCATCGACGATGACCCCTTGAAAGCACGCCTGTCCCTCGAGGGCGTCAAGGTCCGCGGCACGCGCGCCGACCTCGAGCGAGTGGCCGAGCGCTACGACGCCGACACGCTCGCGATCGCGGTGCCCTCGGCTGCACCGGACCTCATCCAGGATCTGTCGGAGCGGGCCGAACGCGCCGGGCTCGACGTCATGATCCTCCCCCCGGTGACCGACATGATCACCTCGCCCGGCGCCGGGGACCTCCGCAACCTCGACCTGGCCGACCTGCTCGGGCGTCGCGCCGTGCACCTCGACACCACGGCCATCGCGAACGCGATCAGCGGCCATCGGGTCCTCGTGACAGGAGCAGGTGGCTCCATCGGTTCCGAGTTGTGCCGCCAGATCCAGAAGTTCGGTCCCTCCGCCCTCTATGCGCTCGACCGTGACGAGTCCGCCCTCCACTCAGTGCAGCTCACCCTCTCCGGCAGCGGCCTCTTCGACCACGACGGGTCCGTCCTCGTGGACATTCGTGACCTCGACGCCCTCAAGACGGTGCTCGATGAGCTCAGGCCCGACATCGTCTTCCACACAGCGGCACTCAAGCACCTGCCGCTGCTCGAAACCTTCCCCCTCGAGGGCTTCAAGTCCAATGTCATCGGCACCCGCAACGTCCTCGAAGCCTGCGTCCACGCCGGCGTGGGCACGGTGGTCAACATCTCGACGGACAAGGCAGCCGATCCGACGAGCATGCTCGGCTACTCCAAGCGGGTCGCCGAGCGCCTGACGGCTGGCTATGCGCTGGCTCACCCCGAGACGCGATTCGTGTCCGTCCGCTTCGGCAATGTCCTCGGTTCGCGGGGCTCGGTCGTGCCCGCCTTCACGGCCCAGATCGAACGCGGCGGGCCGGTGACCGTCACGCATCCCGACGTCGAGCGCTACTTCATGCTCATCCCCGAAGCCTGCCAACTCGTCCTCGAGGCGGCATCCGCTGCTCCTGGGCGAGGCGAGGTCATGGTGCTCGACATGGGCGTGCCGCAGAAGATCGTGAAGATCGCCAAGGCCCTCATCCGGATGTCCGGCCGACACGACATCGAGATCGTCTACACGGGCCTGCGACCCGGCGAGAAGATGAGCGAGGACCTCGTGGCCCGGGGCGAGGACGAGCAGGCCACGGCCAACCCGCTCGTGACCGGCGCATCGGTGGCCCCCCTTGACCCGAACTCGGTGCCCGTGGCAGCCATCGTCGACCACGCCCGGGCGATGTCGTGGTGCCATGACACAGCCGTCTCCTTGGACCCGGAGTCGCCTGCCGTCCGCGCGAGCGTCCCTGCGGCGGGCGCATGACAGAGCCCCTCCACCTCTGGCTGGTCAACCAGTATGCGATTCGCATCGACCAGCCCGGCATCACCCGCCACGCCACGCTCGCCAAGTACATGCACGACGCTGGCGTGCGGACGACGATCTTCGCCTCCCCGACGCACTACTGGAACGTCGCCCAGATCGAGTCCGAGGTCGCCGACGCCAGCGCCCCCGAGTTCCGATACCTCGCCACCGCTCCGGTCGCGACGAATGGGGTCCGCCGGGTCCTCTCGATGGTGAGCTTTGCCGTCCGCACCTTCATCGCCGGTGCTCGCGCTCCCCGGGACCCCGCCGACCGACCGGACATCGTCGAGGGCTCCAGTCCCCACCCCTTCGCTGCACTTGCCGCTTGGGGGCTGGCCAAGCGCTACGACGTCCCCTTCGTCCTCGAGGTGCGTGACCTCTGGCCCAACTCCCTCGTGCACCTCATGGGAGTGAGCACCAAACATCCCCTCATCGTGGCCTTGGCCGCCCTGGAGAAGTTCCTCTACCGACGAGCCGACCTCGTGATCACCCTCCTCCCGGGGAGCGAGAAGCACATTGAAGCCGTGGCCGGCCGGCCGGTCCCCTTCCTCTGGATTCCCAACGGGATGGACCTCTCCCGGGTGGCCCCCTTTGCCCCGCTGGGACCCCATGAAGGCTTCACCGTCATGTATGCCGGGGCGCACGGCATACCCAATGCCCTCCACACGATGCTCGAGGCGGCCGCAATCCTCCGCGACAGCGAGCCCGACGTGCGGTTCATCCTCATCGGCGACGGGAAGGAGAAGGCCAAGCTCATGCGATGGGCTTCCGACCATGGGCTCACCAATGTCGAGTTCCGCGACCCGATCAGCAAGCATGAACTCCTCGAGACCCTCCCCACGGCCGATGTCCTGATGATCACGTGGTTGCGTTCGCCGCTCTACAAGGACGGCATCAGCCCCAACAAGGTCTTCGACTACTTCGCCGCGGGACGACCGGTCATCATCGCGGTCGAGACCCCGATCAACCCGGTGGAGCTGGCCGACGCCGGCATCACGACCCCACCGGAGGACCCAGCCGCCGTCGCTGACGCGGTCCGCACGGTCCGTGGTCTGTCGGTGGCCGAGCGCAACGCCATGGGCGAACGCGGTCGCAGATACGGCGAGACCCACCACGACCTGTCGAAGTCTGCAGCGCGCATCGCCGACCGTCTGCGTTCGCTCCAGCGCCGCGAGGTCTGAATAGGACGCACACCCTCACACGTGAGCGGGCAGGGAGCCGGTGAACGGTAGGATCGGGGGGCGGCACGGAAGACCCCGCGAGCGCGCTGGCGCCGGTCCCCACGCCGTTTCCCTGAGCATCCAATCGCAAGGAGACACGTGAAGGTCACGGTCGTGGGACTCGGCAAGATCGGGCTCCCACTCGCTGTCCAGTTCGCACGATCAGGGATGGAGGTCCTCGGCGCCGACGTCAACCAGGCAGTCGTCGATCTCGTCAACGCTGGTGAGGAGCCCTTCCCCGGTGAAGCGCACCTGGCCGATCACCTCAGCGAAGTGGTCGGCAGCGGGCGCCTCGTGGCCACGACGGACACCACCGCGGCCGTCAGCGACTCTGACGCCGTGATCGTCGTCGTGCCCCTCTTCGTCGACGACGAGGCGCGGCCGGACTTCGGCTGGATGGACTCGGCCACCGACGCGATCGCCGCAGGACTTCGTGCGGACAACGACACCCTCGTGGTCTACGAGACGACCCTCCCGGTGGGCACCACGCGCACCCGCTGGAAGCCTCGCCTCGAGGAGAAGTCTGGCCTCGTCGAGGGTCAGGACTTCCACCTCGTCTTCTCCCCCGAGCGAGTGCTGACCGGTCGCGTCTTCGCCGACCTGCGCAAGTACCCCAAGCTCCTCGGCGGGCTCGGTCCCACGGGCACGGAGAAGGCCATTGCCTTCTACAAGGAGGCCCTCCAGTTCGACGACCGTCCCGACCTTGAGCGCGGCAATGGTGTCTGGGACCTCGGCTCGGCCGAGGCGGCCGAGATGGCCAAGCTCGCCGAGACGACCTATCGCGACGTCAACATCGGGCTGGCCAACCAGTTCGGTGTCTTCGCGGCCAAGAACGGCATCGACGTCTACCAGGTCATCGAGGCGAGCAACTCCCAGCCCTACAGCCACATCCACCGTCCCGGCATCGCCGTCGGTGGGCACTGCATCCCGGTCTATCCGCGGCTCTACCTGTGGAACGACCCGGACGCGACCGTCGTCCGCGCCGCCCGCGAACACAACGCCGGTATGCCGGCCTACACCGTCGGTCTGGCCGTGGGCGCTGCCGGTGGTGACCTCTCAGGCAAGAAGGTCGTGGTGCTCGGCGCGTCCTACCGCGGGGCGGTGAAGGAGACCGCCTTCTCCGGTGTGTTCGGCACGGTGGCCGCGTTGCACGACGCCGGTGCCGAGGTGCTCGTCCACGACCCCATGTACACCGCCGCCGAACTCGAGAAGTTCGGCTGGACGGCATACGAGATGGGAAGCCCCGCCGATGTCGTGATCGTCCAGGCCGACCATGCGGAGTATGCCGGGCTCGGCAAGGATGACTTCCCCGGGGTTCGGGTGGTCGTCGACGGCCGACGCATCCTCGATCGGAACCGCTTCGACGGGGTGACCTTCCTCGTCGTCGGCCAAGCCGAGCAGCCCACCGCTCAGGGGGTCTGATCGATGGGCGTGCGCGTCGTCGAGTCCGCGGATGTCGCCGAGTCCGCCCAGTTGGGTGAGGGCACGTCGATCTGGCACCTGGCGCAGGTGCGTGAGGATGCCGTCCTGGGCGAGAACTGCATCGTCGGGCGTGGTGCCTACGTCGGCACTGGGGTGCGGATGGGCAACAACTGCAAACTTCAGAACTACGCGCTCGTCTACGAGCCAGCCGTCCTCGAGGACGGGGTGTTCGTCGGCCCGGCGGTGTGTTTCACCAATGACCACTACCCGCGGTCGGTGGCCCCTGATGGCTCGCTCAAGCGTGGTGACGACTGGGAGGCCGTGGGTGTCACCTGCCGCGAGGGATCCTCGATCGGGGCTCGTTCGGTGTGCGTCGCCCCGGTGACCATTGGACGCTGGGCTCTGGTCGCGGCCGGTTCGGTCGTCGTCAAGGATGTGCCCGACTTCGCCCTCGTCGCGGGTGTGCCCGCGCGGCGGTTGCGCTGGGTGGGCAAGGCCGGTGTCCCCCTCGAGCAGACCGGGGACCACGAATGGACGTGCCCGCAGACGGGCGAGAAGTACATCGAGCAGGACGAGACCCTCACGGAGGCATCGCAGTGAACGACTTCATCCCCCCCGCCAAGCCCCTCGTCGGTGACGAGGAGATCGAGGCCGTCACCCGCGTTATCCGCTCCGGGATGCTCGCCCAGGGGCCTGAAGTCAAGGCCTTCGAGGAGGAGTTCGGGGAGCACTTCGGGCTCGGACGTGCCTGCGTCGCGGTCAACTCCGGCACGTCGGGCCAGCACCTCGGTCTGCTGTCCAGCGGCGTCAAGGCCGGCGACGAGGTCATCGTCCCGTCCTTCACCTTCGCCGCGACGTGCAACTCGGTCGCGCTCACGGGTGCCGTCCCGGTCTTCGCCGACATCGATGCCGATGATTTCTGCATCTCGCCGGCGGCCATCGAGGCCAACATCACCCACCGCACCGTCGGCATCATGCCGGTCCACCTCTACGGTCACCCCGCCAAGATGGACCAGATCATGGCGATCGCGGAGAAGCACGGACTGCAGGTCTTCGAGGACGCGGCGCAGGCTCACGGCGCCAGCCTCAATGGCACTCCGGTCGGCGCGTTCGGCTCGTTCGCCATGTTCAGCCTCTATCCGACCAAGAACATGACCTCCGGCGAGGGCGGCATGGTCTCGGTGGCCACGCCCGAGATCGAGCGGTTGATGCGCCTCTACCGCAACCAGGGCATGGAGAAGCAGTACCACAATGAAGTTGTGGGCTTCAATACCCGCATGACGGATGTGCACGCCGCGATCGGTCGCGCCCAGCTCAAGAAGGTCGACGCCTGGACTGCGAAGCGTCAGGAAAACGCCGCCTTCCTGTCGGCGAACCTCGAGGGCGTCGGCGTCCCGGGCGTGCGTGATGGCGCGGTGCACGTCTACCACCAGTACACGGTGCGTGTTCCTGAGGGTCGTGACGCTTTCTCGGCCGCTCTCAAGGACGAGTATGCCGTGGGGTCGGGGATGTTCTATCCCGTCCCCAACCACCTGCTCAAGCCCTTTGCGCACGAAGACCTCGACCTGCCGCAGACGGCGAAGGCTGCTGCCGAGTGCCTGTCCCTGCCAGTGCACCCCTCGCTCACCCAGGGCGACCTCGAGCGCATCGTGACCGCAGTCAATGCCCTCGCCAAGGCCGGTGCCTGAGATGGCGAACCTGCGCGCGGGCCTCATTGGTCTGGGCATGATGGGTCGCCATCACGCCCGCGTGCTCGGCTCCCTGCCGGGTGTGGACCTCGTCGCGGTCGCCGATCCTGGAGGCGACCAGTACGGTGTCGCCGGTGGCCGGCCCGTCCTGGGATCCATCGAGGAACTCATCGAGGTGGGTCTCGACTACTGCATGGTGGCCGCACCGACCGGTCTCCACGAGGAGATCGGACTGGCCCTGGCCGGGGCCGGGATCCACACCATGGTTGAGAAGCCGTTGGCCGCCGAGGGGTCGGCAGCCACCCGTTTGGCGGACACCTTCGAGGCCAAGGGCCTCGTGGGCGCCGTCGGTCACATCGAGCGCTACAACCCCTCCTTGCAGCGAGCCAGAGTCCTCATCGCCGAAGGTCAACTGGGTGAGGTGATCCAGGTCGTCACGCGTCGTCAGGGGCCCTTCCCCGGACGCATCGCCGATGTCGGCGTGGTCAAGGACCTCGCCACCCATGACATCGACCTGACGATGTGGGTCACGCAGCAGGACTTCACCCGCGTCGCCGCCGAGTCGGCCCATCGCAGCGGTCGCCCGCACGAGGACCTCATTGCCTTCACCGGAAAGCTGTCCGCTGGGGCCGTCACGTCCCATCTGGTCAACTGGCTCTCCCCCATCAAGGAGCGCGTCACGATCATCACCGGTGAGAAGGGCGCCTTGGTCTGTGACACCTTGACCGCCGACCTGACCTGGTATGCCAATGGCACCGTCTCCACCCCGTGGGATGACGTGGCCAACTTCAGGGGTGTCTCGGAGGGCGATGTCATTCGTTACGCGATTGCCAAGCCCGAGCCGCTGCGCACCGAGCACGAGCAGTTCAGAGACGCGGTGCTCGGCAAGGATGCCGACATCGTGACGATGCGTCAGGGCGAGCGCGTCGTCACCGTCGCCGAGGCCGTGCTGGCGTCAGCTGCCAGTGGTGAGAGCGTCACTCTGCTCTGACTCTGCGTCACCTGGTCAACTCGAGTTCGTAGGCCTTCTCGTCGGGCGCATCGAGCAGTCGGTATTGCAGTTTGAGGCTGGACTCGGTCACCTTGAGCCGCACGGCGCCCGGCCCCTTGATGCAGGTCTGACTCCCCGCCGCCCGGGTGGTCGGACAGTCACGCTCAAGGACCCTGCCACCGACGCCGGTCGTCACGTAGTGCATCCCATCGACGATCACGTCCTCGAAGACGTGTTGGTGGCCATTGAGGACGATGTCGACTCCCCAGCCCTTGTAGTCCCATCCGGCGCTGGGGCTCATGGGCGTGAAGGGGTCATGCGGGCCGGACGTGAAGGGGGGCCGATGGAAGAGCACGACCTTCCACACGCCGTCCGGAGCGGCCGCCAGTGAGGTGCGCAGCCACGTGCGCTGCAGGGCCAGATCGGGTTCAGGAGCGTCGCTGTCGAGCATGTAGAACATCACCGGACCGACTCGGGCGCTGTACCAGCGCCGCGCGGCGTCGGCGTTGGTCGGGAGGTAGTCGAAGAAGTCGGTGTATGCCGTGGACTTCCCGCCGGGTGCCGGCTGACCGTTGTCCTCGTAGTCGTGGTTCCCTGTCGCCGGAAAGAAGCGTGGCCCTCGGGGGTCGTTGAGGAAGTGCCCGTAATAGGCCGCGACGGATTCGGTGTAGGGCACGCACCCATCCACACCTTGCGTGTTGTCGCCCGTGGTCACCACGACGTCGGGGTTCCAGGCCCGCACCCTGGCCTCGACCTTGGCCTCGGCGTCATCGCACTGACCGTAATCGGTGACCAGGCCGACGACGGCGGTGCCGGCCGTCTGGGGCTCGATGTTCACTCCGGGGCTCGCCACGTCCGTCGTTGAGGCAGCACCCCCTGGCGTCCAGGTGGGGAGGGCGCAGGCACTCAGCGCCAGGACGAGCGTCGGCAGCAGCATGGCGGGAGCCACTCGCCGGGCCCAGCGAGAGGAGGTGCACGGCATACAGGGAACTCCGGATTTCATTTACTGGGAGAAAGAGAACTGGGCTCCGGCGCAGTGCGCCGGAGCCCAGACTCTACCTTTGCCGAACGGTCAGCTCTTGGCCACGAGGCGGATCTGCACGGCCTCGACCGCGCGAGCCTGACCGGTCGTGCCAGCGACGGCACCATCGGTCACCCAGGACTGCCAGCCGATACCGCTGACGTGTGCGCGGTACTCGATCCGGTACTTGGTGGCGAGGTCACCGGTGAGGCTGATCTGGAAGGCCTCCAGGCGACGACCCTCACCGGTCGTGCCGATCTTGTTCGCCGAGGTGACGTACGGCTGCCAACCGATGCCCTGCACGTGTCCTCGGTAGGAGATGTCACCCGTGACCTCGGCCTTGGCGATGGTGAGGCGCAGTGCCTCCATCGCCAGTCCGCGGCCGGTGGTGCCAGCGGTGGCACCGTCCTGGACCGGAGCCATCCAGCCGATGGTCGCCACGTGGGCGAGGTAGGACGTGATGGCCGTGTTGGCCGGCGGCGTAACCGTTGGGGTCGGCGTCGGCGTGACCGTCGCGGTCGGCGTCGGCGTGACCGTCGCGGTCGGCGTCG
>ENA-UOWE01004861-UOWE01004861.1-activated-sludge-metagenome-genome-assembly--contig:-NODE-4861-length-12612-cov-4.344828_pt1 | contig 12612 bp, 7 predicted proteins | sample MGYA00249841_ERZ761562 | MGnify/ENA primary metagenome ERZ761562 (study PRJEB28883, sample SAMN05720200) | activated sludge metagenome | isolation source: Anaerobic digester | place: Japan... | reverse complement strand
CAGATTCCGGAAGGCTTCGAAATCACCGCCCGCACAGGCAACGTGCCGATCATTGGCATGAGCGACGAAACCAAAAAGTGGTACGGCGTCCAATTCCATCCGGAAGTGACGCACACCAAATCCGGCGAAGCCATGCTGCGCCGATTTGCGGTCGATATCTGCGGTTGCGAAACCTTGTGGACAGCCGCGAACATCATCGAAGACCAGATCGCGCGCGTTCATGCGCAAGTGGGCGATGACCACGTGTTGCTCGGTTTGTCGGGTGGCGTGGATTCGAGTGTGGCGGCTGTGTTATTGCACATGGCTATCGGCAACAGGCTGTTCTGCATATTTGTCGATAATGGCCTGCTGCGCAAAAATGAATTTGAAAGCGTGCTTGAGAATTATAAGAGTATGGGCCTGCAGGTTACCGGTGTCCGGGCCGGAGAGTGTTTTCTTCAGGCGCTGAAAGGCGTTTCCGACCCGGAGAAAAAACGAAAAATTATCGGAAAAACTTTTATTGAAGTATTTGATAGGGAAGCCCATAAAATAAAAGAGGTTCAATGGCTGGCACAAGGCACTATTTACCCTGATGTGATCGAGTCTGTTTCGGTCAAAGGACCTTCAGCCACTATCAAATCCCATCATAATGTGGGCGGCTTGCCTGATTTTATGAAACTTAAGGTGGTTGAACCATTGAAATCTTTGTTTAAAGATGAAGTGAGAAGGGTGGGGATGTCCCTCGGAATAAAACCTGAAATTCTCAACCGTCATCCTTTTCCCGGGCCTGGATTAGGTATCAGGATAATCAGCGACATTACTGCCGAAAAAGTTCGGATTTTGCAGGAAGTTGACCATATTTTTATTGAAGGATTGAAATCAATGGGTTTATACGATAAAGTGTGGCAGGCCGGCGCCATGCTGCTTCCTGTACAATCGGTCGGCGTGATGGGCGACGAACGAACTTATGAACATGTGGTTGCCCTGAGAGCAGTCAACTCTACCGATGGCATGACGGCCGACTGGTCGCAACTGCCTTATGAGTTCCTGGCAAAAGTTTCCAATGAAATAATCAATAAAGTAAAGGGCGTCAACAGAGTCGTTTACGATATTAGTTCAAAGCCGCCTGCAACCATAGAATGGGAATAATATGATCAGATTAAGGACATTATCTTTTGTCTGCCTGGTGCTTGCCTGGTTTACAAATGTTGAGGCTCAGGAAGTACAGATCAGCACAAAAAAGGAATTTATCGGCAATACCGAATACTATCTGCATACCGTTAACCCGGGACAGACCATCTATGGAATATCCAAGGCCTACACCGTGAGCATGGACGACATTTTGAAAACAAACCCGGAACTGAAGAAAGGACTTCGCGCAGGAGATGTCATCAAAATTCCGGTAATCACCAGCAACCAACCAAAAAAATATATTTCTCATGAAGTAGTCAGAGGCGAAACACTTTACGAAATTTCGTTTAATTACAATGTAAAAGTCAGTGAGATAATGAGTTGTAACCCTGGCCTGACTGAAAAATTAAAACCGGGCAGTATTATCCTGATACCCGTGGCGGAAAAAAAACCAAAGGACAGCGTCAGCAGCACCCTGGGATTACACATTGTGAAACAGGGAGAAACAATTTATTCTATTGCCCGGCTATATTCCACCACCATTGACCAACTGAAGAAATTGAATGAAGGCCTTTCCGAAACCATTCAGGTTGGTCAGCAGATTAGGCTGCCGTTTGGCAGCGTTATCGGAAAAACTGCTGCCAAAGATTCCTTGTTAAAAAAAGATTCGGTTATTGTAATAGATTGCGGTAAACAAGCTTCGAGTAATACCTATCGTATTGCCTTGCTCATCCCGTTTTATTTTGACAGGACTTACAGTATTGATACCACCGATGGAAAAACACCTGTGTCTTCGTATAAATCTCTGAATTTCATTCAATTCTATGAAGGTGTCCGCATTGCTATTGATTCACTTAAACAAAGCGATTTGTCTTTAATGATATATGTATATGATGTTAATGAAAATACCAATGCCACTGATTTTGTAAAGCAGAAAACAGAAATGAAAAACATGGACCTGATTATTGGCCCGTTTTTCATGAATAATTTCGCACATTTTGCCGATTGGGCAAAAAATAATGGAATCAATATTGTAAATCCTTTTACCAAAAAGGAATCAGTACTGGAAAATAACCCGCATGCCTTTAAGGTTATGGCCTCTGATTCTTCTCAGGCCGCCAAAGTGCTTGGTTTTATTGCCGAAACTTATCCCGGCTCAAATGTGATTGTTGTCCACCGAAATGCCGACAGCAGCCTGGTAAGTGCTTTTGATGTTAATGCTATGATGATAAATCACGACAAAAACCTGTTCGCATATCATGACATAAACTATTCCGGCAAAGGGTTTGCCGCCTTGTCTGACCATCTGAAGAGTAATGTGATAAATGTTGTGATCACCCTTGTCCAGGGGGAAGCTTTTATTTCGGCATACATCAGAAATTTGAATGAAGCGGCTTATAAACACAAAATTGTGCTTTTCGGAATGCCCTCCTGGGAACAATATCCCAGCCTCGACCTCGAATACCTGATGAATCTGAACCTGCATATCTTTGACAGCTATTTTATTGATTACACCAAACCCGAAACCGCCGATTTTATTAAAAAATTCCGGCGTAAGTATTCTACAGAACCTGATTACTATGGCTATCAGGGTTATGACCTCATGATGTATTTTACCGGAGCCCTGGGTAAATTCGGAAAAAACTTTCAGCGATGTGTGGAACAGTACAATCCTGTGCTGCTCGAGACAGATTATGTGTTCAGAAAAACAACTTCCGGCGGTTACGAGAATATCAGTTGTATGATTTTCCGTTACGAAGATTACACGATAATAAATGCGTTGCTGAATCCAAAAAAGGAAATTAACCTGGTGGAAAAGAAAAAACCCTGATTTTACTTTTTAATGAGTATCTCTTTTAAAACATCCAAAACCTGATTGAGTTCCTGTATTGTGTTGTATTTACTGAAAGAAAACCTGATGGCGGGCAGTCCGGTATCAGCACCAAGAGCCGTCAGTACGTGAGATGGTTTTACAATCCCGGCGTTACAGGCGCTTCCGCCGGATGCAGCAATTTGTTGCATATCTAATTTTTCGAGCAAGAGTTTGTTGCTGTATGCGGCCGGTACCGAAATGCTAATAATATTGGGCAGTCCCCGGGTGTCGCAAGCGGCATTAAATATCAGGTACGGTAGGTTTAACTTCAGTTTTTCAATAAAGTACGATTTTAATTGCGAGATATGTTCCCGGTTTTTGATCATATCGCGGTAAGCAACTTCAAATGCTTTGGCCATAGCGGCAATACCATAAATATTTTCGGTTCCTGAACGCATATTTCGTTCCTGGCCTCCTCCGCTCATCAAAGGAGCAATTTTTATGCGATTGTTGAGGTATAAAAAACCTATGCCTTTTGGTCCATGCAATTTGTGAGCAGAGCAGCAGGTGATATCCGGACCGTGTTCCGACAGCCTGTTTTCAAATTTTCCCATACTTTGAACCATATCGGAGAAAAAGATGGTTTGTTTTTCTTTGCAGATATCCGAAATCTCCTGAACAGGAAAAAGAGTGCCGGTTTCGTTGTTGACATGCATGATTATCACGAAAGTTTTTCCATCATCATTCAGCATATCTTTGAGATGCTCCAGGTCAAGCCTGGCATTTCTATCAATACGGACATAAGATACCTCTACCGCCGCATTTTTACTGATGTTTTCAATGGCGTGACTTACTGCATGATGTTCCACGGTTGTGGTAATTATCTTTTTTATTCCGTAGGCTTTAACCACTCCCGGTATTGCTGTGGCAATAGCTTCGGTGGCGCAGGAGGTAAAATATATTTCCGAAGTTTTAACTTTCAGTAAATCAGCAATAAGCGATCTGGATTCTTCGATGAGTACTTTACTGTTGCGCCCGGCAGCATGTGATGATGATGGATTGCCGTAATAGTCTTTTATTATGCGGCACATGGTTTCCGATACTTCCGCATCCAATGGTGTGGTGGCAGCATTGTCCAGATAAATCATGCGTTAGATTTTAAAAGAATTAAAAGTGGTTTTTGGCAGGCTGAATCAATCGTCGGAAGGGTTGTTTTTTATGAGTTCGCGGATATCGTTAAGCAGCTTTTTGGCCAGGGTTTCTGCCTTAATCATCGAATCGCTTTCGGAATAAATACGAATAATTGGTTCCGTGTTTGATCTGCGCAGATGTACCCACCCGTTGTCAATGTCGATTCTTACTCCATCGGCTGTGTTAACCGGATGACTTTTGTATTTTTCCTTAATCTGGTTGAGAATTTCATAAATATCCACATCGGTGCCGGCTTCAATTTTGTTTTTGGAGATAAAATAGTCGGGATATTTGGCTCTCAGGGTAGAACACGAACATTTTGATTCGGCCAGATGCGATAAGAACAAGGCGATACCTACCAATGCATCACGGCCGTAATGCAGTTCAGGAAAGATAACCCCTCCATTGCCTTCACCGCCAATGACCGCATTGTTCTTTTTCATCGCTTCCACCACGTTTACCTCGCCAACAGCAGAAGTAAAATACTCTTTGCCGTATTTCCCTGTGATGTCGCGCAAAGCAGATGTGGATGAGAGGTTGGAAACAGTGTTTCCCGGCGTATGGCTCAGCACATAATCAGCCACGGCTACCAGGGTGTATTCCTCGCCAAACATTTCGCCATCTTCGCTCACAATAGCCAATCGATCCACATCCGGATCCACCACAAAACCTACATGCGAATTGTTCTTCACCACGCTCTCGGCCAATGCCCCAAGATTCTCAGGTAAAGGTTCCGGATTGTGCGGAAATTTTCCATCAGGAACACAATACAGTTCATTTACTTGGGCTACGCCGAGCGCCTTTAGCAAGCGGGGAATGGCAATGCCTCCGGTAGAGTTCACGCAGTCAATAGTTACATTGAATTCTGCTTTTTTTATGGCTTTGGTATCCACCAGGGGCAATTTGAGTATTTTTTCGATATGCAGATCGATGAGGGTGTCATTAACACAATAATTTCCAAGATTATTTACTTCTGCAAAGCTCTGATCGATATTTTCGGCAGTTTTTAAAAAATCCGCCGCCTCGCTGTTGGTAAGAAATTCACCTTTGGAATTAAGCAGCTTTAATGCATTCCAGTTTTTGGGGTTATGGCTTGCGGTAATTATTATTCCTCCTTGTGCTTTAAGTTCGGTCACCGCTATTTCGGTCGTTGGCGTGGTGGTAAGTCCAATGTCAATAACATCAATGCCCATAGCCATCAGGGTTCCGCACACAAGTTTGTTTACCATATCGCCGGATATGCGCGCATCACGACCTACTACAACTTTGCATTTTGTTTTGGGTTCAGCAATAAAAGCGGCAAAAGCGCTTGTAAACTTTATTACTTCCAGCGGACTGAGGCCTTCGCCCGATTTACCACCTATAGTTCCGCGGATTCCTGAAATGGATTTGATTAAAGGCATACCAAAAATTTTTTTCTCCTGCAAAATTACTCTAATGTTGTTATTATGGAGGAAAAAATTTTCTCACAAATGTTATACACGGTTTTTTTTAAAAAAAAAGAGCCGTAATTGAATATTATTACTTATATTTGCTAAAGAAAAAACAAAGATAAGATGTCGGAATATTTTGATGAATTTGAGGGTTTTGACGATATTGATGATATGGAAGTGTCGTCTTTGATTTCTCGATTTGAACAGATGCAACAACAAAATGAGCAGGTATTTTTTGATGTTTATGAATGCGAAGATATAATTGATTATTATTTTGCCAGGGAAAACCTGAAACAAACGGGCCAGGCATTAAATTATGCTATTAAACTGCATCCCGATTCTGATGCGTTATTATTACGCCTGGCCATGCTTCATGCCTCGGCCAATGAATCGGAGGAAGCCCTGCAATTACTCAAAAAAGTTAAGCCCGATGCAGAAGAAGATCCGGAGATTAATTTTGCTAAGGCAGGCATTTACAGTCAGTTGAAAATGTATCCACAGGCTGTCAACGAATATAAAAAACTGCTGGATGTTTGGGAAGACCCGGGTGAAATATATTTAAATATAGCATTTGAGTATGAGAATTCCGGAAATTACAACAAGGCTTTGAATTATCTGAAAACAGCTCTGGAGAAAGACCCGGCCAACACTAATATTTTATACGAATTGGGCTATTGTTTTGAAATTTTGAATCGTACCGAAGAATCGGTCAAATTTTTTACCCAATACCTTAAAACCAATCCTTATTCTGATGTGGCCTGGTTTAACCTTGCAATCGCCTATGGCAACCTGGGCTTGTACGAAAAATCCATCGATGCCAATGACTACGTGATAGCCATCACACCGAAATTTACTTCGGCATATTACAATAAAGCTCATGCCCTGAACGAACTGGAACGCTTTTATGAGGCCATTCAGGTTTTTGAAGATCTTATTGCCATTGACGAACCCGACGCTCTGACCTATTACTACCTCGGCGAGTGTTACGAAAAAATGAAAGATTGGGACAAAGCCCTTGAAAATTATCATAGGGCGCTGGAGCTTGATGAGTTTATGGGCGAAGCATGGATTGGTCTGGGCACGGTACACGAGGAGTTGAATAATTATTGTAAAGCCCTGCTCTATACGCGCAAAGCTGTTGATGTTGAGCCCATTAACCCGGAATACTGGTATATGCTTGGTGATCTTTTGTTAAAAATGGACCAAAAGGATCAGGCACTGGAAGCTTATAATAAAGTTTATGAACTGGATCATGGCAATAGCGGGATTCTATTGGATATTTCGGAGGTTTTGTACGATTCAGGTAAAGCCGATTTGGCTATTACTACTACCAGCAAGGGAATAGAAGAACAACCTGAAAATATTTCGTTGTATTATCGTCTGGCTGCGCTGCTGTATCTGTCGGGGAAGGAAAAAGAGTCCCTATTGGTGTTCGAGCAGGCAGTTTCGCTTGATAAAGAACGGGTTAACGAATTTTTTGATTTCGACACCACCTTGATGGACAAAACCGATTTTACTGATATTCTCAACCTTTATTAGGTCGGGTTTTTAGCTACGATTTTGTTTTTTGCCCTTTTAGCAGAAAAAAGCTAATTTTGCGAAAAATTATTTTATGCTTTTACTTCAAAAGATTGTTCAGGCTGCCGATACAGCTAAAATGGCCGTGGCCACCGAAGCCCATACCGGCCTTACAGCATGGATTGCCGATTTTGCTACAGGGTTTATTGGCTATGCCGGCTATACCGGCATCATGGTGCTTATGATGCTCGAGAGTATGGTGGCGCCTGTGCCCAGCGAAGCGGTGATGCCCTTTGCAGGATTTGCCATTTATGAAGGCACGCTCACCTGGCCGGGAGTCATTCTTTTCAGTACCATAGGCAGCATCATCGGGTCTTTGATAAGTTACTGGATAGGTGCAAAAGGAGGGAGGCCCCTGGTGGAAAAATGGGGGAAATACCTCTTGCTTGATAAACACGACCTGGATATTACAGAAAAGTGGTTCAATAAAAAAGGCGACATGACCGTATTTATTTGTCGCTTCATCCCCGTGGTGCGGCATGTCATTTCCATCCCTGCCGGTATGGGGCGGATGAATCTCATGAAGTTTTCAATATATACTACGCTGGGAGCTTGCATGTGGAACACCATACTCACCATTGCCGGTTATTACCTGAAAGAAAACTGGGATCAGATTATGAAATACAGCCATATTATTGATTATGTGATTGTTGCGGTGCTGGTCATTATTCTGGTTTACTATGGTTACAAATTATACCAGAATCGTAAAAAAAGTAAAAACGCTTAAAAATGAGGATTTTTGGCCTTATTGGGAATTCATTAAAACATTCGTATTCCGAAAAGTTTTTTACCGAAAAATTCAGGCAGGAGAAAATCAACGATGCTCGATATTTTTTATTTCCAATGAGCAATATTGACGAATATCGAACATTGGTGCAGCGGTACCAGTTTTCGGGCTTACAGGTTACAAATCCTTTTAAGCAAAGTATCATGGGATACCTCGAAGCGCTTGATGAAGAAGCCTCCATGGTGGGTGCGGTAAATACCATTAAATTTATCAAGGATGGCACAAAAATCATAACTAAGGGTTATAACACCGATATTGCAGGTTTTGATGCACTGCTGGGTAATTTTTCATTACCTGCCGGCAACAGTGCGCTGATATTGGGTACAGGCGGGGCTTCCAAGGCGGTGGCATACATTTTAAAGAAGAAAGAAATTCCTTTTCATTTTGTTTCGCGAAGCCCTGTGGATGCGGAGATATTTTCATACGACTCGCTTACAGCAAAGGTAGTTTCCGAAAATCGCCTGATAATAAATGCTACTCCAGCAGGATTGTATCCCGACATAGAAAGTTTTCCCGGCATACCCTACGAAGCTGTTTCAAAAAATCATATTTGTATCGATTTGATTTACAATCCCGACAAAACCGTGTTCATGCAAAAGTGCGAACAGATGGAGGCTCAGGTTGTTAATGGCCTGGAAATGTTGTGGGTACAGGCCGAAAAATCGTGGGAAATCTGGAATCAATAATTTTTTATTTTTTCTTTTGTTGAAAACAAAAATAATGTATCTTTGCACTCTCAAATTCAGGTTCGGTAGTTCAGTTGGTTAGAATACGTGCCTGTCACGCACGGGGTCGCGGGTTCGAGTCCCGTCCGGACCGCTGAAAAATCAAGGGTTTCAAAGTTTTTTGAAACCCTTTTTTTATGTTTTCACGGTTCGGTGCTTCCCACGCCGGCTGAAAATTCATGCCATTTTAGTATCCCGTTTTTTATTTCCTTATAAAAATTAAATATATTTTTTGATTAAATAAAAGTGTTTGTATTTTTGAAAACAATTTACAACTGCTTAAAATTACCTGTAAACGTTTGTATTCGGACATACATCATCAGAAACGTTGGCCTTCGCACCAAAAAACTGCGTTATGCTGACTTCCCGACGATCTGCCAAAAGGCCGATGTCGGGACCTCCTCCTGGCCTGTCCCGCACACGACGAAGGAGTGTCGGGATAAGAGCTTTTTTCTTCGGTCAATCGCTGCCGGATACACATGTCAGGTAATCCGCTCCGCTTATGGCGGATTGCGTTTTGGACTTCAGTACGCTGTGCTACCTCATCCTATCTGCCACGCCTCATAACCGGTTACTGTATAGTTTATGCTGAGTGTAGTCGATGCATCATTACGAACCTTTGCAGTTCCGCTTCCCTCACTTCGGCCGTCACCGGCAACGAGCTTGCGGCTTACTAATGTTTTCCCGCTTCAATCAGGACACATAGGGGACTTTCACCCTTAGGAAAAAAACACACCTGTTTCTTAGGTTCTATAAAATAAATTTGTATTTTTGAAATTTTTATAGAGCTTCGAAACAGGTATGTGCGCGGCTCACGCAGGGCACGCACAAAGGCTAAAATCAAGCGGGCGGAAAGTGCTAATTTAAAAGGCAAAGCATTAAATAAACTTCGTTGCAAGTTGATAGAAAAGTGCTCCGAAATGCCCGCCAGCTTATAGCCTCAACTCTTGTCTTGCATACAAACACCTATAAATGAATAAGTTTCTTAAAAATATTGATAAGCAAATCGAATTTAATAAAGGGAAAAACATATTCCATAACGATACGAATTCAACATTTAAGTTTATCGATGAAACGGTAAATGTCATTTCAAATATGAGCGAATTAAGTGCTGATTCTGAAAGAATGCTAATTGACTACGCCACAGATAAATCAGTTGAGGAATTTTGCAGGATTAATCAATATTACACTTTCAACCGTCACGCTAAAAATGACTTGCGAAGTATTTATAGCGATTTATTTTCATGTATTAAGGCCAATAAAAAATCAATAGAGTCGATTTCAAAAAACCATTATGACAATATAAAGCAATGGCTGCGAAAGACTAATCCCTTTGCTGATAAAATTTATTCTGATGCTGAGCTTGATATTAAACCGGTTGCTTGCTCAGAATACAGTGCAGAACTACAGATTAATGTTCTTAAAATTGATATAAAATCTTTAATGACACCAGTTCTGGATATTGGATGTGGCCGACAGGGAAATCTGGTAAATTATTTATGCAATCAGGGGATTGACACTTATGGTATTGATAGATTTTCATTTTCAAAAAGCAATCTTATAAACTCTGATTGGCTGGAATACAATTATGGAATAACGAAGTGGGGAACAATAGTCAGTAATCTTGGATTTTCAAATCATTTTAAACACCATAATTTAAGAGAGGATGGAAATTATATTGAATACGGCAAGAAATATGTGGATATAATAAATTCTTTAAAAGTTGGTGGCAGATTTCATTATGCACCTGACCTCCCTTTTATCGAATTATACCTGGACAGCAGACAATATCAAATTGAAAAATTTGAGGTAGGGGAGTTTGACTTTAAAACCACCGTAATAACAAGGCTAAAATAATGTAATGCGTCACAGTACATAGCGCGATGGCCGAAAAGCCCTTCCGCCGTGGCTGACAAAGCCCGAAAGAGTGTAGGCTGGTACCTATTCTTTTTTTCTTTCAGTACCAACATCTGTTGCCTGCACATTATACATTTCATCCAAAATCAGCACCGCATCCTTCTTTTCACCATTGATATGCAAACCCTTGATTTTTGACGATTTACCTTTTTTTATCAGCGAAAATATTTGCTTGTCGTTAAGCTGCACTCCAAATTGTTCAAACAATACCTTGAAGTTGCAGCCGTTTTTGTATTCGCTGCATCCATAAGCGGTTTTACCTTTGAGTATCTTGCCGTTTTTGCATTTGGGACAGCCGAGTGAGACGATGTCAGGCATCTTTTCTGACGATTTTTTTTTCGAAGTTTTTTCTTGGTCTGTATTCTCCGGCTTCGCTGTTTTTTCTTCCGGTTTTATTTCTTTTTCAATGGTGATAGTTTTGTGCTGCTCACGTTTAACTTCTTCCACCAATTGTCTTACCATTTCTTTCATTTCGTCAAGGAAGTTTCTTGGATCATATTCCCCCTTTTCAATCAGGCGTAATTTCTTTTCCCATTGGCCTGTCAGCTCCACCGATTTCAGCAGTTCATTTTGAATGGTATGTATCAGCTCTATTCCTGTTTGAGTAGGGACAAGGTTTTTCTTTTCGCGGGTAATAAAATTCCTTTTAAAAAGAGTTTCAATAATGTTGGCGCGGGTGGAAGGCCGGCCAATGCCGTTTTCTTTCATCGCTTCGCGCAGTTCCTCGTCATCTACCTGTTTTCCGGCCGTTTCCATGGCTCTCAGCAGGGTAGCTTCGGTATGCATCTTTGGCGGCTGCGTTTGTTTTTCGAGGAGGTCGGGTTTGTGCGGCCCTGTTTCGCCTTTTTCAAAATGCGGCATAACCTGGTTTTCAGGGCTTTCGTTTTCCGGCTCTTTTTCCGTTTCTTTTTTCGGGTATAAAACCCTCCAGCCATCTTCAAGTATTACCTTGCCGGTAGCTTTAAACTCATGGGTTTTTACTTTTCCGGTAACCGTGGTATTCGACACGATGCTGTCGGGGTAAAAGGCAGCAATAAACCGCCGCGCTATGAGGTCATATACTTTTTTTTCTTCCAGAATCAGACCTGTGGGTCTTACACCAGTGGGTATGATAGCGTGGTGGTCGGTGATTTTGGCGTCATCAAACACTTTTTTACTTTTCCTGATTGCTTTTCCAAGCAATGGAGCCGTATAGTTGGCATAGGGTTCCATGTTTTTCAGGATGCCTTCAATTTTGGGATACATATCGTTGGGCAGAAAAGTGGTATCCACGCGGGGATAGGTCACCATTTTTTTTTCGTAAAGATTTTGTATATATTTAAGGGTATCCTCGGCGGTAAAGCTGAATTTTTTATTACATTCCACCTGTAAGGCCGTCAGGTCGAAGAGTTTGGGAGGCGCTTCGTTGCCTTTTTTTTGTTCAAACGAAACAATCTCAAAAGGATTATCAATAATTTCTTCGATAACTTTTGCGGCTTCTTCCGCCGTATTGAACCTGCCGATGGTTGATGTGAAAATCACCTCACGGTAGTTGGTCTTAATTTCCCAATAGGGTTTCGGCACGAAGTTCTGAATTTCTTCATACCTGCGCACGATGAGCGCCAGCGTGGGAGTTTGCACCCTGCCTATAGACAGAACTCCTTTGCCGCCTGAATATTTCAGGGTATATAAACGGCTGGCATTCATCCCCAGCAGCCAGTCGCCGATGGCACGGGCGTTACCTGCTGCATACAGGCGGTCGAAATCTGTTCCTTCCCTGAGGTTTTCAAAACCTTCTTTGATGGCCTCGTCGGTTAATGACGATATCCAGAGGCGCTTCATAGGTTTGGTGCATTCCGACTTGGTCAGCACCCAGCGTTGTATCAGTTCTCCTTCCATGCCGGCATCACCGCAGTTTATCACTTCCACACAATCGCTGACAAGTTTTTTTATCGTATCGAATTGTTTTTTTATGCCGTTATTTTCGATAAGTTTTATGCCAAAGCGGGGCGGTATCATGGGTAGTGAACTCATTCGCCACGACTTCCACTCAGGTGTGTAGTCGTCGGGGGTTTTGAG
>ENA-UOWE01004857-UOWE01004857.1-activated-sludge-metagenome-genome-assembly--contig:-NODE-4857-length-12623-cov-21.506047_pt1 | contig 12623 bp, 15 predicted proteins | sample MGYA00249841_ERZ761562 | MGnify/ENA primary metagenome ERZ761562 (study PRJEB28883, sample SAMN05720200) | activated sludge metagenome | isolation source: Anaerobic digester | place: Japan... | reverse complement strand
ATGCTTTTGGTAGTTTTGCTTTTGGCGCTTACCATGGGGCTCACAAGTGATATGTTGATATCTTTACTGCGTTCAAACACAAAAACTCAGGTTATGAATGAAATAGAACAACAGGCAAACTTTGTCTCTTTGAAAATAGAAAAAGAGTTAAGAGATTCGGTGGATGTGAAGATTCCCGGGGGAGGAATGAGTGGGGATTCTATTGAACTTACTTTAAGATCGGGTTCTACGGTTACCTATAGATTACAGGGAGGTGTTTTGCAAAGATCTACAACAGCGGGGTCTTTTGTTCCTATTACATCTAATTCCAGTCCCGGTGGTGTTGTTGTTTCCGGAAACGGAAGTCCTTTTACTATTACCGGGTCTAATCCTAAGGTGGTAAAACTTAACATGACATTTAATCAAGCTCAAAGTGGCGCTGGGGCAAGCTATAAGGGATCAATAAAACTCGAGCCGTCAATAGTAATTAGAAGCTCGTATCAATAAATTTGAATTAAGTTAAAAAATAAATAAATGCTTTCTAAAAATCCTAAAAGTAAAGACTTTCTCTTTCAGAATAGTAAACAAAAGGGTCAAACCCTTGTGATCGTTCTTTTTATAATGGTTGTGGCTTTAACCATAGGTATAATAATTTCAAATCGATTTATAAAAACCTTAAGAGATATCTCACAATCTGACAGTTCTTCAAGAGCTTTGGCAGTAGCGGAAGCCGCGATAGAAAATATTTTGCTTGTTCCTCAGGAAACTCTGGAGGACTATGTAAATTACGGTAATTGCGGGGAAGATTGTGTTTTAGAAATATCTAAGGAACCGGGTTACAGAGCTCGGGCTGACGTGGCACTTAGTTTCGCAGGAGCTTCAAATGATCCATATAGTATAAAAATTGAAGAAGGTAGTACTTATCAACTTTTTCTTGATGGTTACGGTTCAGGCTCCGTTGTTAACATATGCTGGGATAACAATTCTTCAATATACTCTTCTTATATATACGAAAATGCCGGTTTAATCTCATCTAAAATTTACGTTTTTAATCCGGTCGGGTATTCCGGGGAGGAAAATGGTTTTTTGGAGGCAACTTCTCTATACGGACACACTAATTGTTTTTTAGTTGATACTGTAGGAATACCTAAACTTTTAAGAGTAAAAGTTTACAATGAAGACGCACTTGTGTATTTTATACCCGCTGAAGGTCAGAGTATTCCTAGTCAGGGGATTTTGATAAAATCAGTAGGCAGATCAGGAGATGCCGTGAAAGTGGTGGAAGTTTTGAAGACAGCAGGAGCGGCGCCTGAATATTTTGATTATGTGTTGTATCAAAAATCCGAAGATAGCCCGTTGTCTAATAGAAATAATTGAGGTAACATTTTACTATGCCCATAGTAGGACTTAACATAGGAAAAAAGAGCTTTAGAGCTGCAGAATTGGAAGAAAAAAAAGGAAAAATTATTCTGAATAATTTCGGCACTTATGTTAATTACAAAACTCCTTCTGCAGAAAATTTTTTAAACGATGTGTCCGGAATATCCACGTCACTGTCTGAATTTTTTTCTGAGACTAATTTTAGTACCTCCAGCGTTATTTTAAGTATTGATGAAACCTATGTTTTTATGACTGTTGTAGAAATGCCGAAAATGAGTGGTGAAGAATTGAAAAGCTCAATAAAATATGAAGCTGAGCAACATATCCCCTTTCCTATCAATCAGGTTAATATCTCTTATCAAAAATTAGATGAGATCATTTCTGATAAAGGAAAAATGCCTGTTCAAATAGTTGCCGCAAGGAAAAACATTATTGATAAATACATTGAAATAATAAAAAAAGCAAAATTGATTCCCAGGGCCATTGAACCTGAGACCATAGCTTTGGGTAGATCCCTTGGAGATAGTCCTGAATCTCCTGTGGGGACTATGATTGTGGAAATGGGTTTTGAAAATAGTTTAATGGTTGTTTGTTATGGAGGAAGTGTCAGATTTACAAGAGCTGTACCGATTGGCGGGGACTTGATTACAAAAACCATAATGCAGAATTTGAATTTGGATTATGCTCAGGCTGAAGAATATAAAAAAGTCTATGGTTTGGATGAATTTCAGAGTGAGGGAAAGGTCGCAAACATTATAAGTCCGATTGTTGATAACTTAGCAGTTGAAATTAAAAGAGCTATATTGTACTTCACAAACCATAACCCATCTGCTAATATTAAAAAGGTTGTAATGAGTGGAGGAACTGCCCTAATGCCCAATTTACTATCTTATATAGCAAATAAATTAGATTTAGAGGTTGTTTTAGCGAATCCTCTTGATGGGATTGAAATATCTCCTAAATTGGAAAAAAGAAAGCAGGAATTGCTGGATAATGCTGCCAGTTACTCTTCTTCAATTGGTTTGGCTTTAAGGGGAATTAAAAATGCTTGACGACATAAATCTAATTCCGCAAACCGAAATAATTGAGCAAAAAAGATCTAAGATTGTTTCTTCAAGTACGATTTTTTCTATTGTCATACTCTTAATAACCTTGGGAATATCTGCTTATTTATACACTACCCTATCAAAAATAGACTCAGACATTAAAAAAACTGAAACCGAAATAGAATCTTTGAGAAGTGATATAAAATCTATGGCGGATATTGAAGTAGCCGCTAGAAATTTAGATAAAAAGTATAACGCACTCAAATCCCTTTTTAATAGTAGGGTAAAATACTCTCTTCTTCTTAAAGAATTTGAAGCCAGGAAGCCATCCGATGTATCAGTTCAGAGCTTTGATGTTAAAACCGGGCAAATAAGTGTTTCCGGTACTTCCGGTAGTTATATTTCAGTAAAAAATCTTATGGATAATTTGCTAAATAAAGAATTTCAAGATGGCAATCCTTCTTTGAAAGATGTTTTTACAAGTGTTTCCTTGAATTCTGTTAATTTGGATAAATCTACTAATGATGTAAAGTTTTTGATAGTGATAACCTATCAGGAAAGAAAGTTGCAGGGTCTTTAAATGCCTGAGGAAAATAAGCAAATTAACATAGACGTAAATAGTTTTTTGTATAAATTAAGAAATGCTGTTGTTAATTTTATTGTTCCTATTATAGCTTTTGGTGTTGCACTTCTTCTTATAGTACTTTATATTTACCCCTCTTTTAAGAGTTTGCCTGAAAAAAGGGAGGAACTTAACAATAAAATTTCTCTAAAAAATACTTTGTCTGAAAAAGTTTCCGATTTGAAAGTTTTGTCTGATTTTGGGGATGTGTTGAATGAAAATTTAGAGATTGTAAATAAAGTTTTAGTTCCGGAAGCAGATGTTCCAAGACTTTTAGACCAAGCTACTCAAATAAGCCAAAGAGCAGGAATGGAACTAGATAGGTTGTCTTATTCATATGGTTCCAAGGCAGAGGAAGAGAAAGAGACCGATTTTGATGTGGTAAATGTTTCAATGGGAGTAAATTCTAGTTTTGAGCAGTTGGTTTTATTTATGGAATTGGTTGAAAAAGCAGCCAGATATGTGAGTGTATCTAACTTCAGGTATTCAGTTTCCGAAGATAGGGAGGAAGGTGTTTCCAGGATATCTAGTTCTTTTTCTCTTGATTCCCCCTATCTTTTTGTGGAATCTTCCGCTGTCACGGATGAACCCATCGGGATAGATATTAAAAGCTCCGATTTTGTTAATTTTATGGATATGCTTAAAGGCTTGGATTATTACGATTTTGTAAATAGAAATATTCAAGCGGAGGAAGAGAAACCGGAAGAAGAAGAACAAACAGAGGAAGAAACTGCTGTTGAAAATACAGAAGAGCAAACAACTGAAACTGGGATGGAGATAATGGAAGAACCGGTTACTACCCCTGTTGTAGAAGAAGATACTAATACCGAGTCTTTAGAACAACAATCCGTTTTTCCAATTGATTAAGATTAACCAATATGTAAATTTTCCAGAATATTTTTTGTACTTTGTGGTAGTGTGTGTTGAAAATATGGGCTTTGTGATTTTTTCTATCTTTTAAGAGGTTCAAATCTTTTAGAGTTTTCTTTCCTCCATTTTTCTATTTCCTTGTGATTTCCTGATAATAGTACCTTTGGAACTTTCAAACCTAAAAAATTTTCAGGGCGTGTGTATTGAGGATATTCTATAAATTTGTTCTTTTCTGCAGAAAAAATCTCTTTGGAAAAAGATGAAAAACTCTCTACTTTTACGGCCTCTTCTTTTTCCAAAATGCCCGGAAGTAATCTTGTTACGCTCTCCATTATTGCTAATGCAGGAATTTCTCCTCCGCTTAAAATATAGTCTCCTATTGAAATGACATCTGTAGCAATGTGTTTTTCAACTCTGGCATCAATACCCTCATAACGACCGCAAATAATTGATATTTCTTCGCATTTTGATAATTCTTCTGCCTTTTTTTGATTAAATTTAGTTCCTCGAGGAGATAGAACAATTATTTTCTTATTTTTTCCCACTGATTTTCCATTTTTTATTCTCTCCTCCATTTTTTCCTTGCCGTGTATTTCTGATAAAGCTCTGAATATTGGTTCAATCATAAGAATCATCCCTACTCCCCCACCATAAGGTGTGTCGTCTACCGATCCGTATTTATTAGTTGAAAAATTTCTTAGATCAATAAGGTTGTATTCGGCCAAATTTTTTTCGATTGCCTTTTTAAATGGTAAATTTGCAAAATGCTCATTAAAAAGCGAGGGGAAAAGAGTTATTATGTTGAATTTTATCATTGAGAATTATTAAAGATTTTGTTCGTTAGAATCCTGTAACGATTCATCCAGTAGTACCTGGATTCTTATATTGTCTCTTATGGCTTTTGCTTTTGCTAAGTTTCTAAGAGATTTTATAGTTTTTCCTTCTTTTCCGATTACAATTCCCATGTCGTCTTCCGAAACTTTTATGTGATAAATGAAGGTGTCGTTTTCTCTATTCTCTGTAATTTTAACTTCCTCTGGTTTGGAAGTTATTTGTTTTATTAAAAATTCTAAAAATTCTTTCATTTAGATTCTTCCTCAGTTTTTTCTTTTTCAACTTCTTCTTTTTCAACCTCTTCTTCCTTAGATTTTTCTTCCTTTCCTTCAGATTTTTCCCCTTCCGTTACATTCCCGACTGCTTCAGTCTCAATCTCAGCTTTTTTAGTTTCCTTCTTATCTTTGGTTTTCTTTGGACTATATTCTATATATTGATATTTGTTCTCTATCAATTTTGTTACCGCTTCTGTTACAAGCGCTCCGTTTTTTTTCCATTTTTCAAATTTCTCCTTATCGTACGAGAATTTTTTTTCAGGATCAAAAGGGTTGAAATATCCTAAAATATCAAGATATTTTCCGTTTCTTTTATCTCTGGTATTAGAAACCACAAGCTTGTAAGCAGGCTGATTTTTTCTTCCTATTCTTGCTAATCTTATTGTTAATGACATAGTCGATTGATTGTAGCAGAAGGCTTTTTAATTGTCTATTTTTTTCAAGGCTTTTTCTGCGGCATTTTGCTCAGCCTTTTGTTTACTTTTTCCTTGTCCTTCTGCCCAAAGATTATCATTTAGAAATACTCCAACTTTGAAATTTTTTTCATGGTCAGGACCCCAGGAATCTTCAATTTTATAAGTTGGGGTTATTCCATATTTTTCCTGGGCTTTCTCCTGAAATACAGATTTTGCATCTTTATATTTTTCTTTTTCTATTACATCCTCAATTTTATAAAAAAGCTCTTTTTCTAAAAATTTTCTGCAAAACTCCAGACCCTTTTCTAAGTAGAGAGCGCCTAAAACCGCTTCAAATGTATTAGCTAATATGTATTCCCTGCTTCTTCCTCCTGTATTTTCTTCGCCGTTTGAAAGCAAAAGCATTTCCCCATAGCCCAATCTTTTTGCTTCTTCCCCAATTGAATTTGTACATACTACAGCAGATCTATAATTTGTCATATCTCCTTCAGGGGAGTTTTCATATTTTTTAAAAAGGTACTCAGACGATATGAGTTGCAGTACTGCATCGCCTAAAAATTCTAATCTTTCGTTGGATTTATAGCCCTTATTGGGATGTTCATTTAGATACGATCTGTGGGTAAAAGCGGTTTTGAATAGTTCTTCATTTTCTAATTTTGTATTTAATACTTCTTGTAGTTTGTTAAAATCAAAAGACATTTTTTAATTGATATCAATTTTTTACTGAATTTTTTCTTCCAAGACATCTATTATGTCCTGAATAGTTTCAAAGCTTTTAGAGTGTTCAATTAATTCAATTTGGAAAATCTCTTCCAGTTCTTCTAATATTTCCAAAAGGTCCATCTCCCCTATGTTTAAGTCGTCTTCAATAAAAGACTCGGCATTTATTTCCGAGGGCTCTATGCCTATTTTTTCACTTATTACTTTTTTTATTTTTCCTAAATAATCGGTCATTTTTATTTGATATTAATATTCCTGTAAATTATCGGTTTTTTCAAATATTTCCTTCGGCAGTTTTTCTTTTTCAGATGGTAAATATTTTTCAACTACGGTTCCCATTACCCCATTCACAAATTTGTGCGATGTATCATTTCCGAATTCTTTTGCTATTTCCACTGCTTCATCGATTACCACTTTTATAGGAGTTTTTTTTCCAAATAAAGCTTCAAAAATAGCTATTCTTAGTATTACTAAATCAATTTTGGCTATTTTGTCAATAGGCCAATCAGGAGCGCATTCTTCAATAATTTTATCTATTTCATCTATATGATTTCTAACCCCCTCTACAATAAATTTTGTCAATTCATCATCATAGTCTATTCCTTCCTCTTCCAGCATTTCCTTGGAGGTGGAGATACATTCTTCAAAGTTAGGTTCGGAAAAAAGCCATGAAAAAATAGACGAAAGAGCTAATTTTCGTGAAGTATGTCTGGGATCTGTATTGGATATCATTTACAATTCAATAGATTCCTCTACATGAGGTCTCTTATAACCCTTTTTGTTTTTTACAGAAACTACTTGAACTTCTTTTCTTTTATAATGGGCATTTCTTTTTCTTCTTACCCGTCCTTTTGATGATCTTCTTTTTGGTACTGCCATTTTTTGCCTTTTTAAAAATAATTAACTGAAGAAATTTTATCAGGTTTTTGCTCGGGGTGAAATATACACAGGAATTGATAGCGTGTCAAATAAATATGAAAAAAGCCGGTTATTTTAAAAGCGTTAAAAAATAACCGGCGAATAGACCTAATAGCCTCTCAACTCTCTCCTAAGTTTTTCCTTCTCTTCTTTCTTTAATTCTTTTTGCGTTTTTCCGCCATTTCTTTCTTTTTCGGAGATGGTGAACAAATCCGGCCTGAAATTAGTTAGACCAAAGAAAAGTTCTTCTAATGTCAGGTTTCCATCAACCGTTGTCCAATGTTTTATTCTTTCGAAAGGTGGATATCGGAGAATATCAATAATCTCATTATCCCTGATCCGGAAAGTACTATCATCAAGAGCGGTTTTGACTATTATCACCTTCAAAGAACCATTTAAGGCTGACCTCCTCACCTCAAAATTAACAACCACCTCCTCTGTTGTCTTTCCGAGGTGTTTGTCGGGGTTCCCGGGAGGACACTTGAATACAACATGAAACTTTTTCCCCACGAATCCATTTTCCAGAAATTTTTCCGGGGATATCTTTAGAGAAGAAATTTTTTCTTTCAATATCTTCATCTCCCTCTCCGTCTCCCCCTTTATCTTAACAAGGTCAAGATATCTATTATTTAACATTTTTCTCTACCTTTCTTTTATTTCCCTTAACGGGATGATTTTTGAATGACAACTTATACCATAAAAATCAAGTTTTTTCAATGTGCTATAGGATAAAGGTATATTGGAATATTTAAGTTTTTATTGCATTAAAGTGAAAAAACTCTTTCCAAATGATCTTTCTTCTAATATTTTTAAATTGGTTCCTCGGACCAAATCTTTTATATTAAGATTCTCTCCGTGAAAAAACACGATCATTCCGTCCTTATTTAGAACATTTTTCAGGTTAGAAAGGAGATATTTTTGGGATGTATCCTTATAGAAAGGATCAACGAAGATTAAATCGTATTTCTTATCAGTTTTTGTGATGTATTTAGTTGCTTTTTTTCTAAAAACCTCTGATTTTTCTGAAAAACTGCAATTTATAATGTTTTCCTTTATGGTTTCGACACTAATCGAATTTTCATCAACAAAATCGCACCATCTCGCTCCCCTGCTCAAAGCCTCCAAACCCATGTTTCCACTTCCAGCAAATAGATCAAGGCAAGTGGAATTTATAACTTTTTCACCGATAATTGAGAAAACTGAAGATTTAGCAATTTCTTGAACTGCTCTGAAATTTTCAATTTCCGGGATTTTTAGTTTTTTATTTTTGGCCATACCTGTTGTTATTCTGATCTCTTTTTTTTCCGGCTCTTTGTCTATATTTCTGTAATTTTCCCCTTTATGGGTTTTCGTCATGTCCGTTATATGAGATGTATTTTTTCTTTCTTCTTTTCCCTTTTTCATGTTAATTTGAGGTTATATACTCACCTTTTCTTTGTGTCAACTTTTCCAAAAGTTTAGGATATTTATCAAGAAGCGGGAAATATTTTTGAGCTTGAGTTTTTGCATCTTCAAGCATTTTTAAATCGTTAACATTTGCAATCTTCAATTTTTTAAATCCGTGCTGCATTGAGCCAAATATGTCTCCCTGCCCCCTCATTTTCAAATCAATCTCTGCCAGATCTACCCCGCTGTTTAATTCTTCAAGGTATTTTAATCGCTTATAGGAGTTGCGAGAGTTATTGCTCATAAAAGCAAGACAATATCCTTCTTTTTGCGATCTCCCGACTCTCCCTCTTAATTGATGTAAACTGGCTAAACCGTATCTTTCGGCGCTCTCTATCACCATTATTGTTGCATCCGGTACATCTATTCCGACTTCTATAACGGGGGTTGAAACTAAAACGTTAATCTTTCCTTCTCTGAATTTTTTTATAACCTCATCTTTTTCCTTTGACTTCATTCTACCGTGTAAAAGTCCTACAGATTTGTTTTTAAAAACTCCATTTTTTAATATTTCGTACTCCTCTTGGGCTGCTTTCACATTTTCAAGACTTAAACTTTCTGATGCGTCTATTAAAGGGCAGACTATAAATGTAGGCTCGTTCTTTTTATTAATCCATTTGTAAGCCTCTTCTCTGTTTCTCTCCGGTATTATTTTGGTGATTACTTTTCTTTGTTCAAATGGAAAATCTTTTAAGATAGAAATTGATAGGTCGCCGTAAAGTGTTAAGGCTAAAGTCCTGGGAATTGGCGTTGCCGTCATGGTAAGAAGATGAGGAAAGGTTTTTTCTTTGGATAATTCCAACAGTTTCCCCCTCTGCTCTACTCCGAATCTGTGTTGTTCGTCTATTATTACTAATCCTATATTTTTATAACTTTTTTCCGTAAAAAGAAGCGCATGAGTTCCTATTAGAATATCCCAATTTTCTTCTTTTACAGTTTGTTTTTTAGACCCTATTTCCAGCTCTACGTTTATGTAGGTACCTTTTAGTAATTTTTCAAAGGTTTCTTTGTGCTGTTTTGCCAGTATTTCTGTAGGAGCCATATATAAAACCCTCATACCGTTCAAATAAGTTAAATAGGAAGAAATTATTGCTAAAACAGTTTTTCCGGTACCAACATCTCCCTGTAGCAATCGGTTCATTGGCACCTGTTTTGATAGGTCTTTTGTTATTTCTTTTAGCGTATTGTTTTGAGATGTCGTTAATCTAAAAGGAAGTGAGTTTATAAATTTATTTACTTCTTTTGTAAACGGTTTAAAAGCTTTTGATTTTAGTTTTTGCGACCAATCATTTTTTCTTTTTTCAACATTAAGTAACTCAATGAATAATTCTTCAAAACCAAATCTTTTACGACATTTTTCCGCCTGCTCTTCACTATCAGGAAAATGTATTTTATTTATGGCGTCTTCTACTTTGTAAAAATTTCTTTCTTTTAAAATTTCTTCCGGTAAAAATTCTTCTAGATCAGTACCTAAGTCAAGAATAGATTTTATTTTTGCTCTTAGCCATTTTGAAGAAATACCTGAAGTTTCGGGGTAAATTGGAACCAGTCTGCCTGTATGAACATTTTCTGTTGATTTTTTTGAGAAGGCGTTTGAAACAATTTCCATGTCAGGACTTAAAAAACATAATTTTCCGTCAAAAAATCCAACTTTTCCGCTTATATTGTATGTTTTTCCTACTTCAAGAGTGTTCTTTATGTAATGTTGATTAAACCAAACAATTCCAAGTTCTCCCGTGTGATCAATCACGTTTGCCTTTGTTATTCTTTTGCCGTTTCTGGTATAAATATTTTTTATAGATGCCAGAGTTGCCGTTACTGTTATTGTGTCCCCATCTTGCAGATCCTTTATAGTTTTGAATTGTGAGTAATCTTGGTATCTGAAAGGAAAATGATATAGCATATCCTCAACTTTAAATATTTCCAACTTTTCTAAAAGTTTTTGATATGTAGGTCCTATTTTTGGTACAACGGAAATTGGCGAATTTGTCTTAATCATGGTATTATTCTACCAATTTTCGGGGAGAATTATTATTTTCTCAAAGAACCTTGAAAAACTGTTAATGAATAAAAAAGGAGAGATTTATGATAACGCTACTTTCTAGCAGATCGCTTCAAGCGATTCATATGGTCATTAGAGAATTTAACGGGAATCGATGCAAAGATGATAAGGATTTGATAACAGAGGACGATTTTTCCGTCAGGGGTGGTGTTTACTATCTTTATGTCGAAACGCCCACTCAACAGGAATTTCTTCGTTTTGTGAGGAGAAGCCCCTGGGCTAAACCTTTTTTTGACGTAAAGATTGTTTCGGGAGATGTGTGTGGATTTCCTTCCGAAAAAGCCGCGTTAAAAGCTGTAGATGTTTTCAATAAGGAGCAGTTAACATATTTTCTCGATCTTTGTGATATAGAAATTGAGAAAATATCATGTTATGGTGGGGATGTGTATGTTCCTGTGATTGTTGATAGTCAAATATCACAGGCTTTTTGGTCATTTATTAGAAATAACTCCCGTTTCTCACGGATTCTTGTTGTGAGAGAGGAAAAAATAGGAAAAAATCCTTTGGGAGACGAGAAGAACGATTGTGGGAAAATTTGGGTAAAGCAGAAATGAGGTTTTGTTAATATTCAGACCGGAATACTTTAAATCTTTAATGGATTATAAGTGTTTCGGTCTTTTTTTTATTTAGGTAAATTTCTACAGCAGGATGTAAGGAAGAATGGATGTTAGTACTAGAGCTAAGGTCGCTCCTATTATTACTATTTTGACAATATTTTCCCTTTTGAAGAATTTTTTTAATCTTTTTTTGATAGGTTTCTTTTTTTTGTCGGATGAGATATTTTGTTTATTCATGTTCAATTTTCTTCTTTTTTTACTTCGTAAAATTTTCTTTTTCCAAATTTTACTATAGTTCCGTTACTGAAATTAATAATTAGAAACGGATCAGTAATTTTATTTCCATTTATTTCTACCCCACCCTGTTCTATTACCCTTTTAATTTTGCTTAATGAGTTATTTTCTGTGTCAATCTTTTTTAAAAATTCTAAAAGTTGAAGAGTTCCGCTCACGTTTGTTTTTATAGTAGCTTCCGGTGTTATTTCTTTGTTTTGTACTGTTTTTTCAAAAAACTTTTGCGCTTTGTCTGCTAATTTTTGTCCTTTTATTGTCTTTGTTATCTCGTAAGCCATTTTTTTCTTATAAGGCATTGGATTATCCCCTGCCTTTATTTTTTCCTGAATTTCCCATATTTCTTCAATAGGCATATCAGTTAAAAGTCTAAGTCCTTTCAAAATTAGTTCATCCGGGTATGACATTGCTTTGCCATAAACATCTTCCGGTGTATCGCTTAAATTAATTCCATTACCGGAGCTTTTGCTCATTGTAGCGGTATCCGGAGCTTCCATAAGTTCGTGGCCTCTTATAAACTTTTCTTTATTTAACATTATTCTTGAAAGATTTCTTCCCATTATCATATTGAAAATTTGATCATTTCCACCTATTTCCAAATCGACTTCCATAGCCACAGAGTCATATCCCTGCATTAATGGATAAATGAACTCCTGAAGTCCGATTGGAGTTAATTCCTTTAATTTTCTTTGAAAAAGATCTCTTTCCAACATTTGTTGAACTGTTGTTTTCGACATTAACTCTATTAAGTCTTTAAGGCTTAGTTTTGAGAGCCACTCTGAGTTTCTCATAAACTTTGCAGGATTATTGCCTTCAAAATCAATAAGTTGAGATGCTTGTTTTTTCCATCCCTCCATGTTTTTTTGAACTTCCTCTTCGGTCATTATTCTTCTTTGTCTTTCTCCTCCGGGATCGCCAATCATCGCGGTAAAATCTCCGACTAAGAAAATTACCTCATGACCTAATTGCTGTAGAATTCTTAACGCTCTTATTCCTATAGAGTGCCCGATGTGAAGATGGGGTCCGGTTGGATCAAAACCTTGATAAGCTTTTATTCTTTCTCCTGACATCAGTTTTTCTCTTAAAGCTTCGGGCGATGGAATTATGGTTTCAACTCCTCTTGTTAAAAATTTTTCTATTAGTTTTTCATCTTTTATAACTTTAGGCATACATTGAAAGTATATTATAAGGTTTGAGGTATGTACAG
>ENA-UOWE01004855-UOWE01004855.1-activated-sludge-metagenome-genome-assembly--contig:-NODE-4855-length-12631-cov-4.846295_pt1 | contig 12631 bp, 10 predicted proteins | sample MGYA00249841_ERZ761562 | MGnify/ENA primary metagenome ERZ761562 (study PRJEB28883, sample SAMN05720200) | activated sludge metagenome | isolation source: Anaerobic digester | place: Japan... | reverse complement strand
TCACCGAGAAGCCGAACGCGCCGTAGACGATGCTGGGAATGCCCCACATCACGTCCAGCGCCAGCCGCAGTGTGCTGGCCAGACGGCTGCGCCCGGCATAGGTGTGAATGTAAAGGACAACCGGCACGGCGATGAGGCTGGCCAGGATGGTCGCGCCGGTGGCCAGAAGCAGCGAGCCGAGGATGGCGTTGAGCACCCCACCGCCGCCGCCCAGGTAAAAGCTGCCCTCCGGCGGCTTGCTGATCATCTCCCAACTCAGGCCGGGAATGCCGCGCCAGGTGATGATGCCAACGATAAGCAGCAGGATCACGGCCGCGCCACCGATCGACAGCCGCAGAACCCAGCGCATCGTCTTATCAATGAGCTTGCGTTTCTGGTTGTGTTGCATGGTTTTATACCCTCGCACCTAGACGGACAACGACGCGACGCGCGGCGATGTTGAACATTAACACGACACACAGTAACACCAGCGCGGCCAGCATCAGCGCCGACTGGTATTGGGGCACCGACATCATTTCACTATAGGCATTGGCGATGAGTGCCGGCAGTGGGTAGGCCGCGTCGAAGATGGAACTGGGGATGAGCGGCGTATTGCCGATGACCATCATGATGGCCAGCGTCTCCCCGAAAGCGCGCGAGAAGGCCAAAACGATGGCCGCGGCGATGCCCGGCAGGCCGGCGTAGCGCACCACGCACCAGGTCGTCTCCCAGCGTGTCGCGCCCATGGCCAGGGTCGATTCGCGCAGTTGTTGCGGGATGTTGCGCAGCACCTCGTCGGTCACGGCGACAATGAGGGGGAAGACCATGATCGCCAGGACGATCGCGCCGGCCAGGACACTGTAGCCGCTGGGGTTGGTGGCGGCGAAGAGCGACCAACGCGTACCCAGCGTACCGCCCAGCGCCGGGGCAATGACCTCGCGGATGAGCGGCACAACGAACAGGATGCCCCAGAGGCCATAGACCACAGACGGGATGCCCGCCAGCAGGTCGACGATGGGTTTGACCATGGTGCGCCGGCGCGAAGAGGTGTACTCGGCCAGATAGATGCCACTCAGCACCGCCGGCGTCACGCCGAGGATCATGGCGAAGAAGGTGACGATGAAGCTACCGGCGATGAACGGCAGCAGTCCGAAGGCGTTTTGCGTGGGGTGCCACTCCTGAGAGGTCAGCAGGTCGAGCAGCGAATGGCTTCTCAGAATCGGCAGCGCTTCCGTGACCAGGACGACGCCGATGCCCACCAGCAACAGGATGAGCAGGATGGCAGCAACGAACAGGCTGCGGCGGGCGAACGTATTCTTGAAGGCCCGCATGCGGCCGCGGCCGCGGTGGGTATCGGGAGGAGCCGCTCGTTCGGGAGTGCCCTCGCGCCCAATGGCAACGGAGGGCCTGACAACACTCTCCACTGGGTTATAGCTCACAGTATCCGGTCGTGTTATCTCCATTGGATTTCTCCTTTTCGTGCCCGCGCCTTACGCGCCGGCAAGCTCGAGTGGCCGATTCGATTGGTACCGGCCACTCGAGCTTGTTTTGTCGTCCCCCTAAGTCTTTAGACTACTGAGACGGTTCCTCCGCTGTTCACTATTGGCCGATCAGGCCCAATGCCTCAGTGAGGCGGTCAGCGCTGAGGGTGACGTAGCCTGCGTCGGGCACAAGAGCCTGACCATCGGTTAGAATCCAGTGATAGAAATCGGCAATCACCGGGTCCGGCTCGCCCACGGTCACCAGATACAACTCGCGGGCGGGCGGGAAAGGATAGGTCTGGGTAGCAATCGCGCCGGCGATGGCGTCTTTCGTGTCATAGAAGTTCTCGTCGGCGCTGATCGTGCCGTCGCCATTCAGGTCGAGCGGGATGACCCGCAGGCCCTCTAGCTGGCTACCCGTGGACAGGTCATAGGCAAAGCCGATGTTGTTGAAGCCGATGCCCAGGTCGTCCTGGCGCACCGCCTCAGCTAGGCCGGGGTCGCCGTTGACGGCCGTGCCCTTCAGGTCTTCCTGCACCGAGCCGCCCATGTACTTCGCCCAGACCTCGGCCGCGCCGGCCGAGTCGGAGCGCGTATAGACGGTGATGGCGTCGGTTGCGTCCGTGCCCAGGAGTTGGCCCCAGGTGGTCGTTTCCTGCGTCATCCAGATGGCCGCGGCCTTCTCCGGCGTCAGGCCCTGAGCCAGGATGGCATCGATATTGGGGTTGTTGGCATTGACAGTGGCCACAACCGCGTCGATGGTGACCGGCACGCCATAAGCGCCCTGGTCGGTTTCCTCCTGTTTCAACGCGCGCGAAACCATGGCGATATCGACCGCGCCGGCCAGGACGTCGGTCATACCCTTACCAGCGCCGCCGCCCTGAACGTCAAACTGGATATTGGGGTGCAGCGCCGAATATTGCTCGGCCCAGACGGTCATCATCGGGAACAAGGCGAACGCGCCGGAAACGGCAATGGTGCGCTCCTCCTCTGCGGCTGCGGGTTCGTCGGTCGCGGCCGCGGGTTCGGTGGTGGAAACCTCGGCCGGAGTCTCGGCCGCGGAGCCGCCACAAGCGACGAGCGCGACCAGCAAGACCGACAAGACCGTTAGTACTGCCAGATACCGTGTCATACGGGACATGAGAATCCTTCTACTCCTTCGACTTTCTAATTGGTGTAACGACTGGTTTATTCGGAGACGGCTGTGATGCCAACGGGCGGTTTGACGATGAGAACCGGCCGTCCTGGCCAGACATTCTCGTTGTCGATGCGCGAGAGCACCTGCCAGACAAACTGGCCTTCCGCTTCCGCGGCGATGACTAGCAAGCCATAGGTCGCCTGGGCCAACTCCAGGACGATTTGGGACGCCGGGTCGCCCGGGCGCAAGCGCACGGTGACCTGGATGTCTTGCCGGCCCAATTCCTGGAGGAAAGTCCGCAGGTGTTGTCGCGCGGGCGAGTCGCCCGTCAGCAGTTCGTTCAGGTGCGTAGACGACGAGCGGGCCAGCGGCAGAATCGTGGCCAGGACGTGATCCTGAACGACGAGCGGAAGCACGAGTTCGAGCGCCTGATGGTCAGAGGCATACCCGCGTAGAGCGATGAGGAGATGATCGGTGGCGGTGTATTCGCCGCGAACCAGCAGCAGGGAGGTTGGCGACTGGTGCACCAGTCGCGCCAGTGACGCTTCATCCGTTACGTGGGTGACCAGCAGCGCAACATCCTGACGGCCGGCGGCAGCGATGACATCCCCGAGCGACAGAGCGCTGTCCAGGATGTGGACCCCGTGGTCGAGCGCTCGACCAAAGGCCTGAGCCATCGTCACCACGCTTTCGCACCAGGCCGGGTCATCGGTCCAAACCAGGATCGACTGAGCCGCCGGAACGATCTCCGGGTAGATGCGCGCGATTGCCTCCTGCAGGGCCAACTCCGAACTGGAAACCGGTACGATTTCGGCGTTGAGCAGGCGTTCCAATACACTGAGAGCGGCAACGTTATCCGGATAGGCTGTAACGACCGTTACCCGGCCGCCTTCGCTGGCGACAGGTAGGGCAAGGTAGTAGGAGGCTACCCGTTGCGGTATCCGCTTGAGCAGTTCCCGATCAGCGTTTTTGGCGAAAGAACCCAAGTCCAATTGAAGCGTCATTGTCCATCACCTGACCTTGTAAGAGTATCAGGTGGCGGTAACAGACGCGGTTATGGGCTGGTAACAAGCGGGTAACAGAGATGGGTCAGATAGCGGGCGGGTTGAAGGCGTAGCCAATGCCCGGCACCGTCTCGATGTAGACAGGCCTGGAGGCATCGACTTCGATTTTGGAGCGCAGACGGTAGACCAGTTGCTTGAGCATGGTACGGTCGCCGCCCTCCGGCCCCCAGACGGTGTTGATGAGCGCGTCGGTGGAAATGACCTGGCCGGGATGGAGCATCATTGCCTCCAGTAGCTTCTGCTCCAGACCGGTCAGACGGACGGGCGCGGTCTCATCGCCGCGCTGCACTTCGCCGCGCGAACGGTCGAGCGACAGACCGGCGATAGTCAGCATCGTCGGCGCGGCCGAGACGCCCACGCGGCGCATTACAGCGCGGATGCGGGCCACGAGCTGAGTCGGGCTGAAGGGCTTAACCATGTAGTCGTCGGCGCCCATCTCCAGGCCGCGCACGACCGCTTCGTCGCCGGCGCGGACGCTGAGGATGATGATGGGCACATCGCTGACGCTGCGCACCTTGCGGCAGACGCCCAGCCCGTCCAGGCGAGGCAGATTCAGATCGAGCAGAATGAGGTCTGAGGGCGACTGCTCGAACGCCTCGACGGCCGCCAGGCCATCATGAGCCGTGACGACTTCGTAGCCCGCGCGCCGCAGTGTGAAGCTGACCACATCCGACAGCGCCAGGTCGTCTTCGACAACCAGAACTTTCATATACTTGACTCCTCCACCATAAGGGGGAAATCCATCCAGAAGACCGCGCCACCGCCGGGCCGGTCGTCCACGCCAACCTGCCCGCCATGAGCCTCGGCAATGCGTTTGACGAGATATAGCCCCAGGCCGATGCCATATTGTTCATCGCCGGCCTGCGTGTCCAGCCGCATGAAGCGCCGGAACAGGTTGACGCGATCCTCCGGCGAGACGCCCGGCCCCCGGTCGGCCACAGCCAGGCGCACCACGTCACGTGTCTGGCTGATGTTCAGGTCAATGGGGCAGCCAATGGGGCTATACTTGCTGGCATTAGCCAACAGGTTGACCAATGCCTGGGTCAGGCGCGCCCGGTCGGCCGACAGCGTTGGCATCCGCGCCGGTTCGGACACAGCGATAGCCTGCCGCCGCCGTTCCATTAGCGGCCGGACAATAGTCAGCGCCTCGGCCATCACGTCTTCGAGGTTGACCACCCGCCGGCGCAGCCGGAAGGAGCCGGCCTCGATGCTGCTGCTTTCCAACAGGTTGTCGATCAGTGATTGCAGGCTGAGAAGGCTGAGGTGGGTCGGGCTTAGCAGTTCGCGGATCTCCCCGGGCGACAGGTCATCGACCTGGTCTATCAGCAGTTCGATAGAGGCGTTGAGCGTGCTCAGGGGCGTGCGGAATTCGTGCGAGATGTTGGCCAGAAAGAACGAGCGCAGATTGCGCAGCGCCTGCTCCTCGGTCACATCGCGCAGCACCAACGCAACCTGGACAGTGTCGCTGTTGGGCGGCACCAGGCGCGCGCCCGTGGCCGCCACGACGACAGTCTTGCCGGAGCGGGTGCGCACTTCGATCTCGCGCTTGTCGCCCGCCGGGGGGATGTGGTCGAGGAAGGTCTGCCCGTCGGCGGCGTCGGCCAGAGGGAAAACGTGGTCGATGGGTTGGCCGACGGCCTCAGCGCTCGTCCAGCCGCTGAGCAACTCCGCGCCCTGGCTCATGAAGGTCACCCGGCCGCGCGTGTCGAATGTGACCACGCCTTCGACGACAGACTGAATGAGCGTGTTCAGCCAGTCGCGCGCCTGCGACCGCTCCTCCAGGGCGCTCAACATGGTCGCCTGGCTCTTCTCCAGCGATGCCGACAGCGTGGCCAATTCCGGCGGCCCGGCCAGGCGAGGAATGGGCGCGGCCAGGTCGCCCTGGCTGATCTGCTCGGCCGAGCCGGTGAGCCGCAACAATGGCGCGGTTAGGCGACGGATGTACCAGACGCCCGCCGCCACGCCGACCAAAGCGATGATGGCTGTGCTGGCCGTCAGTACCAGCAGGCCGGTGCGCTCCGTGGCCTGTAAGTCGTCGATGGGCAGAGCCACCTCGGCCAGCAGGGCGTTGCTATGCTGGCCCGGCAGCGAAAACTGGGAGATGAGATAGGAACGGCCGTCGCCCGCCAACTCCAGACCGCTGCCGCGCCGCTGGATGATCATCACCCCGGGCGACAGGGTCGAGGCCAGCGGTTGGCCATCGGCATCCAGGATGGTCTGCTCGGCCCCGGTGTTGGCGCTGAGCTGGGTCAGCAGCTCCACATCTAACCACGAGGCGGCCATGACGGTGCCGATGGTCTCCGGGATACTCGAGCTGAGGATCGATTGGCTGGCCAACAAGACGGGTCGCCCGTCGAGCAGGTAGACACCGCTATCGACGTTTGCCGGGCAGACAGCGATAGACACTTCCGTCGTGACGACAACGCGCTCCCCATCACACAGGATAATGACGTCTAGTTCGCTCTGTTCCTGAAAGGCGCGCAGATAGGGTTCGATGGCGGCAACGTCGTCGTCCTCGATGAGGCGGCGCAGCGTCGGCCGCTCGGCCAGCAAGGCCGCCAGATCGACCACGCGGCGCTCGGCGGCGTCGTAGAGCGACTGCGTGCCCCGCGCCGTGGCCTCGACGCGCTGCCGCGCCTGCGCCTCCAGTTGCGACCGGGCCAGCAGGAACGCGGGCACACCGGCGCTCAGCGTCGTCAGCAGGATGAGCACCACGACGACGATGACAAGCCGAGTGGTCAGAGAAGTACGGGTCAGGATACGTCGCAAGGCACTGTCCTCAGGCTCGATGATAGCCCAATCGACCAAATCGGACACGACCTTCACCTGGCTTGTGCCCCGGCCACGAAGTAGCGTATACTCCCGCCCGCGAGGTAATACATATGCCGTTTCAACCAACCTATGAGGTGCCGTCTGAACGACGGCCCTATCACCTGGTGGGCGCAACGCCGGCGCCGGCCGGCAGTCGCGTGGGCGTCCTCTTCCTGCATGGCTTCATGGGCAGCCCGCTCAGCTCGCGCGGCCTGGCCGAGCACCTGGCGCAGCACGGCGTGACCGTCCACTGTCCCCTGCTGCCCGGCCACGGCCACTACCCCGACAAGTTGGCCACTGCCGGCCGCCGCGAGTGGCTGGCCGAGGCCGAGGAGGCCTTCACCACGGCCCGCGGTATGTGCGACCAGCTCTTTCTGGCGGCCCACTCCATGGGCAACGTCCTGGCTGCTCATCTGGCGCTGAAGCACGGCGGCGTGCGCGGGCTGGTCATGCTCGCCCCAGTCTGCGACGTGCCCGACAAGCGCCTCCGTTATGTGAAGTATGCCCGCCTCTTTAGCCGCTGGTACTACCCCCACAAGAGCAAGCGCGAGAGCATGCAACATCTGGTACGCGAGCGCGTCCTCGACTTCGACCCGACCATCGACTTCGACGATCCCGCCTTCCAGGCCCGCTTGCCGCTGGTCAGCCGCGTGCCCTTTGCCAGCATGCACGAGATGGTCGAAACTATTCACTACGGCCTGGCCCTCTGGCCGCGTCTTGACATCCCCGTGCAGATCCACGCCGGCGAAGACGACAACGCCGCCCCGCCTGACAATGCCCGGCGCATCTTCGCCCTCTTGCCCGGCGCGGACAAAGAATTAACTCTCTACCCGCACACGGGCCACGAGATGATGCGGCCGTTCGACCCCGTTCATGAGCAAGTCTGGGCGGCCATCCTCGACTTCATCCGTCAGCGCTCGGCCCTGGGTGTGCCGGCCAGCGCGGCGACGGCCTAAGCCGACGCGCCCACCGATGACCCGCTTCCGCACCCGCCGCGCGCGCCCGGCCGCAGGCCCGCCGCTGCTCGACATCCCTTTCCAGCAGCCGCGCCAGACGCGCCCGATGGAATGGCTCGATGCTGAAGGGCTGGAGCGCCTCCACAACGCCTCGCTTGACATCCTGGAGACGGTCGGCATCGATTTCCTCGATGATGAGGCGCTCGACCTCTGGCAGCGGGCCGGCGCGCAGGTGGATCGGGCGGCACAGCGCGTGCGCATCGACCGCGGGCTGCTCCTGGCCATCATCGCCAGCGCGCCGGCGTCGTTCCGCTGGCGGGCGCGCAATCCGGCTCACGACGTGACGATCGGCGGCGAGGCGCTGGCCTTCGGCCCCTGCGGCGGCATGGTCTACGCCGCCGACCTCGACCGCGGCCGTCGCCCCGGCACGATGGCCGACTATGAAGACCTGCTGCGCCTGTCGCAGTGCTGCCACGCCCTGCACTTTGCCTCGTGGGAACAGGTTGCCGCCCACGACATTCCCGTCAACGTCCGCCACCTCTACCGCGTCCGGGCGGCCCTGCGGCTGACGGACAAGCCGGTGATGGAGGCCGCCCACGGCCGCGTCATCCCCGCCGATACGCTGGCCATGCTGGCCCTGGTCTTCGGCCCGCTTGACGGCGACCCGGTGACGGGCGATGTCATCAACGTCAACAGCCCGCTACGCTACGACCAACGCATGCTCGGCGGGCTGATCAGCTACGCCCGCGCCGGGCAGGCGACCTTCATCACGCCGTTCATCCTGGCCGGGGCGATGAGTCCGGTGACGACGGCCGCGGCGCTGGCCCAGGGCAACGCCGAAGTGCTGGCCGGCGTGGCCCTGACGCAACTTGTCCGGCCGGGCGCGCCGGTCATCTACGGCGGCTTCACCACGCCCATCGACCTGCGCCGCGGCAGCCCGGCCTTCGGCACGCCGGAGGCGGCCTGGGCAACGCTGGTGGGCGGGCAACTGGCCCGGCGCTACGGTCTGCCCTACCGGGGCAGCGGCGGCCTGACCAGCAGCCAGACGGCCGACGCCCAGGCCACCTATGAGGCGCTGTGGTCGCTCTGGCCGGCCGTGCTGGGTCGCGCCAACCTCATCATGCACGCCGCTGGCTGGCTCGATGGCGGGCTGACCGTCTCCTTCGAGAAGTTCATCATCGACCTGGAGAACCTGGCCATGTTCGGCCGCTTCCTGGACGGCTTCGCGCTAGATGAGGACGCCCTGGCGCTGGATGCCATCGCCGAGGTTGGCCCCGGCGGCCACCACCTGGGCACGAGCCATACCGAGGCGCGTTTCCGCACGGCCTTCTTCCCGGCCACGCTGGCCGACCGGCATGGGTACGATGCCTGGCTGACCGCCGGCGGGCAAGACGCCGCCGCGCGGGCCAACCGCGTCTGGAAGGAGCTACTGGCCGCCTACGAACCGCCGCCGCTTGACGCCGTTGTGGCTGAGGCGTTGGACGACTACGTGGCCCGTCGCGAGCGGGAGTTAGTCGGCGCTCGTTTGTATGATTAAATGGCCGCATTTTCCCGATTGGCCCTCTTCAGCGGCGAAGTATGGAGCACAAAATGAATACCATCCGCGACATTTCCGAGGCGATGACACTTAGCCGTCCGGTCATCGAACGCATCAGTGATGAAGTGTGGCAACTGGCCGAGGTCAGCCTGGAGGAGATTCAGTCGGCCGCCGTTCACATCCGCGAGCTGGAGGCAGCCGGCTTCACCATCGTCAGCCAGGGCACGGCCGGTGTGCCGACAGCGTTTGTGGCCGAGTGGGGTCAGGGTGACAACGGGCCAAAGGTCGGCTTCCTGCCCGAATATGATGCGCTGCCCGGTCTGGGCAACGCCGCCGTGCCCCGCCCGGAACCCCGGGCCGATGGCAAGACGAGTGGCCACGGTTGCGGCCACAACCTGCTGGGCGCGGCGTTAACCGGCGCGGCCATCGCCGTCAAGCACGCCATGGCAACGGAGGCGATCGCCGGGACGTTGCGTGTCTATGGCTCGGCGGCTGAGGAGACCGAAGGGGCCAAGCTCTACATGGCCCGCGCGGGGCTGTTCGACGACCTCGACGCGTGCCTTCATTGGCACCCCGCACCCATCGCCGCCGTGATCAATGTGCGCATGGCCGCCACCGACGCCATGAAGATCGAATTCTTCGGCCGGACGGCCCACGCCGGACTCGAACCGTGGAAGGGGCGCTCGGCGCTCGACGCTCTGGAATTGGCTGCCCACGGAATCAACCTGATGCGGGAGCACGTCGAACCGACAGCGCGCCTGCACTATATCTATGAGTCGGCCGGCCAGGCGCCCAACGTCGTCCCCGACTATGCGCGCATGTGGGTCATGGTGCGCCACATCGACCGCCAGCACGTCGTGGCCACGACCGAGTGGGTCAAGCAGATTGCCGACGGCGCGGCGCTGGCCACGCAGACGACGGCCAAAGTCAACGTCTACGTCGGCAAGCACGACCTGCTGCCCAACAGACCGCTGGCCGAAAGGATGCAGGCGCTTCTGGAGCACGTCGGCGCGCCTGAGTGGAGCGAAGAGGAGCAGGCGTTCGCCCGCGAGTGCCAGGCGCAAGTGGGACTGCCCGAGCGGGGGCTGGCAACAACGATCATTCCGTTGATGAACGAGCCTTCGTTGGGCGGCTCCTCCGACGTATCCGACGTCAGTTGGATCACGCCGACGATGGGTATCACCGCGCCAACCGCGCCACTCGATGTGGCCTTGCACACCTGGCCGGTAACCGCCTGCGCCGGAACCTCAATAGGTCTCAAAGGCGCGCTGGCCGCGGCCCACGTACTCGCCCTGACCGCGCTCGACGTGCTGACCGATGCCGGGTTGCGCGAGGCGGCACGGGCGGATTTCGCCCGGCGAACGGCCGGTTTCACCTACGTGTCACCGCTGCCGCCCGAACAGAAGCATCCGTTTGGCCTGCCGCAATGGCTGAACAGTGACGGCTCAACGGAGGCCGTGTTGGCGATGGAGCATCAGCCCCATTGACCACCTTCTTCGCCTACGAAAACCAAACCTGGCCCGAAGTGGCCGCCCTGCGCCGCGACACACCGCTGGTCATTCCTCTGGGCGAGGGGTATGACCTGCCCCGGCTGGCCGAGGCGTTGGGCGACCCACCAGCCGCCGGTCTGCTGCCGCCCATCCCCTACGGCTGGCCCGGCAGCGGCCTGGAGACGGCCTCGGCCCCCTTCGCCCAACTGGTGTCGAACTTGCTGGACAGCCTGCAAGACGACGGCTTCAGCCGCGTTTACGCCCTGCACCCGCAGGGACTTGACCTGGGCCTCGGCCCGCGGGCGCTTGTCCAGAGGCACGACAGCCAACGCCGGGCCGCGCCGCCGCTACCGGCCGATGCCGATCGCGCTAAGTGCATCCTCGTGCCCATCGGCCACACGGAGCAGCACGGCCACCACCTGCCCCTGGCCACCGATACCCTCATCATCGACGCCATCGGCCGCGGCGCGGCAGCGCTTGAGCCTGACCTGGCCGTCTGCCTGCCCGCCTTCCCCTACGGGGCCAGCACCCACCGGGCCTCCTTCGCCGGCACGCTCAACGCCGGCGGGCGGGCGTTCGAGGATTTCTGGCTGGCGGTGGTCGATGCGCTCGTCGGCCGCGGCTTCCGGCTTCACTACCTGCTGAGCGGCCACGGTGGCAACTGCTCCTTCCTGGTCAACGTGGTCAAGTACGCCGGCGAGCGCCACCGGCGAATCTTCTGTGCCACTGCCTGGCTGCACACCAACGGCCACATCGCTGCGCCGGTGCTGATGGCTTCGCGCCTGTCTGGCCGCGGCGGCATGGGCCACGCCGGCGAACTGGAGACGGCCATGATCCTGGCCCTGCGCCCCGACCTGACGCACATGGAGCGCGTTGTCGATGAGACCGACTTTGTGGCCACGGAGAGCTACTACATGGACTGGATCGAGGGCGGGGCGCTGGTGGCCAACCCGCCGTGGGACGACGACACGGCCACAGGGGCCTATGGCGCGGGCAGCCTGGCCACGGTCGAACACGGCCGCCTCTGGCTCGACGCGGCCATCGCCGAGAAAGCCGCCCATGTGCGCGAGATCCACGAGCAGCACCGCCGCCGCGAGGAGCGGCGGGCTAGTGGTTATGGATTGTGGGACGCCAAGGCACGCACTGATTCAAGCTTGCCCTAACATGCGCTCATACTCATCGTGCGGGCCAATCCAGAACCAGAGAATAACATCAGCATCGCGCAAGCCCAAAGCGCGATAATCCTGCCCAATGCGAACAGAGAAGATGGGCTGTCGCTTGCCAACGCGTTTAAAGAACAACCCGTGAGCATACGGGTTGATCTGCCATAACCTGTAGGCGCGATCGGCGCGACGACGCACGTCCTCTGGCAAAGCCAGATAATGCCTCCAGAACTGTGGAGTCGCAATTGACCTCATTCGTGAATGAGTCTGCCCTCATCATCAAATGACAGAGGCTTTGTCCGCCCAACGCGATGTTCCGCCAAAGCCTCACCCGCTAGTTTTTCCAACAGAGCCTGTCCTTTATCACTCTCCAACAGGGCATCCCATTGAGCATTGTCGGCTTCGATCTCCTCTTTGGTTTCCTCACTGGATATTTCCTCGGCAAGGATTTGACCCTCCAGAAAGCGCGCAAAGTCAACGAGTTGTTCAGCGCGGCTGGGCGGCAATGTGCGCACGATGTCGATCAGAGTTTGTTCATAATCGTGACCAAGAACGGCATCACCTTTCATACGCTTATCCTTATTGCCCCATCACAAAGTCATGTATGTCTTAGCATTGTACCAGTAGAAGCAGATCACTCAACACATGAAGTTCAGCGCGGGGTCTTTCTCTCGCAAAATTGGCCGGTCTATGTCGAAAGGCTGAATGTCGTAGTCCGTTTGCCCGTCAATGGCCAGGTCGCTGAGGATGCGGCCGATGAGCGCGGCGAACTTGTAGGCGTGGCCCGCGCCGATGGCCACGGCGACGTTGGGCTGTTCAGGCAGCGTGCCCAGGACGAAGTTGCGGTCGGGCGGCATGGTATAGAGGCAGGTCTTAGTGTAAATCGCCGGGCCAAGCATGCCCGGCAGCACGCGAGCCAGGAACGTCTCCGTCCGCGCCAGCGTGGTCGCGTTGGGGACAAAGGTGCGCGTCTCGGCCGTCACCCGCTCGCCGCCGACATCCTGCGCCGCCT
>ENA-UOWE01004854-UOWE01004854.1-activated-sludge-metagenome-genome-assembly--contig:-NODE-4854-length-12632-cov-5.213962_pt1 | contig 12632 bp, 6 predicted proteins | sample MGYA00249841_ERZ761562 | MGnify/ENA primary metagenome ERZ761562 (study PRJEB28883, sample SAMN05720200) | activated sludge metagenome | isolation source: Anaerobic digester | place: Japan... | reverse complement strand
AGGAAATCGACATCCTCGACCGTATCGGCGGGGGCGATGGTTTTGTCGGCGGTCTGCTCTACGCCGTCATTAAAGAATGGCCGCCTGCCGACTGGGTCAAATTCGGCTGGGCGAGCGGTGCGCTGGCGACCACTTTCCTGACCGATTACGCGCAGCCAGCTGACGAAGAACAGATCTGGAGCATCTGGGAAGGCAACGCGCGTGTGAAAAGATAGGCGGAGCAACCCGGCGCTGCCTTGATTTGGAAAGGACTGCATTTATGAAAAAGACAGCTTCGTTTCTTCTGGCGTTGATGTTCGTTTTCGCTGCCGTAACGCCCGCGGCCGCGGCCGGCGGCGCAAAGGTACCGCCCGCGGACGGTACGACGGCGCGGGCCCTGCGTTTCAGGGAGGACGGGAGTTTCAAAATCCTGCAGCTGACCGACCTGCACAAGAGCGACGGCGACGCCTATGAAGACGTCAACAACTGCCTGCTGAACGAATTGGCAAAGACCCAGGACGCCGACCTGGTCGTCATTACCGGGGATATTGCCATGAGCGGCACCAGGGATGAAATTATCGCCAATATCGACGAAATTATGACGCCCTTTGCCAATGCTTCGATTCCCGTAGCGGTCGTCTTCGGCAACCACGATTCCGAAAGCGGCCTTATCAGCCGCGAAGAATTGATGGCCATCTACAACACTCATCCGAACTCCATTTCGGTCGACGAGGGCGCTCTCCTGCCGGGATGCGGCACCTATACGATTCCGATTTTATCATCGTCAGGCGACCGTTTGGCGTTCAACCTCTGGATGATCGATTCGCGCGAATATGACGAGCAGGGCCGTTACGGCGCTGTCACGCCCGAACAGATTGCGTGGTATGTCCATAAGAGCGAGGCCCTGCAAGCGCAAAACGACGGGAAAATCGTCCCGTCCCTGATGTTTCAGCATATCCCGGTCCCCGAAATTTATGACGCGCTGCTTGAAGTCAACCGTTTCACGCCTTACGCGGTGAAACGCATTTATACGGACGACCGGTATTATGTCGTCAACCCCGACAATATCAATGCCGGCCGCCTGGCGGAGTATCCATGCCCGCCCTATGAGAACAACGGCCAGTTTGACGCGGTTGCCGCAAGAGGCGACGTGCTCGCGATGTTCTTCGGCCATGACCATAGCAATACGTTCAATATCACCTATCGGGGCGTCGATCTCGTCGCCACGCCGAAAACCAACTTCGAGGGTTACGGCGTTGACCGCGGAGCCCGGTTGATTACACTCAACGAAGCGGATACAAGCGCCTATGAAACGCATTTGGTGCGTTTCACGTCTCTCTACGACCTGAACGATTTGAACCCGGCATCGCTTATTTCATCGGGTATCCGCCTCAATTCGCCGGAGTTTAAAACCATTGTCGCCGTCAATTTCTTTCACTTGCTTTTCCGGCTTCAATATTTCTTTGCCACGACCCTTGTCGAGGCGGTTACGGGCATGAAGTTCGACTACTGAAAACCGTAACGTTGAAAAAGCCGCCATCGAACGCTGTGGATCGATGGCGGCTTCCTTGTGATGATAATCAGGATTTTACCGTTTTTTCCGTCCGGTCATCGATGGTCAGCCGGTTATAGATGGCCAACTTCGTCCCCTGATTGCTGTATGACGCGCCGTTCCAGCGCATCATATTGACGACCGTCGCGCTGCCGCCCTTGGCGACGAGCATCGTGCCGCCGGCGTTGTCCGCGCCGATGTTGAAAGCGAGCGTATTCTCGCTGCCGTCGAGTATGACCAGTGTTTTGACGCCGTAGGCGAAGCAGTTGAACACCGTTTCATCCTTCGCGTTGACCAGTTTGATATATTCGGTATTGACGCGCGTGACCGCGTTGAACAGGTAGGGAAACATCTGCGTGCCCTCGTCGACCCAGTCCGGCAAACCAAGCCCGTTGCGCGACATCACCGTGCCGTTTTGCAGGCAGCCTTGGATTATTCCGCCCTCGCAGTTCCCGGCGATAACGGCGTTGTTATAGCAGCAACTGACGAGCTTCGCGATAAAATGGTTGTCGCACCCGCGGAAGTCGATGCCGTTATAGGCCGCGGCGATTGCGGTATTGACGGCATAGACGCCGCTGCCCGCGCCCCTGATGAGGTATGAGCAGGGGAGCACCTGCCCCAGCGCGCCGGGTTTGACACAACTGTTGCCGGGGTAGACAAAACGGATACCCCGCACGCCCGCGTTTTTGCGCAGGGTGATCTGCGCCGTGTCGCTGTCGGGACTGGCGGCGTTGAGACCGAAGCAGGCGTAAATCACGGTGCCCAGGCTCAGTCCACCCTGGTCGCGCGTGGCGACGCTCGAACTGCCCCGCAGTTCCACGCCCGCGGGCACCTCGATGCTTTGCTCGAGTTTGTATCTGCCCGCCGGGAGGTAGACGACGCCGCCGGTGCCTGCCGCGGCGTTCAGCAGCGCCTGCAGTTTGGCGGAAACATCCTGCGCGCCTGTTTTATCGGCGTTGAGTACGAAAAGTTCCGCCGTGGGCTTATGCGGCGCGGCGGCGTAGTCCGCCGTGAAGGCGCTCAGGTCCGTACAGTCGTTCATATACCTGGCTGTCTGGCGCGGCTTGCCGAACACGGCTTTGATGACTTGCTTCAAGCGGCTGAAACTGCTTATCTGCACCTTGCCTGCGAGCGGACCGCCCTCAAGTTGGACGCCCGCCATTTTAATAACGCCCAGCGTATTGTTGACAATGGCGTTTTCGCTGCCGCAAACACGGCTGTTGGCAAGCACCATCCCCCAGCGTTCGTCAATGGCGTCCGCGAGGATGCCGATATTGCAGTTGGTAATAACGGCGTTGTAAAGCGCGCCCGCGAACTCGATGCGTTTGCCCTTGACCAGATGAAGGCCCCACTTGCAGGCGTCGATTTTCAGGTTGGCGAACTGCGTCCATTCCAGGTCGCCGAGCGTCAGCCCGATGGCGTTGGCGCGTGTGTAGACTTTGATTTTTTCTAAAGGCGCGGAGCGCCGGCCGGCGTTCGCCCAATATTTGGGGCTGATGCTGACGTTTTTCCAGGTGCCGACGTCGGACTGGTTATAAGCGGTCGCGGCGCGGCACAGGAAGGTGCCTTTGAAGTTTTCCACCGTCATCATCTCGTGGCCGCTGTTGTCCAGGCACGCGGCCAGGCCCTTGTAGCCGTTGATAACCGTGCAGTTGATGATGCTCTGCAGCATAAAACCGGCGCCGCTGCCGGGGACATAAAAAGTATAGGGGTAGGGTTTGACATGGTCGATATCCTGCTCCGGATAATAAACGGTCAATCCCATTGCGCCTGCGCTTCCGCCGATATTGATGAGCGCCGGCAGGTTGTTGTAGATGCTCGGCACCTCGGCGCTGATGACGGTGCCGTATGCGTTGCCTTTGTCCGGGTCCTGCCAGTCGCCGCGCAGAGTGACGAACGACTTAATGTGCAGGCTCCCGGTTACGCGGTAAGTGCCCGCGGGGAGAAAGACCGTGCCCCCTCCGGCGGCGTAGCAGTCGTCGATCGCCCGCTGAATGGCCTGCGTGCAGTCCGCGGCTCCGGTAGCGTCGGCGTAGTACGGCGCCTCGGTCGCAACGATGTCCGCTATGACGATGTCGTCGGTCGGATAAAGCGTCTCGACGATGCGCGGCGGCTGCGCCGCCATGCCGCTTTTTGCGTTTATCACGGCGCCCGCCCCTTTCGCGCTCAGCGGCTGCCATGCCGTCAGAGAGAAGGCGAAAACCAGCAGGCAGCACACGGTTTTTATCAGCCGATCGGACCTGTTCATACCATCCGCCGCCTTTCTTTACGCGGTGACGTTGAAACTGACATAAGTATAATAAGTTCCGTCCACATACAGCCAGATTTCATAATCGCCGATATACCAGCCGCCGTCCGGCATGGTCAGGTAGAATCTGAAAATCGTGCTGGTGTATTCAAGCGTATAATCGATGGTATCGATGAGGGTGGTGGAGTTGTCCTCGTTGACATACCGCCATTCCGTCGAGAGAACTTTGCCGACCGTGCCGTTGTCGAGTTTGCCGGTTAAATAAATCTTGTCGTCGGTTTGGTTGAAATGGTCGGTTACGTTAATCGGCTCGAAAGTTTCCTCATCCGCGCCTAGGGACGTCTTTAATTCGCTGAATACCGGTTTAACGGCGGCAGCCGCGGTTGTCGCGGCGGCTGTGGTCGTTTCGGCAGTTGTCGGCGCCGCCGTGGTGGTTTCCGCCGTTCCTTCTACCGAAAAGGAGACTTCCGCCTTGATTTTGCCGTCCAGATACATTTTGATGTTGTAGGTGCCCGTCGGGAAAGGGTCGCCGCCGTTGGTCAGATGGAACTCGAAGACGTTGGATGTTGCCTTGACGGTATCCTCACCGGTGCCGATGGGTTCGTCCGGCTCGGGTTGAGTGTATATCCATTCCGCCTTGATTACCGTCCCGGACGGCGCGTTTTTCACCTCTCCGGTCACGTAAATGATCGGCGCGTCCGGGGGGAAGACTTTGGTGACGGTAACGGGGGCCAGCGTATCCTCGTTGATTTCGGATGCCATTTTGATGTTCGCGAAATTGGCGCTGGAAAAACTGAAATTGCATGCGCACAGGGAGAGAATCATTAAAAAGGCCAAGGTCAAGAGCAATGCTTTTTTCATGGTTTTTTCCTCCGTTCTTCTCGGTGAATACCGCGGGTACCCGTTATCATACGCAAAAGCCGGCGCCCGAAAGGGGCGGCAGATTCGGAATACGTGTTCAATATATCAAATACGTGATAAGTGTGCAATATTTGACAATCATATCGGCTGTCATTTTTATCCGGTTTTATCGCCGGCAATGCTCCATATACGTGTTTTGCCGTTTCGCCGCGCATTGACATCATTATAATAATTATATACAATGATAATGGAAATTTATCGTGTTAAGCGGCGCAATCCCGACGTGTTCCTCCGCGCTGCAAAAGGCTTCAAGGTCTTATTCCGGAGGGATGATTCAATGCGCGTCAAACAAACCGCTTTGCGTCAGCCGAAAGCCCGTCCTGCTGTGTGGGCGGACAAAACCGCAGCCGATGAACCCGGGGGCGAGCTGCGCGTCGTCAGAATTCAGCGGACCTGCGTCCACGACGGGCCGGGGCTGCGCACCACCGTCTTTTTCCGCGGCTGCGCGCTCAACTGCCTATGGTGCCAGAACCCGGAGACGCTTTCCTTTGAGGCGGCCGGCGAAGAGGTCTTGACTCCCGCTCAAGTCGCGCAAACCGTGCTGAAAGACAGCAAATACTATTTTTCTTCCGGCGGCGGCGTTACGCTCAGCGGCGGGGAACCCCTGCTGCAAAAACCGGAGGCGCTCGTCCGGCTGCTGAAAATACTGAAAAACAAAGGTATCCATACGGCGGTGGAAACCGGCCTGCATGTCCCATGGAGCACGGTTGAGGCGGTCCTGCCGTTTGTTGACCTGTTTTTTGTCGATATCAAAACGGCCGGTGACGCCCTGCTGCATGAAAAACTGACCGGTCAAAACGGCGTTCTCATTGCCGAAAACATCAAACGGCTTGCCGCCGCGAAAGCGGAAATCCGCTTGCGTATGGTGGTCGTCCCGGGCTATAACGATTCGCCGGAAAGCATTGAACGCGTCGCCGCTTTTGCCAAGTCCATCGGACATCACCGCATTGAACTGCTGAAATACCACAATATGTACGAGGACAAGGCGAAACGCCTCGGGCTCGAACGTCCCCGGCTGGATATATCGCCGGAACAAAGCGCCGCTGCGGCTCTGGCCGCCGCGGAGGTTTTTGCGCGTTGCGGCATCGAAGCCGTCGACGGCGACCCGGACACGACGATTAAACCCGCCGAATTCACGCAGCGCGTCATGGAGATCCGCAACGCGATTCATGAAAGCGACCGCACCCTGTGCCTCGACGTGGCAAAACTGAAAACAAAGTTTTATAAAAAGAACGGTTTTCAGGACCCGGTCCACATCCATCGCGCGAAACGCCTCGACTATGTCCTGAAAAACAAAGCCATCAAAGTCTATCCCGGCGAGCTGCTGGTGGGCAACTTTACCGCCAACCGCGTCGGCGGCCAGCTGTGGGAGGAACAATACGGGGCGCTGGCGGTTTCTTTCATACACAAGTTAAACCGCCAAAAACCGGTCTCATTCAGAATCGGGTTGAAAGACCGCCTGTATTTCTACTTCTTCATTTTCCCGTTCTGGGTGAAAAAAGGCATATTCGGCCGCGTCAACTCCAAGTTTTCCATCTTGCTTGACATGGTGGCCCGCACGTCGGAAATGATTGCCGGCTTCAACAACAATTTTGCCGCCATCGCGCATTTCATCGTCAACTTCGACCGTATGCTGGAACTCGGCACGACAGGTATCATTGCGGAAATCGAAGCGGCAAAACGAGAACATCCCGGGAACAATCCCGATTTTTACGACGGCGCGGTCATCGCGCTTCACGCGCTCGAGGCTTTTGCTGAGCGTTACGCCGTTCTCCTTGAGCAAATGAGCGCCCGGGAGAAGGATCCCGCCAGGCAAAAAGAACTCGCCGATATGGCCGAGGTTTGCCGCCATGTGCCGAAAAACCCGGCGCGCACTTTCCGTGAAGCGATGCAGTGCATCACCTTCCTGCAAATCGCCCTTTGCATCGAAGCTTACGAAAACGCCGTTTCCTTCGGCCGTCTGGACCAGGTGCTGTACCCGTACTATAAGAGGGACCTTGACGCGGGGCTGATCACCTACGACGAGGCGAAGGAATTGATTTGCCTGTTCATCCTGAAAATGGACGAGGCCATTCTGGTCAACGACGGCGACTCCTACCTCAATGTCGCCAAACTGTTTGAAACGCTTTCCACCGACCAGGCGCTCACTTTCGGCGGCGTCGACAAGCAGGGCAGGGACGCCACCAACGACCTGACCTATATGCTGGTCGATGCCTGCGAACTCCAGCCGCTCGCCGTCAATATGTGCGCGCGCATTCACAAAGGCAGCCCGCAGAAATACCTCGAGCGCCTTGCGGAGATTTATATCAACGGCTGCCCCATGCCCGAATTATTCAGCGACGAAATCTATATCCCTTCGATTCTCAGCCACTATGACACCACCCTTGCGCAAGCGCGCAACTACGCCATTGTCGGCTGTGTGGAACCCAACGCTTCCGACGACCACTTCGGCAATACCGACTGCGCGAATATGAACCTTGCGCTGCCTCTGCTGCAGGCGCTTAAAGGCCAGGAGCACGACCTGTGGCATATGGATAAAAAGCAGCGCAACGAAAAGCTTGTTACAAAGTTTCTTGAATATTCTGTCAAAGGGACCAACCCGCTGTCGCGCGCCGTCATCCGCCGGCATAACAGAAAAGTCGAGAGATTCAAATTGGTCAGGGGACTGTTCGACCTCAAGCCGCCCGCCGACATGGAGGAACTTCTCAGCCGTTTCGAAACCAGGCTGGGCGTCCTGGCGAACGGCGTGCTGGCCGACCATCAAAAAATCGAAGCGGTTCTGCGCCGGTACTTTACGACACCGCTGGCCTCCTCGCTCTTCAAGGGCTGTGTCAGGCGCGGGCTCGACGCCTACGAGGGCGGCGCCGATTTCAACAGCAGCGGTATCCAGGCCATCGGCGTCACGGACGTCGCCGATTCGCTGTACGCGCTGGACGAAGTCGTATTCAAGCAGAAAAAATATAATCTCATCGAAGTCATCAACGCCATCGACGCGAATTTCGAGGGTGAAAAAAATCAGCAAATACGCGCCGATTTGCTCGCCGTGCCGAAATTCGGCGACGATACGTCCGAGAAGGCTTCGGAATGGGTCACGCGCGTGATGGAAATATATAACCGGGTGCTCGCCTCGGTGGAGGGATGTCCGCGCGGCGGTATTTACACTGCGGGTTACTACGCGCTTAACGTCAACGACCGCTACGGGAAAAAGACGCAGGCGCTGCCCTCCGGCCGCTTGAAAGGCGTGCCGCTGGCCAACAGCGTCGCGCCGCATTATGCGATGGAAAAAGCGGATTTGCTTTCCTCCCTCAACTCGGTCGGCGCCGTTGATTTTACAGACTTCGCGCCGAACGGAACCACCCTGACCTTCACCATCGACGCGGCACTGTTTAAGGGGCTTGAAGGCGTTAAAAACCTTGCCGCCATCTTTAAAACCTATTTGACCGAGGGCGGCATGCAGTTCCAGCCCAACGTCATCAACCGTCAGATTCTCATCGACGCCTACAATCATCCGGAGAAATATAAGTTCCTCATGGTGCGCGTCGCCGGTTACTGCGCGTATTTCAACGAACTGTCCGACGAACTGAAACTGATTATCATCAACCGGACCTGCTACGCCTGAACGATGCCGCCGGTTTTCCGGCATGTGGAAAATGATGAAAAAGGCGCTCTCTCTTCTGCTCGCGTCGCTGATTGCCGTTTCGGCAGCCGGCCTTTTTGCGGTGCCGGGCGCGGCGTCTTTCAGCGGTACGCTTAACTTCGACCGCGAGGGCAAATTCACCGTACTGCAGCTGGCGGATATTCAGGAAAACGATACCGTCGAGCCCGAAATCATCGATCTCATTACGCGCGCCATCGCCCGGTACAGCCCCGACCTTGTCGTCCTGACAGGCGACAATATCCGCGGTTTTATATCGAAAAACAGTTTCAAGTCGGCGGTGGACCAGTTCCTTGCCCCGCTGCTTGCGACGCATACCAAGTTCGCCGTCACCTTCGGCAACCATGACGATACGGGTGTCTGGCCGACGAACCCCGGAACGCGGGAAGAGCAGTACGCTTATTACCGCACCAAAGGCGGCGAAGACTTCATCGACCACGACGTCGCCGCGCTTGACGGTACCGGCAGCGGTACGATACCGATTTATCCGTTCGGCCAAACCGGAGGGCCGCCGGCGTTTCAGATTTTCCTGATGGACTCGGGCGGCTACCTGACCATTACAATGACCAGCTTGGATAATGTCAAAACCAGCCAAATCGACTATTTTATCAACACCAACCCGACGGTGCCGTGCCTTTGGTTTCAGCATATTCCGGTGCCGGAGTTTTACAACCTCCTGCTGAAAGTCCCGGCCGGTACCCCGGGCGCTTTTGAAGGCAGCCATGAACCCTTTAAGGACGACACATGGGCGCTTAATACCGCGCTCATCGACTTCAAATCAAGCGGGTCGGAAAGCGTAGGCGATATTTACAAAGAAGCGCCGGGACCGACGGATTTGGCCACCTATCAGTCGGCCGAACACCGCTCTTCCCCGGCTTACGGCAGCAAAACGATTTACGAAGCCTGGCTTGCCAGCGGGAATATGAAAGGCGCGTTTTTCGGCCACAATCACAAAAACAGCTTTGTCGGTACGACGGCGGACGGCATTACGCTCGGCTACGCGAAGGCATCGACCCTGCAGGGCTATAACGACGGTGACCCGGGCGTGCGCGTGTTTGAAATTGATCAAAGCGGTACATATACCACCATGAGCATTACCCGTTCCATGCTGTTGAATTACGGTCCGGGCGATTACTCCGCCGTCGACGCCGCGGCGGCCCGGGCGCGCGTGTTTATCGGTCCGTCGGCCTATTACCGCGCTAATAATATTAACGACCCCGCCTATTGCAACCTTGCGGGAACTACTTCGGGGGACGGGCTGTACGCTCCGTCTTTCTTCGAAAACAGCGCGCTGCCTTTAACAAACGCCCTTGCGGGCGTCGAGCACAATCTTGACAGCAGGTATCAAAGCCGGATTGACGCTTTCGCTTTAAATATCAACACCGCGTGGCAGTCCTTGCGGCTGAAAACGGCCGATTATACTGCGCTGAGCCAGGTCCTTTCATCTGTGTCCGCCGATACCATTCTGGCTCCGCCCTTTTATGCGCAGACACATGCGGGCCGTTATCTTCCGCGCGCCTATTATACGGCGCAATCGCTCGCCGTTTGGGATACCGCGGCCGGCGCCGTTGTCAACGGGCTGAAAATTCCGGACCAGACCAGAGTCGATGCTTTTACGTCCGCCCTGCGGGCCGCTTATGAAGCGCTGCGTATCCGTGACGCTTCCTATACGGTCGAATACCGCTGCGGCGGAACGAAACTGCTGCCCGATAAAATCGTCGAGGGCCTGCCGGCGGGAACACTGGCAGCCGAAACATTTCATCCCGTCGAAGGGTATGCTTTTCTGCCGGAGGCAGGGGATAACAGCGGGACCAGAACCTTTGAAATCGCTCTGGAGAACAATCGCGTTATTTTCCGTTATGAACGTACTGCCGCGTTTCCTTCTCTTGTGGCAGCCGCAGGCTCAACGACTCGAATCGAAGCGGAAAGCGGCTTTATCTTCGGCCTTGAAACGGGTTTGTCCAGGCAGCATTTTGAAAGCGGCTTTATCGCTATTTCCGGAAGCGCAGGTACGATTACATATCCGCCCGGGCAGCAAACTGTCGGCACGGGCACACGCATTGAACTAACCGACAACCTGACCGGTTTGGTCTGCGAGAGCCATACCGCCGTTATTTTCGGCGATGTCAACGGCGACGGCAACATCGACGCCGCGGACGCGGGTCTTATTGTCGATTTTGAAAACTGGGCGATTTCATAGGATATTATAACGCAGAACTTTTTGTACCGGGCGGCGGATGTCAACGGCGACGGGAACATCGACAGCGCCGACGCGGGCATTGTTGTGGACTATTCGAACTGGTTCGTCGGTATCGACCAGACAACCGGGCTTTTTTATTGATTTTCAGACAAAGGGGTTTAACGTATGCCCGATATGCTGGTGAGGCTTTGGAAACTGGATTACGCCGCTTTGCGTCAAAAGACGGCGGAAATCGAGCGGACGGGCGGTGTCAGAATTGTCAGGCCGCTGTCGCCTGATTTCGTCAGGGTGCGCGCGTTTATTCAAAAGGAATTCGGAGACGGGTGGGCGAGCGAGGCGGAGGCATCGCTGTACCATGACCCGGTCGGTTGTTTTATCGCTGTCGACGCGAAAAATCAGCTGATCGGTTTCGCCTGTTGCAACGCGACCTGCAAAGGCTTTTTCGGCCCGACCGGTGTCGTGAAAAAACGGCGGGGCGAGGGCATCGGCAGCGCCTTGCTTTGGCGCTGCATGGAAGCCTTGTGGGAACAGGATTTCGCCTACGCCGTGATCGGCGGCGCCGGCCCCGTGGAATATTACAGCAAGTCTGTCGGCGCTACGGTCATTGAGGACAGCAGCCCGGGCATTTACAGCAGGCGTTTCTAATTGATAAAAATGCGCCCCGCGAGCGGCAACTGCGGGGCGCATTTTAATTTAGACGGCTATTTATTGCCTAAATCCCTGTTTTGCACATATTCGCCGCGGATTTCGGCTTTTGCGATTCTCGCCAGTTCTTCCGCGTCGGCATTGGATACGCGCGCAGCCATTTGTCTGCGCCTGTCGAGAAGGTCGGCATACATTTTATCGCGGCGCGGCCCGGTCAGCGGATAAATAAACTTCGGCAGAATGCCCAGGGAACTGGTGATAATCGGCACGCCGGTGCCCAGCGCAAAAAGCCACCATTTTGTCGAGAGGGTCTGCGTGCCGATGGTTTTGCCCTGAATGTATCCGATTTTTGCCATTAACAGGTTCGATACGGTATTCATGAAAATACCCTGCAGTTTTGACACCAGACCCCTTGCGACACCGGTCATCGCTTCCATGCGGTAACCGTTTTTCCATTCGCAGTAATCCATGGCCTCGTTGTACAGTTCCGGGGGTATGACGTGTCTGAGGCCGTACACCCACATTTCCACAAACTCCTCAATCATAAAGATCGGAATCATGACCTTGCGCTTGGTGAAGTTCTGCTTGATGGAACCGACGATAAAAACAAACATCCAGCACATGTCGGTGTACATGTCCTCGAAAATCCAAATCGCTTTGGTGGAAAAACGTTTCCTTGCCGGGCCGATGAGCGCGTAGCTGATGTTCGAGACCGGGCCTGCGGGGATGCCGACGATGGTTTCAAGCGTCGCCATGCCCAGCACGTCGATAAAATAATTCTGACGCCCGGTGCCAACGCCGAATCCTCCCAAAAAGTCAGAAAGGGTGATCAGCAGAATAGGGTAGTTGTTGATAATGGCTTTAAAACCCTGCTTAAGGCTGGGCTTTTCGATGGTCTGCTGCACGCGCTCTCGGGTGACAATGAAAAAATACAAAGAAGCCGCGCTGGATAAGATTGCTGTTACCAAACCCATTCCGACGAAAAGGTCGCGCAGCTTCCAGCGTACGATTTTATTATTGATTAAATCAATAAAAAGACCCATTAACAACTCCGGCAGTTTCTCGCCGAACCAGCCTGACCAGAAATTCGCCATCGTAATCAGCCGTACACGGTCGATGGGGTGCGGCGTGATGGTGGAGAGCAAACCGTGTGCGGCAATGCCGGTAAAGGTTCCGGCGGTTTCGCAGACCACCCCGAGCGTGAAGTAGTAAACCAGTTTTGGTACATAGTCGCCCGCCGTATTGGGGAAGAGAAACGGCATCAGCCAGTACAGTGAACCGATCATCGTCAGCGGCAGTGACAGGAAAATCAGGTACGGCCTGAACTTGCCCCAGCGGGTCCTTGTCTTGTCGACAACGGCGCCGATGAAGGTGTCGTTGACCGTATCCCAAATACCGGTGAAAATATTGACATAGGCGGCGATTTTAAAGT
>ENA-UOWE01004852-UOWE01004852.1-activated-sludge-metagenome-genome-assembly--contig:-NODE-4852-length-12634-cov-16.255108_pt1 | contig 12634 bp, 16 predicted proteins | sample MGYA00249841_ERZ761562 | MGnify/ENA primary metagenome ERZ761562 (study PRJEB28883, sample SAMN05720200) | activated sludge metagenome | isolation source: Anaerobic digester | place: Japan... | reverse complement strand
TGGATAGCTGGTGACTCGCAAGGGTCTCGTGAGTTCGAATCTCACCCTCGGCGCTTATTTACCTGTAAATTATAGCGCCTGAATGCGATTTAAGGTAAGAAAGTCACTGTCATTTGTTCGCACCAAGTGACTTAGGGATTAAGCGAGGGCCTCACAAGGGTTCTCGCTTTTCTCTATACGTCTTGCCTGTAGCACCTTTTTAGCACCATCTTCAAAGAGCTGTGAATAGCTCCTAAAATCTCCAGCCTCTACAGCTTCTTTGGCCTCTGCATAAGTCCTTTCATCAATGCTTATGCTGATCTTTTTGTAAGCCATGATTTTAATACCGCTGTATTAGGTTATAAAACTTCCTACCTTATCCTACTAGATAGCCTTAAATAGGAAGGGCATAGAGTAGTATTTGGTGCGAACAAATGTTGAACAAGACCATTTTGAATCCGGTCACTCAGGCCAGAGCAGAAAGGAAGATCCTGAGTGTGGAGAAGCCAACAACGCAAACAGTCGAAGCCGTGAAAGCCCTTCTATCCTGGAAAGGAAGAGCTGCCGATCCATTGCCCGAATTTGTGGAGATGGGAGAGAGAGAAAGCCGCTTAGTGCTGGTATTGAGCAATAAGAAGGATGCTTACTACACCACCACGGCGCAGGATTGCTCCTGCCCGGCTCATAACTGGCATCCTAACCAGCGGTGCAAGCATCAGAGAAAGCATTTTCCAGAGTCCAAGACCATCCACAAGCAGAGCATGGCTGATACTCTGGAACAGGCAGAAAGGAACCTGTCCCGGATGCCCTACCAATATCAAAGAATGGTCCGGGCAGCCAGGGAGGCGGCAGAAGCCGAGCCCCTGGAGATGGGAGGAGACCATAAGTCCTTCAGGCCATTCATAGAAGACGACGGAAAGCCTACCAGGGCCGCGGGGTTGGCATAGATGGCCGCCTCTATTCTTTCCATTAATTCAATGACAGCGATTCTGAAGGATTACCTGGCCAGGATAAACCAGGCCATAGACCACAATTATGGCTTGCCAGAAGAGGTAGAAACACCCCCCCTTTAGGCTCCCTGCCATGCCGTCAGAGCAGCAGCTTTTAGCAGAGCTGGCAGCTTTGCGGGCCGAAGTGGCTACCCTGCAGAAGGAGAACATCACACTCTCAGAGAACCAGGTTATCCAGCTCCGGCTTATCAAACAGCTCCAGGAAGCGGCCAGATTGCGGCCACAGCCTCTCCAGAGAGACCGGGCCGATATCCTCCGTGCTCTCCTGGCCGCCAATGGTGGGAAGATGCTTGCGAAGGATGCCCGGCAGAAGATGCACCTATCCGAGCAGCTCTTCTCGATGCTCCTGGCCACAATGGGAGAACATATCGAGATTAAGCCGCTATATAGCGATAATAGAAAAAAGCTCCTGATTCTGAAGACTTCCTAAATAGTTCAATTGAACCTTGAACTAATTTCATGGTCTTCAGTCAAGACCTGAAATTTGCATCGATCGCGTGAGAATTTACGCGATTTTCTGATATTGATTACTTTGAGACAGAGATATATATAGAGCAATTTATTAAATATAGTCCTTTCCGTGAGATAGTTCAAAATTGGTTCAAGGTTCAATTGAACTATTTTTACGATCCTAGTTGATCGTGTTAAGAGCCCCGGCCTCACCCTGGCCGGAGTCCATCAAGTACCCATCAAGTACCCATCAAGTACCCATCAAGTACCCTGCCGCCCATGCCATCCAGCTCCGCCAGGTCGGACTGCCGGGCATGTCTAGCTATCATCGAGGGTGGAGATCATGGCCTTTAAAATTAAAATAACGATTCATTATATTAATGATATCACTTCGCCGGTTATCCTGATCCTTTTCTTGCATTCAAGTTCTCTGAGGATCAGGTTCAAGTCTGCAAGCTTGATCCCGGTGCACTTTCTCAGCCTGCTTCTCTCCATCTTCCAGCCGCTGTTGGTGAGAATCCAGAAAAGGATAATAACCGCTTGCTGCTTGCTTTAGTTTTTCTGCTAATATCGTTTTGGCCTGTTTCTTTTATAATAGCACTGAATTGACCTGATTATCGGGAACCTTCCCAATAAGATTAAGTGACATAAGTTCATGCGTTACTCATGCAACTGAAGCTGTGCGTAATATGCCTACTGATGATTTCAGTAAGTGTGGTATCGGCTACCGTTCAAACCTTTCAAACCGATACCGGTGATGTTGAAATTAACCTTCCTTATACGGTTGAACCGGGACAATTTTCTAGCGGTGACTCCTTACAATTAGTTAAACCAGGAACAACTAAGCCTATTATCAGCATCAACATATGGAACGCCACTGAGTATGGGGTAATCTACAAGGACTTCAAGGAATTTGCGGAGAGTTTCATCGGTTCCGGTCATTCATTCGAGGAAATGACTACCAACGACGGCAAACCTATGCTGTTTAATGTCTTCCAAGAAGGTACGGATATCGATGGAAACCCAAAGTACAATTTCAGTGGATACATCGATGACTCTGTAGATAAAGATAGATACATAGTAATCCATGCGCCAAATAATGTCATCTATCAGGGCGATGTAATAGCTACTTATACAAAGGATCAGTTTGCCGCAATCTGCCAATCGTTTACGTTCAAATAAACATCTTTAAAGAGGCCGTATAAGCCTTCTTAATGGCCTCTTCTCATTTCCAGAACTGTCATCAACCTTTTTTGATCTCTATTTTCCCGGCTATATTAATATCCATTTCTGATCACTTCCAGAATTGCCACCAGCCCTTTTTCTTTATCTTCTCTTCGCCGGGCTTCAATGATAGCTAGTTGAGCATTTGACTCTACCAGCTCCATAGATCAAATTCATTATTATTGAAGTCCTCTATCACCGCGTGGCCAGAGTCCACAAGCTGCTTATTGAAGTTCCGGCCAGGCTTGCTGTCCTCGGCAAGGTAGACCACGGCCACCCATCGGCCATAAGGATCTTTGCCGGTCTTATCATCCAGGTCTAGGAATACGTAGTTGCTCAATAGCCATGTCCGGGTATATGCAGATGCTTCTTTTCCAGCTTCGCAGGTTTTCGGGCCTCGGACCTCCGGGGTGTCGATGTCTGCAAGCCTGATCCTAATGACATCCTCGGATACCTGGCTGCTGTTGTAATCCTCAAGGGTGACATCGAATGTATCCCCATCTATCACCTTGATCACTCTGCCATATGCCTCATCTGGCGCGCCAGCTGACAAGGAGACAATGAGCAGCAATGATAGCATTAATCCGATTATATTTAATTTCATGACTTTCAAGGTGGATTACATACCTTGCAGGCAACATACCCGTGGCTCTGAGCATCTTGAGGACTGGAGAACCAGATCTCATGTTCAGGTTTGATCTTTTCAGCCCATCTGCAATCTGGGTAATGATACTTATTGGACTCCGTAGAGCCAACGAACATCTTCTCTGAAAGAGTCACTCCTGTATGGTCCGAGAAGGCGTGTGTTGTATCGATTGCCTCTCCTGCAAAAACCATGTTCTCATCATTTACCGGTGCGGATAGGCCCAAAGACATCAGTAAAACCAAGATTAGCATAAAATTTGGCAGCTTCATGAAATTCCTTCAGGGTCCTATTATGAGTTCTTAATGAAAAACATTTTGGTTGCTCGGACCTATTCCGGGCCATAAACAATTCCTGGGAGCCTCTGAAATCATAGTTTTGAACAGTTAAAATTAATTAGGTTATCTACTAATAATAGAAGTTCCATTAATAATGCAATTGGTGAAATATATGAGACTGAGGGTAGTTAGCGCAAGAAGTGAGATTCCAAATCTCAACCAAAACGAGAAGATGATCCATCTGGCTTTCCGAGCCAGCAATGTCGATTACCTTAAACTGATGCAGAGATGCCCCCGGTTGAGATTGATCCAAGTTCCACCATCCTACATGAGAACAATGTCTAATGCAATCAACGAATTCATGGATATGCAGGGCATCGAACTCCTGAAAGGGGATGTGTGGGGTCACAGGAAGGATCTTGATGAGTACTTCACCGTCGAAGTTGAGACTCTGAACGAGATCCGATCTCTAGCGGCTAGCGGAGCCAATATGAATGATGTTGCTGCCGAAATTCAGAAGAAAGTCCGGATCGGCCCCGAACTCATCAAATACATCGCGAAGACCAAGATAATTGCTTGAGCTAAATGCTCAGGCTGACTTTTCTCAATTCTATTTAAAGTCTCTATTGCCAGGACATAATTGTTCAGCACTATTGCGAAAGCTTTTTGGGAATGGCTGACATTTCGTGATATATGTCACGAATAGTTGCTTTAATCCTAATCTCCTTTTCCCTGATTGTGGGCTTGTCTGCTGCTGCGACTGATGAAGAGATCCTTCAATTTGGTCAGGGGGTGCTTGCAGCATCCATGGTGAATGATCCAGTCCTTAGCATAAATGTCAACACACTTCAACTACAAGACTCCTTAGGGGAATACAGTGACACCGATGTAGATTGGATAGGATATGAACTAAGGGAATTGGCCGGAATAGCCGATAAGATTGTGAAGCAGTATCCTGGCAGGTTCGCGATTGTAGAGGCGAAGGTCTTAGATCTCAGCGGGACCATGGTCGGATCTATGAATATTCGAGTTAGGTAAAAAGAGTTTAGCGAAACTCTAAACTCTAAACTCTTTTCAGAATAAATCCTTTATCATGCATAGGGCCTATCCCCTGGCCAGCTCCAGGCAGGCCGGATTTAGTTCTATGACAGCCTGAGAAGTCTATGAGAAAATGACATAGAACTATGCAGGTTATACACACTTGGACAAATGCCCTCTTTAACCAGAATCAGGGCCCTAGATATTTTTATAAATACCTTTCCGGGCCTCTACTGTCTGCCTTTGCGCTCCCTGTATATGCTTATCAGAATCGGCAACAGCAAAAGAGATTGACCGCTACCAGACAGGCAGTCAAGTTAGCTTGATTGAAATTCCATAGTCTTTGGAATGAAGAGGTTGCCAGAATCGGATTTACTCAAATGGCATCCTGTCCACATACCAGGCCGGATTGATGCAAGTTATACATAGCAAAATAGAGAAGAAGGCCAGATACGGGCCTTCTCTCTTTAGGTGTTCCCTTCTCAGCTTGGTAGGCAATCCCTGATGGATCGATTTGAATTTCAATCTTCCTGCTCTGACCGGATATTTCAGCCAGGCCATGTATTCTCGGATCTTCTTTAGCCGGGCCTTCGATCCTGCATTTTCAGGCCGCCTCATTACCTTACCCTGTTGCCATGCCTGCCGCCGCCTGATAAGGAGATCATGCTTGAACTGCTCATGGGACTCCTCACCGGGGGCAAAAGCCTGTCATAGATGGCTTCAGGGGGCAGGCCATCAGGCAGCGCCTCAGATCGGGCCGCAAGTAGATCTTTGGTGAGCATGGCCAGGTATTGCCCGGCCAGGGCATTAAATTAACCGCCTGCCTATGCCATCCGGGGCAACCGGATAGATCGCCGGGCAGGTCTAGCTATCCATCGAGGGAGGGGAAGTGGCCTTAAAATCGATTTTAAATCAATCGAGAATAAAAATAGAGGTTAGCTTTTCTTTTTCCTCTTTCTGTCCGGGTCCCTGCTCTACCGGAGCAGAGAACACCGGCGCGCCGCAATGAGGGCAGTACTGCCCATTCCAGACATCCCGATAAACTAGCCGGTGGCATTGCTGGCAGCGGTAATCTATGATATCCAGCCTGCCGCCCTCGCCTCGGATCGGCTCAATTCTATATCTCAAAGTTCGCCTCTCTTCTCGATGGTCTTTTTTATAGCTGTGAAATTTGTAAACTTTCCATCTCTCGATGTCGATTTTGCTTGGAAACTTTAAGACGGAAAGTTTTTCGCCGCTCGATGTCGATTTTGCTTTGAAACATTAAGATTGAAACATTGCCTTTTTTAGCGGTGAACGTTCACCGAACGCCCGGCTTGGTGATGTAGCTGGGATTTGGCAATACGACGATATGAGACACCATCTGCGACGCATTGATCTATCTGCTTGCGCTTTTTGTGCGTGCGATGTAACGTTATGAAACGCCAGATGTTACGCATTGGTCTATCTGACGGCGCGCTCCTTTTAAGGATTAAGATTATTTATGCCTCCGCCCATCTAGCTCTCCTCTCCTTTCTGGCTGCCGTCGTATTGCCGCCTGTCGTACTGCCTGGCCTGTTGCCTGGCTTTGCGCCGTGCGTTGGCGGCATTGGTTCGCAGGATATCCCGCCTGGCTGCTTTGGTTCGGCTCTTTCCTTTACTCATGCTGCTCCTGCTCCTCCCTGGCCATTTCCAGACTTCCAGAAACTTCCAGAAACTTCCGGGAAGTCCGCTTTATGGGTCCGGTGCTTCATTGCTTCAAAATGCTTCAAAATGCTTCAAATCAATTTTTGACATGTTCTTGACAAGGATTGTCAGATCCCCGTCATGGTTTGCTCTCCAGCAACAGGCCGGGCATCCCCGTTGAATTCTTCAAGTTTTATGGGCTTTGGTGATTGCGATTTTTGAGAAGAAGAATTTCGGATGTAGATTTTCCCCTTGGGACGGCCAGGCTTACGAGTCTGCCTCTTATGCCAGGGCCTCGGGTCGCTCATGCTCCGGGCCCAGCTTCGTTTGGCTGCCTGTCTTTGCTGGCTCCGGAGGCGGGCCATTGATATGGCAGTTCCCGCAAATGTAGCCGCGCTGGCCGTTGTTGAAATAGGGTGTCAAGTCATAGGGAAAGGTCCGGCCACATAGGCAGCATTGCCGTTTTGCCATGCCTGCCTTGAACTTCTCCAGGCCAGGAGATGAGGTGGTGGCCTTTCCGGCCAGTTGGGGCTCTTTGGGCTGCTCCTCATGGACAATGCCTTTAGGCTCTCCAGAGCGTGAAGGATCTGACTTTTCAAAATCGCTATCCGGTGAAGGATGTGAAGGATGTGAAGGATTTTCTGGAAAGTTGCCCTCGTGAAGAGAATTTCCCAAACTTTCCGGATTTTCCTTCACATCCTTCACGGGCCGCGCCTGATGCTGATAATCCTTCACGGGTTCCTTCACGCTTTGGGATGGATCGGACCAGCTCTGAGATAGTCCGATCCCATGCCAGATCATGCCTAATGCCCGGTCTCTTGTTTGCCTGATCCCTGGCCGCCCTATCAAGTCCTCCGAGAGTTTCCGCTGAGAGATGGGTTCATAGCCAACCATTCCACAATAGAGCCTATAGGCCGTGATGAGGTCAGAGTTCTTGCAGATGGCCAGCTTTCGGACTTCGCAGCACTCAGAGAGGAAGGCAGCCATACTATCATTTTCCCGGCGATAAGCATCTGTGGCAGCTTTCACCGCTTCGGGTGGTTGAAGGCCGATCCTGTGATATTCCTTAAGCCCATCCAGAGCCCAAATAAGGATGCCTGGCAGCTCTTCCCGAAGCTTCTTTTCAAGCTCCCTATCCTGCTCCTCCGGGGGGATGGTCACCAAGAAAGGGATGAGGTGGACACGTCTCCAGGCTGCATAATTGCGCTCTGATATGGCCGGCTTGGTATTGGCCGCCAGCCAGATCTTACCATCGGGCTTGAAGGTGAAATCCTCACCAAATAAAAACCGGGCTGTTATGGGATCGCCGCCAGTCCAAGACTTGATTACCTGCATGGAAAGCTTTGATCCTTCCTCCGCTTCGGAGGCGGTGATTATCCGGGCACCGGCCAGGGCTGCCAGATCGTTTCTTACCTTTGCGGTATGCTGAATGAGGAAGGTATCAAAAGATGCCTGCTTGGCATAGTCTCCGAGGAGAGCTCTAAATGTAGCCAGAAAAACGCTCTTCCCATTGGCTCCTGTCCCATGACAGAAGAAATAGACCTGTTCAACCATCGAGCCAGTTAAGGAGTATCCTGCCGCTCGTTGGACATAGCTGATTAGGTCTTTGTCTCCCTGGAAGATCTTATCAAGGAACCTCATCCAGATAGGACATTTTGCAGAAGGATCATAGACAGCACCGGCGGTCTTTGTGATGAGATCTTCCCGGCTTGGCTCTCTGGCCTCAAATGTCTTCAGATCTATGGTGAGGTTCTGAGTGTTAAAGAGCAGTGGATTTGTATCCAATCGCTCTGATGTAATGGCAACTCCCTTGTTGAAGCTGGCCAGGAAGAGCATATCTCTATAACCGCGCCCGCTGTCGCTTCGGATGGCAAATTTAGCCCATTCTTGGCGGTCTTTGCTATCAATCTGGTTGCCCGCCTCTGAATAGATCTCTCTAATAACGTCATCACAAAGGCGATAGGTGGAGCCGTCACCGTCTATCTTCCATCTATGGCCATCCCATACCATCCATTTCTTAAAAGTGTGACAGTATTTTATGTTATTTTGGTGCAATCTAATCAGCCTTTGAGCGTTTCCGCCGTCGGTCGCTGGTTCGTTGCCTACAATATCCGGGCCTATCAAATTGTGCTCATGGGGCCGGGTGGTCTCCGGGCTTGGTATTTCTCGAGGATGCCTCGCGCCGCTCTCCAGGCCACTCCTTATGGTCCGGTCGATCTCATCAGGCTCCAGGCCGGCATTCATGGCCGCCCTTGAAAGCTCTCTGGAGACTTCGACCTCAGAGAGCACGCCGGCGGATACGAACTGCCCTAAGGAAAAAGCAGATCTGTTAAGCTGCTCATTTCGGCTGCCGGTTGGGCTGCCTGCCACGGCAAGCGCTTCGTCTCTCAGGGCAGCTTCGGCATACCTCCGGGTCCGGGCCTCTTCGGTCTCAGCTCTCTTTTGCCGGGCCTCCCTGCCCATGCTCTCCAGCCTTGCGGCGTTCTGCTCCAGCTTTGAGGAGAAAGTTATGCCTATGGCCTGGAGCCCCCGCAGGAGATCGGCCAGGGCGATGGCTGCCGGTGGGCTGGAGTCCAAAAGCCTGTAATCAACCCTATCACCTTTTCCCGGCGCTACGTCATCACCTGTGACCGGATCAATGAACTTGTGGGAAGGTGGGATTACCTGATAGGCCCGTTGTAGCTTGACCTCTCCCACGGGCCGCCCGTCTTTGAAGAGTTTCAGTTGGGCCTGATCGGCTTTCTTGCCTATACCGGCCAGGGCCTCAGCTACGTTATCAGAGACCTTGAACCACATCCCGAGCCGCCCGGGCCGGGTCTCCCACTTGGTAGAGGTGGGCAGCTCCAGGCCATCAAAGGCGGCAGGATCATCCTGATCAAGGCCAATGTAGCCGTTGCCTGCCAGGATGCCTACGTTGCCCTTATGAGCCGTTGCCTCATGGAAAGCATAGGCCTTTTCCGGCTTCTGCCATCCATCCTCGATAGGGGGGGATTTGATCCCAACCGGCAGGAGCACAAAGGCCGCGCCAGGCTGATCGAATACCTCCGAGACTTCGGCCATCTCAGCTCAGCGTCCTTAAATGGTACCTGCCATCAAGCCGAAGGATCGCGATTTCATGCCCAACCCCCCCAGCCAGCTCCGGCTCCAGCTCCTCCGGAAAGGCCACGCTGCCCCATCCGAACCTAGCCACCGCTACACCATCCAGGCAGGAGACCGACTCCAGCAGGCCGCGGGCCTCATCCAGCTCGGAAAGGCGGCGGGCCTCGGGTTCGCTCATGGCCGCCTCCCACAGTGGCAAAAGAGATCCGAACTAAAGAATTGCCGAGAATCGCTGTCCATCGCACACTCTATGGGTTTAAAACATCTGGCACAATGGGTTTTGACAAGCCTTTTATGCTTAGAAGTCGCTAATCTCATAGAACTGCCTTCGAGGAATACACGCTTCTGGGGGTTGTTCGCCGCCTCGGAAAGTGCCGCAAACACTTGCCGGGGCTCTCATGTTCATTTTAGTCAAGCCATCACCTCGCGGTGCTTGCATTGACTCCTCTCGCCTCTATTCCGGCCTGAAGGAGATCGCGGGCTACTTCGCTAATAGTCACGTCGTACCTATCTGCAATTCGGGTGATAATTTCCCTCGTTCCAGGGCTGACTTTTATATTAATTATCTTTGAATATCGAGCTTTCGGAGGCATATCGTCTCACCGTATAAGATGTACGCAAGAAAATGGATAAAGCTTTCCGTCAATATATGGTGGTTAATATGGTTGATATGGTTAGAATAGCTTACGATTCGTAGGCAATTATTAGTAGATATTAGCAGGTATTAGTACGTAGCAGGGAAAACTATTAGATAATCGGATATATCACCAAGACATAGCCGCCCGCCTTCGCAATCCTTATAGCCATAGGGGAAGCTACCTGATGCGGTTATGATCCCACGGCCTTAAATGCAGAACGTGAACAAATGACCAAAAGGCAAAAAGGCCGAAAGAGATATATCTATTCAAAATGCCTATAGGATGTGTGGTGTTGTAAGTCCTTCCAGAAAAGGATGAGGCTGCCCTGAGGCGGATGGGGCAAAGTAAGGAAGGTTTAACCACCATGAGGTTTTTGAAGATGGCAAGGCCTACTAAGCTTGGTCTAACTCTTGAAGGTGCTGAGGCAGAGGAGTTCTGCAAGAATGAAGCTAGCTCTGCATTTACCTCTGATCAGTTGGCCTTTTTCAGGCAGGCGAAAAAGATTTACCGGGCCAATCGTAGTAAATTCTGATGGAGCTTTCAGAAAAGGCGTTTAGCGTTGAATTGCTCAATGCCAGATATAATCTTGGTATTTTCGATTCTGGCGATGAAGAGCTAAACGACTTTCTGAAGAACGATGCTTTAAAAGAGCAGCAACTTCTTTTGAGCAAAACCCATCTCTGTTTTCATAGAGATAGGATCGCAGGATTCATAACACTGGCTGCCGATTCTATCCGGATATATAGGGATAAGCTGGATGCAAGTCAGGTCATTGATGATTGTGATTATCCGGCTTATCCATGCATCCTGATTGCAAGGCTGGCAGTTGACAAGAGACTCCATAAACGTGGTGTAGGGAGCTATCTTTTATCTCTGGCAATCGGCCATGCTCTAGACGGTCCTCTTGGATGCCGATACCTTGCAGTGGACTCAAAAGAGAATGCTGTTGGATTCTATGAAAAGATCGGATTTAGATATTGGACTAAAAATAAACGAAGAATGTTCCTGAATATGAAGGATGTAGCTCAAAGCCTAGAGCCCGATGAATCCCTTGATCTATGGTCAGAAAACAAAGTAACTTCGCCCTAGATGCCCAGCTGTGGTATCGCCGCCAGATAAGCTTCTTTTAATTCTTTTAAATCTATATGGTTATACAGATCAAAAGCCTCTTTCCGGCTATCGCCCCTTAGCTCCTTGATATACTCCCTTCGCATCCCCGCCCGGAATAGGTGAGTGCAAAACCAGTGTCGGCAGCAGTGCGGGCCGAAGTGGTCTTCTAGCCGCTCGGAGGTGGGATCATGCAGGCCAGCGCGCCGGGCCGCCTCAGTCACCAAGTTATAGACTCCGGACCTGTTAAGCCGCTCTCCTTCGGCATTCAGGAACAGGGCGGGCAGTCCCTTCTTATTGACATCCTGCCGGATGGCCAGCCAGCGCCGGAGGATGAAGGAGCATTCGTCATCAAAGAACACGGTCCGGTTTGTCCTTTTGGCCGTGGGCTTCAGCCTGATCCTATTTTCGATTAAGTCCAAGTTGGAGACATCCAGCTCTACCAGCTCATGCCGCCTTATGCCGGTCTTTGCCAGGAGTGTGATAACTGCCTTATCCCTGATATCCAAAGTGCAATTGATCAGGCCGGCCATATCGGCCACAGAAATGAGCTGCCGGGCCTGGCCGTCGTCGTTGTCTTTGTAGCGTTTCAAATACCGCTTTCTGACTGGGATAACTGGATTGCCTGCCGCTTTCTCCTCAAATACCAAGTATTCGTAAAAGCTGGATAGGACACTGAAATAATTTTCAATGGTCTTGGTGGTCTTGTTTTGGGCCTTCAGGTAGGCAATGAATCCCCGCAAGGTCTCTTTGTCCATATTAAGAGGAGACCTGCCGGCCAGATAAGCCTTAAAATTCTTCAGGCAATAGCCATAATGCAGGGCGGTTATCTCAGTCTTGCCGCTTAGCTCCAGGTCCTGCAGGAAGTCAGCAATCAACTGATCCATTGCCAGCCCTTGCCGTCCGCCTTGATGAGGTTGAACTTCTCGAGCTCTTCAAGCTGCTTTGAAACTGCCTTAATAGCTTCGGCTTCTCCTGGAGCGATCCCGAGCAGTTCAAGTATCTGATAGCTGCCCACGTGGCCACGGGCCTTCAGGATGTCCACAAGCTCTCTGGAATATGGCCGGATGCCTGCGAACTGCTCTCCCTGGAAGGGCTCGGCTCGGTAGCGCCTCAGTTCTTCCTCATATCTCTCTAAAACCAGCTCTTTCCGCCTCAGATCCTCGCGCAAAGACTCGTTATCCGCCTTCATGCTCTCCAGCTCCTTCGCGAGTTTATGCCGTGGCATGAGCCCTTCCTCTTCTGCTATCCGCTCTTCAATGATCGAAGCGCACCACGTAGACAGCGGCGCATCTGCCTTTTCGGCCAGGGCCTGCCATTTCTCCTTTTGGGCTTTGGATTTACAATAGAGCCAAATATATCGCGATCTGTCCGGTTTAACCACAAGCTCACCGAATATCGAATAGGCTCTGAAGGTATTTAAAGCTTACCTGTAAAATCAAACGAATATCTCACCCTCGGCGCTATTTTTCATGTTGAGCGCATGATGTCAATTTTAGCCGA
>ENA-UOWE01004841-UOWE01004841.1-activated-sludge-metagenome-genome-assembly--contig:-NODE-4841-length-12662-cov-3.868010_pt1 | contig 12662 bp, 5 predicted proteins | sample MGYA00249841_ERZ761562 | MGnify/ENA primary metagenome ERZ761562 (study PRJEB28883, sample SAMN05720200) | activated sludge metagenome | isolation source: Anaerobic digester | place: Japan... | reverse complement strand
TAAAAGTAAAAAATCTATTTTTAACTTGTTTTAAAAAAACAGCCTAGTACCCTACCGGATGCCAAAATATTCCGTCACCAATTCGGCGTACATACGACCATTGAGAACTATCCATTAGTTGTCTAATATGGAAAGCGGAGCCGGTGTAAACTTCATAACTTCCGGCACCAATAGTATTGTTTTGTGGTTTTACTTCGTTGTGAAGGCATAATAAGAGTAATGTGAGGATTATATACAATGCTCTAAAAGAGTTGTTTATGATGCAATTTTTTGGAAAAGAATCACATATTGATAATTGTATCGTTTTCATAGTATTTATTTTTTACTACAAAAATCCGATATTATACAAGGAGATGGGTAACACTTCAGTTACAGAATAGTATAAAAATGTTACATTATAGGACTTCTTACTGTTGATCTATATATTTTGAAGGCGTTATGCCATAGTGTTTTACAAAACATGATGTAAAATAATGTGGTTCGTTAAACCCTACTTCATATGCAACATCAGCAACTCGCCATTTTTTAGTTTTGAGTAATAAAGCAGCTTTTTCTAAGCGGTAATTTTTTATGAAATCTTGGGGAGTAATGCCAATTATTGTTTTGAATTTTCTATACAATTGCACTCTGCTTATTGCCATGTGTTGTGCTAAATCTTCAACAGAAAATCCTTCTTGCTTATAATTGTTCTCTATATGGTTAATTGCATTTTTTAGAAATTTTTCGTCATACGAAACAGCTAATTCTTTTTGTTGGGGCGTGTGCGATTGAATTTTATAATGTTGCAAAAACCGTTTGCGTTGTTCTATGATAGCTTGAACTTTGTTTAATAATATTTCATGATTAAATGGTTTTGTCACATAATCATCAGCTCCCGATTGATATCCTTCAATTTGCTCAATATCAGAATCTTTTGACGATAAAATTACAATTGGGATATGATTTGTAATCGGATGTTTCCGTAATTTTTGTATCATTTCAATACCATTGAGTTGTGGCATTTCAATATCGGTAATTATGATGTCGGGCACTTGATTTACAATAAGTTCAAATCCCTTGTTACCATCGCTTGCCGTGTGTGTGGTATAATATTGATTAAAAATAGATTGTATTACCGATAGTACATGTTCATTGTCTTCAACTATGCATAGTACTATATCTTCATCTTTTTGAATTGTAGAATGAATTGAAAGATTGTTGTGTACAGTTTCTTTGGGGACCTCTTGTATTGTATCTATGGGCAGTCCTTTGGGTACTTGAATTTTGAATACAGTGCCTTTGTCTACTTCTGAAGAAATGTCAAATGTGCCATTGTTTTTTAGTATAAATTCTATAGCTATCCCTAATCCCAATCCCGTACCTTTTTCGTAGTTGGTACCATAGGTAGATTTTAAGTATTTTGAATGGAGTATAGAGTCTATTTGAATTTGATTCATACCAACCCCTGAATCTTTTATTTCTATACAAATATAATTATTGTTTTTTTCGGTTGAAATGGAAATTGAACCATATTGTGGTGTAAATTTCAACGCATTATGTAATATATTACGTATTACTGTGTTTATCATTATTTTATCTACGAGTGCATAATGAGAATGTAAACATTTTGATGTTACCGTAATGTGTTTTGCTTTTGCAATTTCAATTTCCAATTCTATTGTTTCTTGAATAAGTAATTGTAGGTCGTAGGATGCAATCGAAGGTTTTATAGAATCGGTTTGAACTACCGACCAATTCAATAAATTTAACGTGAGATTTGTTAGAGATTTTGTTGCATCAACAATATTTTGTAAAATATTCATTTTTTCTTGTTCAGAAAAACTTTTAAATCCTTCAATTAATATTTGAGATAAGCCCAACATAGCATTTAAAGGATTTTTCATGTCATGCGAAATAATAGAGAAAAGTTTGTTTTTTGTGTCATTAGCAATTTGTAAATCCTCATTTTTTTTGGAAATTATTGCATATTGTTCTTCTAATTTTTCTTTTTGAATTGATAGCTCTTTTGTTCGCTCTTTTATTTTTTTCTGCAAAAATTGGTTTAGTTGTTTTTGCTTACGATTGCGTATATATGAATAGAGATATACTAACGCGATAATAATAAGTATGATACATAGTTTAAACCACCAAGTCATCCACCATTTTGGAATTATTTTTATTTCTAATTCTTTTTCAGAAATAATACTACCATGTTTTTCTCCACGCATTTCAAGGATATAGGTTCCCGGTGATAGTCCCGAAAATGTTATGTTTCTATTTTTATCAAGATGTATCCATGTGGTATCATAGCCTAACATTCTATATGAATATGAAATTTCGTGGAGTCGCGATAATACAATTGATGCTAATTCTATTGTAATTACATCTTTTGAATAAGGGAAACTCAATCGCGTAGCTTGCGAAATATGGGGTCCATACAATAGGGTATCTTGTATTTTATTGAAATTAACAAATAAATTTCGTAAAAATAGTGGGAGAGCATGAAGCGTATTCTCTATTGCATGTGGATAACATCGAACAAAGCCAGCAGTTGTACCAATATAAATGCACCCGTCAGTAGTTTTGTATATAGCATTTTGAATACATTCTCCTTCTACACCAATAGATTCGTTTGAGTAGTGTATACGTTTATTTGTTTTTGTATCGTATAATACAATTCCTCGTTCGTAGCTTATCCAAAGTACTCCGGCGTTGTCTTGTATTATTCCTCGGGGCGTTGTAGGTAAACGTAATTTTTTAGAGATGTTTGTAAATGTATTAGTTCTATTATCAAATGTATTAATACCATTACCTGTAATTATCCATAATTGTTTAGCTGCATCTTCATATACAGCATATACTTTATTGTCTGAAATAGACGTGGAATCTTCTTGGTCAAAATAGTAATGCTGTAAGCCTGATGTCGTATTGTATTTATACAGTCCATAAAACGTAGAAATCCATATATTTCCTTTTGAGTCTTTGTCGATATGGTTTATCCATAATGGTTCTTTATAGTTAAAAGAAATCTTGGAATGTGGATTCTGAGAATGAAAAAATTTCTGAGTTTTAGAATTAAATAATGCAATACCATCACCATGTGTTCCTACCCACATCAACGAATCAATATAGAGTATTCCTTTGATATTATTAATAGGTATTGACGCCGGATTGTTTTCTTGAAATGAATAATTTTTAATTGTGTAGTTATTTTGTAAATCAATCTTAGAAAGTCCGCCACCCCATGTTGCAACCCAAATCATGTTCCCATGTGTATAGAGTGAAATAATATTATTTGATAGAATTTTTTTTTCTTGTCCAAAAACATCTATGTCTTTTGTTTTAGTATTGTACACAAAAAGCCCATCACCATCGCTTCCAAACAACAATACCTCATTATGTTGTGCAAATGAACTTACATTGCTAAAATCAACTTTTTTATTAGCATACATTGCTGATTTATAAAATTCAAATGTGTTTGTTTGTTTTGGAATACAGTATAGACCAGCCCTATGAAATCCTAACCAAATATTGCCTTCTTTGTCTTCGTACATGCATGTGATTGATTTAAATTCATTAGTGTAGTTGTTTATTCTTGTGTCATGTTTTTTAATAAACACATCTCGTTTCGTATCATATTTATTTAAAAAACCATTTTGACAAGCTATCCAAACAGCATGTTTTTTGTCAATAAAAATTGACCAAATATTATCAGATCCTATTGAATTTGATTGTTCTGGATTGTGTTTAAAAATTTTTTTTTGTAGCGTTGTGGTATCTATACGCACCAATCCATTTGTGCGTGTTCCACACCAAATATTTCCTTTTGTATCAAATGCTATAGTTTTTACCCAATCTAAAGAAATATGTTTTTTAATGATTTGGGTATGAGCATCTATTTTTAGAATTCCTTGTCTACACCCAGCCCAGACATAACCTTTATTGTCAATTTTTAATTCTTCTAAATCGGTAAATAATAGTTGTTTTTCTTTTGAAATAAAAGTCTGTAATTGTTTTGTCTTGCTATTTATGATGTACAATCCTACTGAAGAAGAAATCCATATGTTAGAATGTGTATCTTCTACGATACCAGAAATGTAATGAAATTGAATGTCTTTATGAGTTTCGAATGTATTTGAACGTTTATTGTAAAATCCTAATCCCGAAATTGTTCCAACCCAAATATTACCTTGAGAATCTTGAAATAATTGTGTTATCCAATTATTAGGCAAACTAGGTTTATATTCTTCTGTATAGAATTTTTCGAACGAATACCCATCGTATCTATTGAGTCCATTCCACGTTCCCACCCACAAAAAACCATCAGCATCCTGTAATATACATTCTATATTATTATTGGATAATCCTTTATCAATTGTAAATTGATTACCCGCAATTCCATATAAATGCATAAAAAATAAACAAAGTAAGATTTGAATTTTCATATGCCTTTTGTTATACTACTAACAAAGATACAACTATTTCTTCAAAAAATACCCCTTCCCTGATTCAAAATTCTCAATAGAATTTATTGCCCCATTTGGCACCCAAAATCCATCGAAATTTTTAATCATGTTGCAATTTGTTGTATTGAAATAATTGGATATTGGCGTAGGGACGAATAATAATTCGCCCACGTCCGTACACGGATATCCAATTAATTGCCACCCTGTAGGGGCGAATAATAATTCGCCCCTACACGGGATGCCCGAAATTGTTAAATTTTCAGCCGCATTCATATACACCAAATATCCTTTGCCTGGTTCTATGTATTGCAATGAATTTAATTGTTCCGGTTGGTTTGGTTTCCAGAACCCATCGGCATTTTTTACAATGTTCACATCCATTCCCATAAAGATACGATTTATTGCGTTTGCACCACCGACACTATCAACAACAGAAACAGATATTAGATTCCACCCTTTTTGCAACGCAATAGTTTGCGTAACAGGTTGTAGTGCAACATGTTTTTTACCATACACTTCAAATTCAAATATTGAATACCCAAAGTCTGTAGCACGTTGTATTCCTTGCCATCGAACATATCGTGCCGGTTTATCAGATACAGATACCGTATCTTCATCACCATTCCCGGCAGACTCAGTATAAATAATATTCCATATAATGCTATCAGTAGATATAGCAATAGTATATTGCGAACCATACGCATCTTCCCACAAAATTTGCATTCTATCTATGGTATATATTTGCTGCAAATCAATAGTAAGCCACTGAGCATTAGTATATGAACTACTCCATCTGGTAGTTTTAAGACTATCATTAATGTTGCTTGCAATATTTCCAAATCCAGCTTCAGTAGACGATACTACTACAGGTTTTTTGAGTGCTAAATTTGACTGATACACCTCAACTTCAAAGAGCGAATACCCCCATTCAGTTGCTCTTGAGGTGCATGTAATACGCACATATCTTGCGGCTATAGGAGTAAACGTAATTTTATCGATTCCACCATTTCCAGTAGTAGTATCAAATATTTGTAACCATTCAACTCCATTTTCTGAAATTTCAACTTTGTACGCTTTTCCATATGCAGCTTCCCAAAATAAACTTATTTCCGAAATAATAAATACATATTCCAAATCTATTTGTACCCATTGCTGGTCAGTATAAACACTTGCCCAACGAGTAGTTTTATCGCCATCGGTTATATTGTTTGCTATATTATTTCCTGCTTCGGTAGACGATACGGTAACCATTTTATGCAACGCAACATTAAGACGTTTATCTTCTTCATTAGAATTATCAAGGTCAATATGAATATCATTGGGATACGAATTTTCCAAATATGTTAATCCCGGCGTTGCATCAGCCAAACCACCATGCCCATCGTGATTTGTATACGTCCAGCTTAATGCACCTGCATAATTACCTTCATATACTCTTTTGTAACATTCAGTAATACTCACATTTGGATTGGTAAACCCATGCGCACTATATTCGGCAACAATAATAGGTTTGTTGAGTCCCCAATATGCAGCATTATGATGAAATGGAGAATGATGAGTATTATCTCCACCATCGTTATTATAATAGTGTACCATATAAAAATCGAGAATACCGTTTTGCACTCCTCCGGCATTACGCAATTCGGTATCAGAATAATAATTTTTATGTCCCAAAATATTGCATAATACTTTCATATTCCAGGACCCGTTTGAAACTTTTACTCCCGGTACCGCAGTATGTATAGCGCCGGCTGCACGGTTTACAAACTTCTGTATATCGGTCATTGCAACACGTGCAGGAGTCCATCCAAATTCAGTCATTCCTTCGGGTTCGTTAAAAATTTCCCAACATAATAACGATGGATGATTGCCAATAGCAGTAACCAATGGAACTATAGCGTTATCAATACATGCTTTGATACCAGCATCGGTCTGTAACATTCGTTTATTATTTGCTTCATCAACTCCCCATTGGCTTGTTTGTAGCATATCAAACGAAAGCAAACAAGGTATAACCATCATATTTCGTTCGAGAGCTAAATCAAGCACTGCTTGTACATTTATTATAGTATGCGTTCCTAATCCCGATACATATCCATTCGTAAATTTAGGTACTTGCGATGCATTTACAAATAACCACCATCGCACAGTATTTCCACCTGCAGCTTTTACATCGTCCAACACTTTTGTCCAATCTGCAACATTTATAGGAGTATCGGCACAGTCGCCACCATAATTACGCCATGCGACATTAATACCCGAGAAAAAAGGAGTTGTACCATTGGGTAACGTAATACGTTGTGCTATAATTTGTACATGTAAACACAAACAAATACCGATGCAAAATACCAACTTTGTTTTCATACTATTTTGATTTTAAAAGTTTCTGAAACAAAAGTAGAGTAGTGTTGGCATGACTATGTGTAATTATTATTCTATGATGTGTGATAATGTTGCAGACACAAAATTTCATAGAGAAATATAGATATAATAGCTTATATTTGTTAGAAATAAATAAACTATGCGGTTTCTAAGACTTATAATTTTTTGTATCATAATTGTTAAAGCAAACAACCAGAGTTATTCTCAAATTTCTGCTTCGTCGCATTACACAAGATATTCTACATCGCAAGGAATGTGCGACAATACTGTCACAAAAATTCACCAAGACACACAAGGATTTATTTGGATTGGTACAGAAAACGGATTATCACGATTTGATGGGCACCAATTTATTACATTTAAACATAAAACAAATGATATACATTCAATTCCACACAATAGAATTTTTGATATATGTACCGATATAGAAGGAGATACATGGATTGCAACAAGTAACGGGTTAGCTAAATTCAATTTATTTTCACATTCATTTACCCGAATAACACAAGAGAATGGGTATTCTCAAATTCCTAATAATTTTGTTCGTCATGTATATTCTGATAATCAAGGTAATGTATGGTTTAGCAACTCGTTCGCTATTTGTAAACTATCTAAAAAAACAAAAAAAATTGAACTTTATGAAGTTCCCAAAACACGTGGTACAACATCATATCCATACATAGAAACCATGTTTTACGACCGGAATAACACTATATGGCTTGCTATTGATCAATTTTTATATACATTTAATACAAAAACTCACACTTTTACTCATATAAGTGAATATTCCACAACATCGTCAAACCAGCTTATAACTGCTATACAAGATGATACAAAAGGTAATATTTGGATTGGCACTAACAATGGTAAAATATTACAATACAATAAGGAAAACAAAAAAAAAATATATCATAACCTATCAACACGGTATAAATCATCATCAGTAATTTCTGATATTTACGAAGATTCAAAAGGAAACTTGCTAATATCAATTCAGAAAATTGGAATTGCATATTTTAAACAAGGCAAATTGCAATTGATTTCTAATCCCCTATTTTCATTTATTGACAATTGCGATATTTCTTGTATGATACAAGATAAGCATGGCAACTATTGGTTAGGACACACAAAATTAGGTATAAGTTTTATACCACAATATTCTAATTTCAATCATATACATGCCAATCCGCTTTTACATTATAATTTACGCAGTAATGTAGTAAGTGCAGTATATAGCGATGCACAAGGCTCACTATGGATAGGTACAGATGGCGGAGGATTACATGTTCGAAATTCAAATAATTTTAGCATTTCACCGGTAACTATCGACGGGCTTCCTTCAAACGAAAGCATTCTTTGGATAGGATCGTTTGAACCAAATACAATAACAATTGGGACATATAGAAACGGAGTAATTACATATAATACCAAGACTAAAACTACAACCAAAATTTCTACACACAATTCTACATTACCTACCAATGATATTAGAAAAGGTATAGTTGACAAAACTAACACCCGATGGTATATAACACATGGCAAAGGAATTACAGGTATTTCGAACAAAAAAACTTTCAATATTTCATCTTCAAGTCCATCGCCTACACAATTGAGTGGCGATTGGACATTTGACGCCCTGTGCCTACCCGACAATAGTATAGCTGTTGCTAGCAATTACGGACTCAATATTATACATCCGCAACGCAACAAAACTGAACAGTTTGTTCGCAATACCAATGACTCCATAACACTTGCCAACAATACCATATATTGCTTATGGTACGATGGTGCAGAAACTATATGGTGCGGAACTTTAGAAGGAATTTCGGCATTTTCACTCAAAACACGCACATTTTCATTCAATATATTGCAAGATTATTCTATTCATTCCATGCAAGCTCAGAGCAAAACATCGCTTTGGATAGGAAGCAATAAGGGATTACACAACATAAATCCGGTAACACATACCCTTATTCAATCATTTTACGATACCGATGGAACCGGAGGCAATCAATTTTCGAACGGAGCATTTTGTAGCGATTCAATCGGAACAGTATATGCCGGAGGTACCCATGGTATTACTATATTTCAACCACAACTTTTACAACAAAATAAGTACAAACCCAGTATGGTAGTAAGCGATATAAAAATAAACGGAATTTCATTGTTTTCTATAGATTCGGCTCGAATACGTTCATTCTTTATTGATTCTACTTTAGAACTTTCGTACCAAGAAAATTCTTTGGAATTATATATTACCGCATTACAATATATAGCTCCGCACAAACACAAATATTCATATTTTTTAGAAAATTACGACAGTTCGTGGCACTCATCAAATCAGCACATGCTTCTGTATAAAAATTTAGAACCAGGTACGTATCATTTATATATACAATCAAGCAATAACGATGGAATACACAGCAATATATCACGGTATACCATCCATATAATATCACCATGGTGGCAACGATGGTGGGCATATGCACTCTACAGTCTTATTATAATAATAGTAATATGGGCTGCATATGTATACATGTATATTTCTGTTCGAAACAAACACGAAATGGCTCTCGAAAAAGCAAAAAACAAACATTTAGAAGAATTATATCAAGCAAAAATTAACTTTTTTACAAATATTTCGCACGATATACGTACCCCACTAACACTTATTCTTAGCCCAATACAACGAATTTTAAACCAGCCCGAAATACAAACAGAAACCAAAGAATTGTTGAATATAATGCAACGCAATGCCAATCAATTGTTGCAATTAGTAAATGAACTACTCGACTTTAAAAAAATAGAAGCAGGTGCAATGCCGTTAGAACTAACCGACACTAATATCTCCGTATGTGTAGAACAAGTAGTTTCAGATTTTACCAATCAGGCAAAACATAAAAACATTCAATTAGTCTATTCATGCAGTGCACCCTATGTATATGCAAAAGCTGAAGTTCGCTCTATTCAAAAAGCGGTATATAACTTACTGTCAAATGCATTTAAATTTACCCCCGAACATGGTACTATAGAGGTACATATAGCAAACACAACCATAAAAAAAGCACAACGTACACGTTTTCATAAAACCAAAGAAACAGAATTCATTACTATTTCGATTCACGATTCGGGTGCAGGAATACCCGAAACAATTATCGATAAAATTTTTGAACGATTTTACGAAGGCAAAAATACCAGTGGCAGCGAAAGTTCCGGAATAGGATTATCTATAGTAAAAGCAATAATTGAACAACATGGAGGTTTTGTACTGTGCAGAAATAATAAAGGTGCTGAATTTATAATTCATATACCCCTGAGCAACAGTACGCATAACATAGATAATCAAAAAATTCAAGACAATCAAGACATCATTGAAACAAAACCAATATCGATAGAGAAAATCAAAAAATCAAAAAATATACATTCAGTGTTATTAGTCGAAGACAATGATGAATTACGCAATTATTTACAATCATTTTTATCGAATCATCTAACTGTATATACAGCCGCTAATGGTACGCAAGGATTTGAACAAGCTATAGAATATTCGCCAGATATAATACTAAGCGATATTATGATGCCCGATATGGACGGTTATGAATTATGCAAAAAAATTAAAGAATCACTTGAAACATCACATATACCTATCATATTACTAACAGCAAAAGATTTAGAGGAACACATCCTTCAAGGCTATACACAAGGTGCCGACGACTATATTGTAAAACCCTGCAACGAAGATGTTCTGCTACTTAAAATTCAAAACATATTACAAACTCGTCGTCAGTTACAAGCTCGTTTTACGGTAGAATCTAAAGATTTAGAAGATATTACATCCAATTCGGTTGACAATACATTTTTACGAAATTTTATGACACATATACACGAACACTATAGTGAAAGTGAACTATCGGTAGAAGACATAGGCGATACCATTGGCATAAGTAGGAGCAATATGTATAGAAAATGCGTGGCTCTAACGGGAAAAACACCGGTAGATATTTTACAAGAAGTTCGCATACAAAATTCTATACATTTACTCAAACAAACCGACCTTACCATTTCCGAAATTGCATATAAAGTTGGCTATAACGACCCGCGATATTTTAGTAATCGCTTCAAAAAAATGACAGGAGTAAGTCCGAGTGAAATTCGTGAAAAACAGTGAGCTATATTCCATATGTAAATACTTTTTTTTACATTTGCACGTACAAACACTCATACAATGAAAATACAACTTGTTTCAATCTTATTTTTGTGTACTTTTTTTATTCAAAGTTGCGTACTATATCCATCGCTTTGCGATATTCCTTTGATAGAAAGAAAAGATGATGTAGTAATTACCGGTGGAATTACAAACACTACTCCTCCCCCTATATATTCACCAATGGCTAATATATTGAGCATTGGAGCAAATGCTTCTGCCGCATATGGACTTACAGATCATATTGCAATTCAATCTCATGCATACATACACACATCTATGATGCTTATAACTGCTGCTTTTCTTCAACAATCAGTAGGATACTATAGTAAATTTGGAGAAAATATTCTCTATGAAAACTATTATGGTGCAGCATTAGGATATGGTAGTGAATATTCTTCGGATAATGATAACTATATAGCTGGAAAATATTATAACTTATATACTCAAATTAATATTGGGAAGTATTTCGACGAACAACAAATAACCTGTGCGGGAATTGGATTGAAATTCACATATCTACAGGGTAATTTTGAGGAAAATACAATAGACGAAAAATATGAATATGATAGGGTTTTCAAAACAAGAGATTTCGAAACGCAAGGTTTTTTATATTCACCATTATTATTCGTAAGAATTGGGCAAAAACAATTATCGTTTAATATCCTTGCACAATATCAATATACTCCTATTAAAACTGTGTCTTCATTACCTATTAATTATGGAGTAAGTTTACAATATAGACCACGAAGAATAAATACCTATTACAATGCATACGAAGTAAAAAAACAAAGAATAAAATCGTATAATAATCCTAAAGAAAGCCGCACATACAAACAATTATTCGATTATCCAAATTCAATGATTTCTTTACATACCGAAACAATAGATAAAAGTGAGGAATCATATCTAAATCATTTAAATAGAAACGACTATTTTTCACTACCGGTACAATTGAAATATGATGTAAGTCTTGATACGTGGTTTACATTGAGTATGTCTTGCAAATATAAAAAACATAAAGGAACGTATTGGGGCAGAATTGACGAAACCTATAATCCATATAATATAGATGTTGTTAATATAACTGCCAGACCATTGTGCGTTTTTCAAAATTTTAAGAAAATGAAACTGTACTTTGGGTTTGGGCTTGGATATAATTTCTATTCTGGCACAATCGCAAATTCATCGATTCGAGAACAAAATTTTTCCCCATACACATTTGAATTTATTCCTTTAGGAATGTATTACAACTTTCATAAAGGTTTTTTCATTAACAGCGAAACAATTATTCGAGAACCTTTTTCACAATCATTGGGTGTGGGGTATATGTTTTAATTAAGTTCATCACACCACTCGCCATGAATATTAGTAGCATTATATAACTTTACTCCTAATTTGTGAGCAATTTGTTTTGCTAATTCTATACTATAATCTTTATCTTTTGAACTATACACTTGCAAGCGTTTACGTTTGTCGTATATAAGGTTTATGGTATATTCTTTTTCTTCTGTTTCAAATGTTCGGTAGGTTACGCTATGTAATGTATGCACCATTTTTGCTTGAAACACCGAAACGTATGCAACTTCGGGTAAATCTATCCATGGTCCATACGCTTTGCCTCTAAACAT
>ENA-UOWE01004836-UOWE01004836.1-activated-sludge-metagenome-genome-assembly--contig:-NODE-4836-length-12676-cov-29.360669_pt1 | contig 12676 bp, 12 predicted proteins | sample MGYA00249841_ERZ761562 | MGnify/ENA primary metagenome ERZ761562 (study PRJEB28883, sample SAMN05720200) | activated sludge metagenome | isolation source: Anaerobic digester | place: Japan... | reverse complement strand
AATTATCTACTTTTAAGATTGATTCCGAGTAACGAAAAACGAGAGAAGCAAACAAAAAAAAATGAGGCTGCGTCTAAGACGCAGCCTCTTTGCTTTTATGGCAATATATAAATTAATATCTTCTGCCACCGCCAAAACCGCCATTACCGCGATTATCACCGAAGTTTCTACGAGGTCTGTTACCGAAGCTGCCACCACGAGGTTTGTCCTCTCTTGGTCTTGCTACGTTAACGCTGATAGTTTTTCCTTCGTGTTCAATACCGTTAAGTTCTTCGATTGCTTTTTCTCCCTCTTCGTCATTTGGCATCTCTACGAAGCCAAAACCTCTTGAACGGCCAGTTTCACGATCCATGATAACTTTAGCAGAAGAAACCTCTCCATAAGCACTAAACAAATCCAATAAGCCTGCATCCTCGATAGCATAGCTTAATCCTGCTACATAAATGTTCATTAAAAATGATTTTGTAAATAAATAAAAAAATCTTATGATTTTGAGGTAGAAGACTTGATAGCAGGTGTATAAAAATGTTTATCTTATACGCTTCTATAACAAATTTGTCAACGCTCAAATTTCACGTCACAAATATACAAAAAATTTTAAACTACCTATTTTTATTATGAAAAAGATTTATAACTTTGCAAAAGTTAATTACGTGATAAGATAAAAATCATCGATAAATTAAAGACTTTCTAATGATTTCAACTATTCTACATATTGTTCTCTGTGTCTTAGTAGTCGTGGGCGACTGTTAAGAGAAAGGACATGTGTAGTATTGTATAAAAATTTGCAAGGCCTTTCTCTTTAATCAGAGAAAGGCCTTTTTTTCTTTCGAATTAATAGTTTTTACAAACAAGAAACAATTATTTAAAACAAATTACATATAAAAAAAATGAAAAAGAAACTTCGCAGTTCATTCAGCACAGAAGGACGCCGCATGGCGGGAGCACGTGCACTTTGGCGTGCCAATGGCATGAAAGAAGAGATGATCGGCAAACCTATTATTGCCATAGCTAACTCATTCACACAATTCGTTCCTGGTCACGTACACCTCCACGAGGTAGGACAAAAAGTGAAGGAAGAGATCGAGAAGCTGGGTTGTTTTGCCGCTGAATTTGACACAATCGCCATCGATGATGGTATTGCAATGGGTCACGACGGCATGCTCTACTCTTTGCCATCCAGAGACTTGATCGCCGACAGCGTTGAATATATGGTCAACGCACACAAAGCCGACGCTTTGGTCTGCATCAGCAACTGCGATAAAATCACTCCAGGAATGTTGTTGGCTGCGATGAGATTGAACATCCCAACCGTATTCGTTTCAGGAGGACCAATGGAATCAGGACGTTTGGGCGACCAACACCTCGATTTGATTGACGCCATGATTAAATCTGCAGATGCTTCCGTTTCTGACGAAGAGATAAAGAAAATCGAGCTTGCTGCTTGTCCAGGTTGCGGTTCTTGCTCCGGTATGTTTACCGCCAATTCCATGAACTGCCTGAACGAGGCTATCGGTTTTGGTCTTCCAGGTAACGGAACCATCACAGCTACACATAAGAATAGAGAGGAACTCTTCGTTGACGCCGCTAAGCTCATCGTTGAGAACGCTTACAAATATTACCGCGACGGTGACGAGAGCGTATTGCCTCGTAACATCGCAACCCGCGAGGCATTCTTGAATGCCATGACACTTGATATCGCCATGGGAGGTTCAACCAATACAGTTCTTCACCTTCTTGCTGTTGCAACAGAGGCCGAAGCTAACTTCTCTATCGATGACATTGACATGCTTTCAAGAAAGACTCCATGTCTTTGCAAGGTAGCTCCTAACACTCAGAAATACCATATTGAAGATGTTAACCGCGCGGGTGGAGTTATCTCCATCATGGCAGAGTTGGCAAAGGCCGGATTGGTCGACACTTCAGTCAAGAGAGTGGATGGAATGACTTTGGGCGAGGCAATCGACAAGTTCTGCATCACCAGTCCAAACGTCACTCAAAAGGCCATCAACAAGTACAAGAGTTCTCCAGCCTACAAGTTCAACATGAAGTTCGCTTCTCAGAACACAATGTACGATACTTTGGACACAGACCGCGCAAACGGCTGTATCCGCGACATCCAGCATGCCTACACAAAAGATGGAGGATTGGGCGTTTTGAAAGGAAACATCGCATTCGACGGATGCGTCATCAAGACTGCAGGTGTTGACGAGAGCATCTGGAAATTCAGCGGTTCTGCAAAGGTATTCAACTCTCAAGATGATGCTTGCGATGGAATCTTAGGCGGAAAAGTGGTTTCAGGTGACGTTGTAGTCATCACACACGAAGGACCTAAGGGAGGCCCAGGAATGCAGGAGATGCTATACCCTACTTCCTACATCAAGTCTAAACACCTTGGTAAAGAGTGTGCCCTCATCACAGACGGTCGTTTCTCTGGAGGAACATCAGGATTGTCTATCGGACACATCTCTCCAGAGGCAGCTTCAGGTGGCAACATCGGTTTGGTTCGTGACGGTGATATCATCGACATCGACATACCAAACAGAAGCATCAACGTCAGATTGTCTGACGCAGAATTGGCCAAACGCCGTGAAGAGGAAGAGGCTAAAGGCAAAGAGGCTTGGAAACCAAAGAGAGACCGAGTCGTGTCTAAATCATTAAGAGCATACGCAAGTATGGTTGCTTCAGCAGACAAAGGTGGTGTGAGAATCGTAGAATAACAGCATTCTCGACCCACAACAAAGCTAAAAAAAGCAACTGAAAATGATTTATAAACCGAAAAAAGCAGTTATAATATGAGCGAATTAATTTCAGGTTCTGAAATTTTAATGCAATCGTTGTTGAAAGAAGGAGTTGACACCATCTTCGGTTATCCGGGTGGTGCCATCACTCCAGTTTTCGACGCTCTGTACGATTTTCAGGACAGATTTAACTATATACTAACCAGACACGAACAGGGTGCTACACATGCAGCACAGGGATATGCCAGGGTTTCAGGCAAACCGGGTATCTGTTTGGTTACCTCCGGACCAGGCGCAACCAACGCCATTACCGGTATTGGTGATGCAATGATGGACAGCTCACCGCTTATCGTCATTGCCGGTCAAGTACAAGCAGAGCTTCTTGGTACAGACGCATTCCAAGAGATTGACCTTGTGGGCATTACCCAACCAATCTCCAAATGGGCTTACCAGATCAGAAGACCAGAAGACATTGCTTGGGCTGTTGCCCGTGCCTTCTACATTGCAAGTACAGGTAGACCAGGTCCTGTCGTATTGGATTTTGCAAAGAACGCACAGATAGGAAAGGCCGAATTCAACTATAAAAAATGTGAATTTACAAGAGGCTACATTCCTTATCCTGAAATCAGCACAAAACAGATCGAATCGGCAGCACAACTTATCAATGATGCAAAGAAACCTTTGGCTTTGGTAGGACAAGGAGTTATTCTTGGTAATGCAGAAAACGAGCTAAAATCATTCTTGGAGAAGGCTGATATTCCTGCAGCATCCACCCTACTCGGTCTTTCTGCTATGCCTACCAACTTCCGTTTGAACAAAGGATTTTTGGGCATGCACGGAAACGTAGGTCCAAACATGAAGACCAACGAATGCGACGTGCTGATTGCCATCGGCATGCGTTTCGACGACCGTGTAACAGGTAATCTGAAAACATACGCAAAACAAGCTAAGATTATCCACCTTGACATCGACCCTTCCGAGTTGAACAAGAATGTTAAGGTAGACGCCAAAGTATTGGGAGATGCCAAGGTTTCTTTGAAACTCTTGACAGACGCCATCCAAAACGCCAAACACGGCGAATGGATCGACTCTTTCAAAGAGCACGAAGAAAAGGAGTTCGAAAAGGTCATCAAGAAGGAGGTTTTCCCTGAAAACGGACCTATCAAGATGGGTGAAGTTATTAACCTCATTTCTAAAGCATCCAACAACGAGGCTATCCTCGTTACCGATGTAGGTCAGAACCAGATCATGGCTGCAAGATATTTCAAATACTCCAAGACAAGAAGCATCGTTACTTCAGGAGGATTGGGTACAATGGGATTCGGTATTCCTGCAGCAATCGGTGCCAAAGTCGCAGCTCCAGACCGTAAGGTTTGCCTGTTCGTAGGCGACGGAGGATTCCAGATGACCATGCAGGAGTTGGGCACCATTCTTCAAGACCAGATCGGAGTAAAGATCATCATCCTCAATAACAATTACTTAGGAATGGTTCGTCAATGGCAGGAGCTTTTCTTCCGCAAGAGATACTCCTCTTCTGTTATGATCAATCCTAACTTCGGCGCAATCGCTGATGCTTATAAAATCAAGAACCAAGAGGTGAAGGACAGAAAAGATTTGAAGAAAGCAATCGACGAAATGTTTAGCGACGACAAGCCATACATGCTGGTTGTCGAGACAGAGAAAGAGGGCATGGTTTATCCAATGACACCAGCCGGAGATACTGTCACTCACATCTTATTGGGCGACGAATAACAAAACCCAGGTATGCAGGTGCATTTTGCTTTTGCATATCTTCTAAAAAGAATAATATGGAAAACGAAAATATGACACTATATACAGTAAGCGTATTCTCTGAAAACCGGGTTGGTCTATTAAACCAGATCAGTATCATCTTTACGCGTCGAAGACTCAACATCGAGACTTTGTCCGTATCACCTTCCGCATTGAAGGGAATACACAAGTTCACCATCACCACCTTCTCTGATGCCGACACGATAGAAAAGGTTGTGAAACAGATAGACAAGCGTGTGGATATCATCAAAGCCTTCTACAACACGGATGAAGACCTTGTATATCAAGAGATCGCTCTTTACAAGATTGCTACAGACCAATTAATAAAGCTGGGCAGCGTTGAAGAGATGATCCGCACCTACAACATCCGCATCCTTGAGATGAACGAAACTTGTGTAGTTTTGGAGAAGACAGGACATTACGAGGAGACTCAGGCTCTATTCAGCGAATTGAGTCAAAAGGTGAATGTGCTTCAATTCATCCGTTCTGGACGTGTTGCCATCAACAAATCAAAGATTGAACGATTGAGCGATATGTTGGCGAACTTGAATTCCAGGAAACCGGAAGGTTATGTGGAGGATGACGAATATGCCGGCTATTAAAAGCATACAATCCTAACGGATTAGAAAATTGAGACTCTAAGTTTATTCAACCGTTCCAATCAAGATGAGATACGACATTTTTTTTTAATTTTATCCTCGAAAAGAACAATGCAATTAATTATGGAGACGAATAATAAATTAGGCGAATATACCTTCAAGGTACTTCCCTTCGAGGTGGATTTTAGAGAGAAATTGACGTTACCCCATCTCACCAACTACATTCTCAACTCGGCTGGCTACCACTCTGAGAGTTTAGGTTTCGGAATTCAGAAGATAAACAAAGAGAGCAACAAATCATGGGTTCTTTCGCGTTTGGCCATAGAGATGGTACAATATCCAAAGAACTACGATAAAATTCAAGTTCAGACGTGGGTTGAAGGCGTTATGAGAACATTCTCCTTCCGTAATTTTGCTTTTCTAAGCAAAGAAGGAGAAGTTTTAGGTTACGCCCGTTCTATATGGGCAATGATTGACATTACGACTAGGAAACCCACTAATATGACAGACATCATTCTTCCCGAATTCTTCAATAAAGAAAAAGAATGCCCTATTGCAAAATCCGGAAAGATACCAGCCATTGATGTTGACGCACTGGAGACGTTCAAAGTAAAGTACAGCGACATCGACTTCAATCAGCACCTGAACAGTGCAAAATATATTGAACATATCATCGATTCGTTCACTTTATACAAATTCAGCAAGCGTGACATTAAGCGTTTTGAGGTGGATTTCATTGCTGAGAGTACATTCGGAGAGACTATCAGCATTCACAAGAAAGAGAGTGAAAACAATGACTTTCTAGTTGAACTTAGAAATGAGAATAACGAAACGATTTGTCGAAGCAAAATCTCATTCAGTGACAAAATTTTGCACAACGATTACAATATAAATAAGGTTAGAGAATGAATGTTAATTTTCTTCCTTTATATTCTTATTTAATTGTTTTCGTATCAAAAAAAAAATTAATTTTGCATCGGATTGTCAATTTAGGTTATATAATGAAACTTTAATGAAGTTTTCAAGACTATTTCCCTTACCAATCCCAATAGAGAGAAAATAATAATTAATTATTCTAATTAAAAAATAAAAAAATGGCAGAAATGAACTTTGGCGGTGTAATAGAAAATGTTGTTACCCGTGAAGAATTTCCTTTAGAAAAGGCACGTGAGGTTTTGAAAAATGAAACCATTGCAGTTATTGGTTACGGTATCCAAGGTCCTGGTCAATCCATGAACCTTCGTGATAATGGATTCAACGTTATCGTTGGCCAACGTCCAGGTAAGACTTTCGACAAGGCTGTTGCTGACGGATGGGTTCCAGGAGAGACATTGTTTGGAATTGAAGAGGCTTGCCAAAAAGCTACTATCATCCAAGTATTACTTTCCGATGCTGCTCAGATCGAGTGCTGGCCAAAGATCAAGCAATACTTGACTCCAGAAAAGACATTATATTTCTCTCATGGTTTCGCAATCACTTGGAAAGATCGTACAGGTGTTGTTCCTCCAAAAGATGTTGATGTTATCTTGATCGCTCCTAAGGGATCAGGTACTTCTTTGCGTCGTATGTTCGTTCAAGGACGCGGACTTAACTCATCTTATGCCGTTTATCAAAACGCATCAGGACGCGCACTTGAGAAAGTTATCGCATTAGGTATCGGTGTTGGTTCTGGTTTCTTATTCGAAACAACATTCGAAAAAGAGGCTACTTCAGACTTAACTGGAGAGAGAGGTTCTTTAATGGGTGGTATCCAAGGTCTTCTTCTTGCTCAATACGAGACATTGCGTGAGAACGGACACTCACCATCTGAGGCATTCAACGAGACAGTTGAGGAGCTTACTCAGTCTTTGATGCCTTTGTTCGCTGAGAACGGAATGGATTGGATGTACGCTAACTGTTCAACTACAGCACAGCGTGGTGCATTGGATTGGATGGGACCTTTCCATGACGCAATCAAGCCAGTTATGCAGAAACTTTACCACTCAGTAATCACTGGTAATGAGGCTCAGATCTCTATCGACTCTAACTCAAAAACAGATTATCGTGAGAAATTGAACAAAGAGTTGGAAGCACTTCGTGAAAGCGAAATGTGGCGTGCTGGTGCTGTTGTACGTAAACTTCGTCCAGAAAACAACTAATCTAGTTTTAGATTGAAATAAGAGAGGCTGCACTTTTGTGCAGCCTCTCTTATTTTGAGGCTAAAGCCAAAAAAAGTCTAATTGGCTTTGCCGATTAATCGGCAAAACTATAACCTTTGGTTGGGTCAAACTTGAGGTTCTCTCCTTCAAGAAATAGCGGCGACTGAAGATTGTTCGTGTAAAGCGAACCTGTACCCAAGCCTTGAGCCATTGTAACGCCTTTCTTGAAGGTCCATTGCGCAATAGCATTCAAACCAACGTTTGATTCCAAAGCAGAGGTAATCCACCAACCTATATGCTGTTTTTCGGCCAATTCAATCCACTCATCGGCTCCGCAAAAACCGCCGTGCAAGCTTGGTTTCAGAACAAGGTACTGTGGTTTTATTTCCTCTAAAAGAGATTGTTTATCCTTCTTGTCGAATATACCTATCAACTCTTCATCCAAAGCGATCGAAAGCGGAGTATTCTTGCACAAATCAGCCATAGCAGCACGCTGTCCTGCCTTGATAGGTTGCTCTATTGAGTGAATATCCAATTTAGACAAAGTCTCTAATTTGGACATCGCCTCGTCTACAGAGAAGGCGCCGTTGGCATCTACACGAAGTTGTAGTTTCTCCTTCGAATAGCGTTTACGCAAAGAACGAAGCAGCTCTACCTCCGAATCAAAATCTAAGGCACCAATTTTCATTTTGACACAAGAGAAACCTGCATCAATTTTGGCATCGATTTGCTTTTTCATCTCTTCTTGAGAGTCCATCCAAATTAAGCCATTAATCTTTATAAATCCTTTACCTTCGGTAAAATCTGATGGGAATGGAGTCATTTTAGCTTCGTTCTCCAAATCGGCAAAAGCCGTCTCTAAACCAAAGATAATAGAGGGATACTCTTTGAGTTTCTCTTTATAGCAATCTTTGTATTCTTCGATATTCCAGCAGACCTCAGCTAACTTCTTTTCATAATCAGGAACGTCATCGGCTCCTAAACCACGAAAAACGGAGCATTCTCCTATGCCTACTAAGAAAGGCTTGGCGGCATCAACTACTCGAATGAAGTAAGTTTCTTTCTGGATTAGGACACCACGGGAGGTCCAACTTGGTTTATTAAAATCCAAGATGTACTTGGAATAGGATGAATGGAGCATATTTTTTAGTATAAAACACTGTTATAATCACTAAGTTTCAACATAACGTAGTTTAAAATAACATTGTAAAAGAATAATCTTTGTTTTGTTCTTATTATAAAACATTTATCATGTCTTCGCCGGACAGGCCTTACTTTTTCCCTACAGCTGGAATTCCTTATTTCGGGCTGAAAGCCCAGCAGAGAACAGCTTAGGAAGCTTTGAGTATTCTTCTTCCAAAAGTAACGCACTATCTAGCTAAACTCTTTTAAACGCGCTCAAGATTCGCTTGAATAGCAAAACAGTTCTTTACGCCATCCAACGCGCCACTTTTCATGGAAATTTAGGGAATTGCTTGAAGTTGGGTTTGCGTTTTTCAAGGAAGGCATTTTTGCCCTCTTGAGCTTCGTCCATTAAATAGTACATCAGTGTGGCATCTCCAGCAAATTCCATTAGACCATGTTCACCGTCTAATTCGGCGTTAAGACCGCGCTTAATCATACGGATGGCTAATGGACTACGCTCTAAAATGGTTTTGCACCACTCTATTGTTTCTGTTTCAAGTTGATCGAATGGAACAACCTTGTTCACCATGCCCATAGCCTCGGCCTCTTTTGCGGAGTACTGACGGCAAAGAAACCAAATTTCACGAGCCTTTTTTTGGCCTACACAACGTGCTAAATAGGATGAGCCGAAACCTGCATCGAAGCTACCTACTTTAGGACCCGTTTGACCGAAAATTGCGTTTTCAGAAGCAATGGTCAAATCGCAGACAAGATGAAGAACATGTCCGCCACCTATAGCGAAGCCATTGACCATGGCAATAACAGGTTTTGGCAATGAACGAATGGCCTTATGAAGATCCAAAACATTTAGACGAGGTATACCATTGGTATCGACATAACCGCCTCTACCCTTTACTTTTTGATCACCTCCAGAACAGAAAGCTTTATCGCCAGCTCCTGTAAGGATGACTACACCTATCTCACTGCGTTCGCGACAAATGCTCATTGCGTCCAATATCTCTTCGTTTGTCTGTGGACGGAATGCGTTTCTTACCTGTTCTCTGTTGATTGTTATTTTTGCTATACCCTCAAAGAATTCGAATTTAATGTCTTCGTATTCTTTGATTGTTTTCCATTCTATTTTCTGCATATAATATTTTCTTTATATAGACAAAAGTACAAATAAATAGGTTCTATCACAACAAGAACCTTTAAGTTTAGAACCATACAAAAAGATGGGAAGAAAAAAAACCGGAACGCCAATTCTTTGCTCAATCAAATCAGCAATCTTTTTTTGAGTAAAACAACACCAACAATGCACCTACAAATGTAGGAATTGCGACATTGAGAATCCACAAGGAGATAGAAGCAGATACTACAACTAATGAAGAATCTGCAAAAGGAGAGAAAACCAACACTGCCACAGAACTTCTTACCACGGCATCGGAGAAAAAGAAGGAAGGAATAAAGGTGATAATCAGATAAGAGACACAGACACAAACAAACATAACCAACCAAGATTCCGACAGTCCATAAAACTTCAGCATCAAAACCAGCTGAAAAGAAAAGACAAAACAGCGTAACATAGACAAAAGAATTAAATTAAGCATATCTTTCAACGAGATAGTAGATAATAAATCCTTTACCTTCTGAATCTTTTGTTCATAAAACCGAGACACACCAAGCAACAAAACAAAAACAACGAGGAACAAGATTCCCAACAAAATGGCATACGTCCATTTTTTTTCAAACAAAGCATCCAACACCAACCAATGATGCACATAATAGGCAACAGCTGGCAATCCCCACAAAAGGATAGCAACTGTCAACATTATACCACCCAAAGACCATAAAAAAGCCGCCTTTTTACGGCAAGAGGAGCTTACAAGAATGAGACGTCCGGCGAACTCTCCCAATTGAGCCGGAGTCATGATGGCAGTAGAGAGCCCCATAAGAACGGACAGAGAAGCATCCTTCAGTGATAGTGTTTGAACCTTAGACAATAAAATCCGCCAACGTACAGCTTCCAGCAACCAATTGACAGGCACCAAGAAAAAAACAGGAAAAAGAAAAGAATAATATTCTGCAAACGAAAAAGACAACATTCCTACACATTGTGAAAAATCCTTACTCCAAATCAGATAAGTAAGGAATAGCAATGCCAAGAAAGCGATCAAATATCTAACGAAAGCAGAATATCTCTTCATATCACAACAAAAGTCAACTTAAACAAAAAAGAGGGAATGGCAAGCCATTCCCTCCTATATATCATCAATACAAAAAATTACTTTTTAATGATAGTTTGTGTTGCAACACCATTTGTAGTGTAAACCTTTACGATATAGGTTCCAGCAGCAAGACCAGATACATTTACTGAACTTCCATTAGCAGAAGCCATAACAGCACCTGTCAAAGATATAACTTCCATTTTAGAAGCATTCTCTGCAGCATAAACAACATCAGTTACAGGATTTGGATAAACAGCAACAGCTGTCAAATCACTGTTAACCTCATCAACACCTACAAGACATTCTGCTGGTTTTTCCAAATAAATCTGATCAACATAATATGCAAAAGACACTTTCTTTCCTAAATTTATTGAAATTGATTTTGCTCCATTAGGCACATCAACTTTAGCAGTCACCCAATTCCAAGCACCTTTTAAACTATCTGAATTCAATTGAGTCAATGTCAAATCATTATCAAAAAATGCTGAAATATTATAACTTCTATCTGCATCTTCAAGAGCCCATGCTGCATCATCTGTAGCAGTTCCTAAAGCACAATACTTAACCAACATTCTAACCTGAATCTTATCACAATCATAACCTTCTGGAACAGCAATATCACCTAAAACAACATTTTTAGACACCACTTTTGCTGCATGATTAATTTCCGCTGCAAATATTTTTGATGCATCATATGGTTTATCCCATACACGAGCACACAACAAATTCAATTTTTCAGTTTCATCTGCAGATTTTGAAGGAACGATACCACCATGCCATTGTTCTTGAGCAAATGCTACTTCAGCTCCAGAACCATCTGCTGTAACAGAAATACCCATCGGAGAGAAATCTTCAGCATAGAACGGTTTGGTAGCACCTGAAACGAAACTCAAATTCTTTATATATACAGGTTCTTCTGAAATATCATTAGTCAACACCTCTCTAGCGTAAGACATTACAAAACTATTAATAACCTGAGAACTTGGAGTTGAGAAAACATATAGATCTCTGGTCATCCATGCACCTTTAGATTCTATAGCATCAACAGCACCTTGAATAGCACAATAACCATGCATATAATCAACATTCATAGAATCTAACTCAGAATCAAATCCAAATCTAAAAGCAGCCTTAGTTCCATCATTCAAACTTACCTCTTTATATGCTGCATAAGTATTATAATTTACAGAATCAGATGCAGTTGGAATGCTATACTCAATATGCATAATCCATGTTTTATTCAGATCCAAAGGATCTTTACTTAAATCAAAACGAACATCCTTATAGTCTGCTGCATTATGTACATATTTAGCGCAAGCAGTACCATCAGGAGCTTCTACTCCACCTATAATGGTGTCAAATACCGTTAAAACGGGAGTATAAGGTTTCTGAGAAATCTTATCATTTAACTGACCATCTTTAATGATCCAGTACTCTTCCGCAGAAACAAATCCGCAAAAAGAAAGAGCTGCCAAAGCGAGTAAAAATCTTTTCTTCATATGATACTATTTTTATATAATTAATAAATCGGTGTAATCTTTTGAAAATCGACTGCTAAGTAAGTATTTTTTTCCCTAAAAAAAAAATGTTTGCAGAAAAAATGAGACATAACATTACTTTTCATTTCAAAAACGAACAATGTAAAATAATCCATTTTATTATTCATTACATAAAATGAATCAAGAGAAAAAAATGAGAGGAAAGCTTTTAACCACTAATTATAATTCACTACGAATAAAAAAAAATTAGAAACCACATATCTAGCAGATTGAGCAGATAGTGAATGTTCCGTCCACTTGGTGACCTACCTATTCGTTTTATTTAGGTTGAAGAATCACAAAACCCTGATCAAAAGCACCTATTTTTGATCTTAATCCCAAATTAACATACCAAAGGGTTTTGTATTTGATCCATTAAAATCAAAACAAAAAAAAGGAGAGAACTAATGTTCTCTCCTTAAAATATGAATTATATGTTTCCGAATTACTTAATAGCAATCTTAGTTACATATACTGAATTAGCTGTCTTGATAGTAGCAATATAATTGCCAGCTT
>ENA-UOWE01004834-UOWE01004834.1-activated-sludge-metagenome-genome-assembly--contig:-NODE-4834-length-12680-cov-98.159366_pt1 | contig 12680 bp, 9 predicted proteins | sample MGYA00249841_ERZ761562 | MGnify/ENA primary metagenome ERZ761562 (study PRJEB28883, sample SAMN05720200) | activated sludge metagenome | isolation source: Anaerobic digester | place: Japan... | reverse complement strand
CCACCCCACGGATGATGGCGCGGTTCCGCGATTTTACCACTGCCGCCGTGCGTGGCTGCCGGTGGATGACCATCCGTCAGCGCGCCTCTCTGCGCTCCGGCGAGGCGCGTCTGTCGAAGTGGTTGCCGATGTTGTAGGTGGTCACGCCGTCCAGCACGGATTTGACGCGGTTACCGCTGTCCGCACTTTAACTTATTCTAACCCATTTGTGGTCTAACAAATGGGGTAAGCTCACATTATGGCTTCTCGTCTATCTATCGTATAAAGGTTAATGCTTGTTGTTCTGCGCTCGCAGCGTCCTGTTTGTCAATATACCCCTCTTCAACCATTAGATCCAGCACTATAGATTGCCGTTGTCGTGCAATTTCCAGATGCTTTTCTGGATCGAAGTCGGCTAGATGTCTAATCGCCTGTAGCATAGCACACTCAGCTAAATCTAGGTCGCTGACATGCTTGCCAAAGTGGAATTGCGCCGCCGCTTCAACACCATAGATTTGATTAGTGTATGGAATTGAGTTAAGATAAAATTCAAAGATTTCTCTAGATGTATAACGGCGAGTAATCCTAAGCGTTAGCGCCAAATCACGCAAATCTTGTCTCAACGAGATTCCTCTGTCTCGATTTGAAATAATCATTAAATTAACTGCCAATTGTTGAGGAATAGTAGCTGCTCGCATTCTTAGACATTTGTGCATGGCACAATCAAAACTAGTCCAGACAGCATGCAAAACATCCGAAAAGTCTATGTTCATACTATGAGAGTAAAAACTCTTGTCTTCCATAACTATAGTTGCCCACTGTAAAGCTTCTGGTATATCCGCAAGTTTGACAGAGGTGTGGTTACCGGTTGTAAGAAGATATTCATTTAGCTCTTCGGGTGAAGGGAGAGCATAAAAAATCCAAAAGTAAAGCCACACACCTGAAACTACTATCAAAAGCATTAGAAACATGGCTGCCTTTTTTATGACCTTGCATCTTTTCATATCAAAATTCCCCTCCAATCTTCAGGGTGAAGGTAACTGTGTTTTTATTGTACTGAACTGTCCTCGGTCTATGGCTAAACTAATGATTTCGTGAACTTCTCCAGCACATGGCTTGGTGACATTGGTCCCCAAAGCATCTGCTGAAATGTAGCCGTAATACTCGGGATAAGCAGCGTTATGATTATCATAGCGGTCATCATATATTCCCATGAGGTGTACAGACTCATGAAGGGCGTACCCGTTCCCCATTTTCGAATACCAACGCCCCCAGTCATATTCTTGGTTTTCGGAGTGAGGGCGGACCTTTGGAGGTTCATACTGTGGTATACCTTCATCTACAAATATCAGATTCGGGGTATCTCCGCTTTGGGGTCTCACATACCCTTCAAACCCGAGCCAATTGATGAACTTTCCCCAACCTGAAAACTCAGGGTCCTTGTAAGTTACTGTTATATCAAAAGTGACAGGCCGACCTTCAAATTGGGTCTCTCCATTATTCCACACATCATTCAGATGCTTTTGCCATTCTTCTGCTAATGATGCTGAAGCCCCAGGACCGTATATTTGTATATCAAGTTTGACGACATAGTAACCCAAAGTTTCATTGTAAATTACTTCGGGAATATGTCCGCTGGGATCCACATACCTGAGTGGCGAATTCAAAACATAGCTGTACCTGTTGAGCGCCTGAGGGTTTTGCGGCGAAGGGATTATCGAATCTGGGCTGATGAAGCGGCCAAGCGAAGGGTCGTAGGAGCGGGCGTTGTAAAAGTACAAGCCGATGGCCGCGTCCTCGATTTGCCCGGTGAAGCGCCGCGTGGTGGGCGTGGCCCCGGAGGTGAAGTGCGTTCCACCCCACGGATGATAGCGCAATTCCGCGACTTTGCTGCCGCTGTTGTTGGTAGAAACGGGCTAAACGAGCTCGTTTTATGGATGCACTTCAATCATTTGCGGTTTCCCTTGCCGAGTTTTCCCGTAATTAAGGCATACAATAGAAGTGGAACGGGACCTACCAAGCACATAATGAATAATCCTAAAATTTGCATCAAAACCCGTCTACGTTCATATTCATTGAAGAACCACGTGTGTGCTAAAGGAGCCGCGATACAGATTAGCATACCAATCAGAAGAGCCAAAATGTACGCAATTGCTTCTATTCGCTTTCTGTCGTTCATTTCGTAAGCCACCTCAATAGGGTAAGGGACTACCTGCTGGACGGCCGCTTGGTAGAATCGTATCCATCAACTCGAGTGTTGAAGTATCCGACAGGACCTGAGTAAGCATCTGGTATCCACTACGGATAGCAAGAGCACGTTGACCATTACGCGTTAATCCACCGCTAAATGGTACAGCAGTTGGTGACAAACCATGTCGTCCCGGTGCGAGGATTATGTCACCACCCTTGTTTGGATTTGGTAGATAAGCATCACTGAGGAATTGTGTGGTCTGCCCTATAAAAGATGATCCCGCTCCCCAGACAAAATCAGTATTGGCATTCTGCCTCAAATCGTCAACAACCATTTGTCCTGAGATCTGCCCACCGTCTACCCATTTCTGTCCAATCCTTTGAGCGGAGTTGAACGCAATGTTCGATATGCCGGACAGTGCCATGTCGGTTCCTACCTGAGTTGCGGCGCCAGCCAGTATACCTGCCGTTTCACTGGCAGTTGAAGCTGCGACTTTCAGAGCTACAGCAGCTCCTACACTCTGGGCGACTTTTGGTATCACAGCCCCGCCTATTAAAGTGCCGACAGCTCCGGTACCAAATGCAACCACGCCTCTGCCGAAGCTATATTCTTCGTGCATAACCTGTGTTGTGATTAGATAATCAACCGCTAGATTTACAGCCCCACCCACTACAGCGGCAATACATATAGCGGTATCAACACCAAATATACAATGCCCACTGGGGTCTGTGTATTTGACAGGATTATTAAGCGTGTAGGCATAGCGGTTCAACGTTTGTGGATTCACCGGGCTGGGGACCATCGTATCCGCCTGGATGAAGCGGCCAAGCGAAGGGTCGTAGGAGCGGGCGTTGTAAAAGTACAAGCCGATGGCCGCATCTTCGATTTGCCCGGTGAAGCGCCGCGTGGTGGGTGTGGTGCCGTCGGTGTAGCGCGTTCCACCCCACGGATGATAGCGCAACTCCGCCACTTTGCTACCGCTGCTGTTCGCGGTGATCGACGTTGATCCCAGGTGGTCGCCTAACAAGAAGTACAGTGTGCTGCTGCCTTGACGCATCGCCACGCGCTGGCTGTCGGCGTAGTAGTACTTCACCATCGTGCTGGTGCTGCCGGTCCACTCGAAGTGGTTGCCGACATAGGTCGTACTACTGACGGCAGTCCCCCAAACGGCGATCTCCACCCAATGGTTGCCCGCGTTGGCGGTGGACCCGTTGGTGTAGTCACGCACGTAGCGCACGCTGCGCGCGGTGAAGCGATGCGTTTTTCCCTGTGCCGTCTCGGCATACGTCCCTTGTGTAGCGCTATCGAAGACGGTAAACCAGGTACTACCGTCGGCGCTTACTTGCGTCTTGGTGTTGTAGTAAGTGCGGCCATCGGCGGCATAGTGCCAGACACGCACGGTGTCTACGCTATACACGGCTCCCAGGTCTATCTGGATATATTGTAAACCGTTTACGGACGTATAGGCAAATTCTCCGCTGCTGCCGCTGCCACTGTCGGCCCACGGATCGCCATTGGTAGCCGCTTGGGGCTGGTTCACCGTGACACCGCTGGCAGCGGTCGGCGTGCGCCCCGCAGCCAGGTTGCGATAGACTGCCTGCTGCACCCGATTGCCATCGCCATCGTAAGTGAACTGTGTTACCGTGGCGTCTATAGTCGAGATGCGCTGATGATTGTTGGCGTCGATCACGGTGGTTTGCCAACCGCTGTAGAGAGTGTGACTGATCGTACCATCCGGCGCCGTGACCTGCGTGCCCCGCCCCAGGGCGTCGTACTGCGTCACCGCATGGAACAGGCTCGTCGAGGTCGGGACGTAACCATTCATACCATAGCCCCTTTCACTTGCTATTTTAGCAGAAAATTACTATAATTACATTGTATCAATGGTGTTGAGTCGCGTCTTTGGACACGGCAGGATGTGTCGCAAACGCCGTCAGTGTTGGGGGAGGTCATCCTGTACATTGAGACCATGCTGAGGAGTCTGTTGCTATGAGTGTCATCAAAGTTGCTGCGACCTCTCGTTCTACTTCTGTGGCGGGCGCGATTGCCGGCATCATCCGTGAGAAAGGGCGGGTAGATGTCCAGGCCATTGGTGCAGGGGCAGTGAATCAAGCGATTAAAGCCATTGCCATTGCACGCGGTTATCTTGAATTGGAGAATATCCGCATTTATTGTGTCCCTTCTTTTTCGGAGATTCTTATCGAGGGCAAAGAGCGCACGGCTGTGCGATTGACCGTCGAATCCGCTCCTCCTGTTAACGATAGCGCGCCATGATTGCCTGTTTTGTAAACCGGCTCGCGGTTTACTGATCGGGGTTTCTAAATTCTTCTTGTCAGTTTTAAGGGAGGCTATTAGAGGAGGCTATATGGAAGAGAAACAGAAGAAGCTTCGTTTGATGTCGTTTTGGCTTTTTGCGAGCGTTCTGATCGTTTTCGCGGCGGTGACGACTTACATCTACGTCTGGATCGGACCGCTATCGGGCACGATATGGATGGCTCTCAAAGCTGCCTTGCCCATCACACTGATTATCGCTGTGGCTGCGGTAATTATCTATGTTGTGTACTACTACCTGGTCTACAAAAAGGCATAGGCGACATTCGCGTCACGTTAGTATCAAGAAATGCCCCGTCAAGTCAAAAGACGGGGCATTTCATCGAATCCCCAATCACCATTCTCAAGGGAGGTTACGATGGCAAAACGAACGATCCGCGCTCCGCGCGGCACACAATTGCATTGCAAGAACTGGCTATTGGAAGCGCCGTTCCGCATGCTCCAGAATAACCTCGATCCCGAAGTGGCCGGCGACCCCGATAACCTCATCGTCTACGGTGGACGGGGCAAAGCTGCCCGCAACTGGGAAGCATTTGACGCCATTCTCGATACGCTGCAAAAAATGGATGTGGATGATACGTTACTGGTGCAATCGGGCAAGCCCGTCGCCGTCTTCAAGACGCATGAGGACGCGCCGCGTGTGCTCATCGCCAACTCCAATATCGTCCCGGCCTGGGCAACGCAAGCAAACTTCGATAAGTGGGAGCGCGCCGGCCTGATCATGTATGGCCAGATGACGGCCGGTTCGTGGATCTACATCGGCACGCAAGGCATCCTGCAGGGCACCTACGAAACCCTCGGCGCGCTGGCCCGACAACACTTCGGGCCGCACGCTTCGCTCAAAGGAAAGTTTGTCCTCACTGCCGGGCTGGGGGAAATGGGCGGTGCGCAGCCGCTGGCGATTACGATGAACGAAGGCGTGGGGCTTATTGTCGAAGTGGACCCGTGGCGCGCCGAGCGACGGCTTCGCCACCGCTACGTCAACGCCGTCATGGATAACCTCGACGCGGCACTGCGCACGCTCGAAGCGTACCGCGCGCGGGGCGAGGCTTACTCCATTGGCCTCATCGGCAATGCAGGGGATGTGTTCCCCGAATTGTTGCGGCGCGGCATCATCCCCGATGTGGTGACGGATCAGACTTCGGCGCACGACCCGCTGAGCTATGTCCCCAACGGGATGACGCTGGAAGAGGCCGTGGCGTTGCGGCACGCCGATCCGCAACGTTACCAGGCCGAGGCCATGCGCACGATGACCGAGCACTGCGCGGCGATGGTTGGAATGCAAAAACGCGGGGCGGTGGTCTTCGATTACGGCAACAACTTGCGGCAACGCGCCTTCGACAACGGCCTGCGCGAAGCGTTCAACTACCCCGGTTTTGTCCCGGCCTACATCCGCCCGCTGTTTTGTGAAGGCAAGGGGCCGTTCCGCTGGGTGGCGCTCTCCGGCGATCCCAACGACATCTACGAGACCGACCGTATCATTATGGAATTGTTCCCGGAGAACGAACACCTCATCCGCTGGCTGAAGATGGCGGAGGCGCAGGTGGCCTGGCAGGGGCTGCCCGCGCGCATCTGCTGGCTGGGTTACGGTGAGCGCGCCCGCGCCGGTCTGGCGTTCAACGCGGCGGTGGCCGATGGACGCATCAGCGCCCCCATCGTCATCGGGCGCGATCACCTGGACGCCGGTTCCGTCGCCAGCCCCAACCGCGAAACCGAAGGCATGCGCGACGGCTCCGACGCCATCTCCGACTGGCCCATCCTCAATGCGCTCATCAATGCGGTGGGCGGCGCGACGTGGGTGAGCTTCCATCACGGCGGAGGGGTGGGCATCGGCTACTCACAGCACGCCGGGCAGGTGATCGTGGCCGACGGCACCCCTGCTGCCGCGCGTCGCCTGGAGCGCGTCCTCACCACCGATCCGGGTCTCGGTGTCGTCCGCCACGCCGACGCCGGCTACGAATCCGCCATCCAATTCGCCAAAGCCCACGCTATCTGGATGCCTATGGTATAAGCTGCAGGAGGCAGGGAGCAGGAGGCAGGGGACATGATTCTCGACTCTTGCCCCTTGCCTCTTCTCCCGCTCACAGGTATAATCCCGCGTATGGATGAGAGAGAAACTACGCCCATACGCAAGCAATACCTGGATTTGAAAGCCCGTTACCCGGATACAATCCTCTTTTTCCGGCTGGGGGACTTTTACGAAACCTTCGACGAAGACGCCGAAATCGTGGCGCGCGAGCTGGACCTGGTACTCACCTCGCGGCCGGTGGCAAAGGGCGAGCGCGTGCCGATGGCCGGCGTACCCTATCACGCCGTCGAAAACTACATCGCCCGTTTGATCGAAAAAGGCTACCGCGTCGCCATTGCCGAGCAGGTGGGCGAACCCAACGGCCGCGGACCGATGGCGCGGCGCATCGAGCGCGTCGTCACCGCGGGTACCATCATCGAGCCGACTATGCTCGACGAGAAGCGCCCTAACTATCTGGCGGCGGTGATCATCGAAGGCAAACGCGCCGGCATCGCCTACGCCGAAATCTCCACGGGCGAGTTTGCCACCACACAATTGGAAGCCGATGACATCCTCAACGTCACACGGCAGGAGCTGGCGCGCCTGCAACCGCGCGAGGTGCTCATCCCCAAGACCGGCACATGGAAAGAGCGCGACCCCGACCAACCGCCGACACGCCTGGAAGAAACATTGCAAGGTCTGCTGCCGACGCATTTTACGCCCTGGGCAGCCTATCGCTTTGAAGAAACGGCGGCGCGTCAGGTCTTGCTGGAACACTTTGGGGTGCGGACGTTACAGGGGTTTGGCTGCGAAGGCAAACCGTTGGCGGTGCGCGCGGCGGGGGCAGCTCTGGCTTACTTGCAGGAAACCCAGCAAGGGTTGCTGCCGCAGATCATCGGATTGCGCACCTACGCCACCGAACGCTTTATGAGCCTGGACGCCTCGACGTGGCGCAATCTGGAAATCACGGAGACGCTGCGTGGGGAAAAACACGGCTCCCTGCTCGGCGTCATTGACGCCACCTTGACGCCGATGGGCGGGCGGTTGCTGCGTGCCCGCCTGGCGCAGCCGCTGCTCGACATTCCCGAACTGGAAGCGCGCCTGGATCAGGTGCAGGGCTTTGTGGACGACGGTATCTTGCGCGCCCAGGTGCGGCAGGCCCTCAAGCGCATCCCCGATCTGGAGCGGATGACCACGCGAGTCCTCGCCGGACGCGCCACACCCCGCGACCTTCTCGGCATCCGCATGGCGCTGGAGATCGTGCCGGAGCTGCGGGGGAAGGTAGAAGAGGCAAACGAGCGAATCAGCGAATCGGCGAATGGGTTCGGGGAATTGCTTGATGGGTTGGAGGCGCTGCCGGAGATTGCGGGACTGATTGCCGAAGCGATTGTGGACGATCCGCCGGCGCAGGTGAGCGCGGGGGGCATCATCCGGCCGGGGTTCTCTGCGGAACTGGACGGCATCATCCTGGCGACCAAAGACGCCCGTGACTGGATTGCCGGATTGGAAAATAAGGAACGCGCGCGCACCGGCATCAAAAACCTGAAGGTGGGCTACAATAAAGTCTTTGGCTACTATCTGGAGGTGACTAAGGCCAACGTCAACCTGGTGCCCGATCATTACATCCGCAAACAAACGCTGGTCAATGCCGAGCGGTACATCACGCCGGAATTGAAGGAGTACGAGAACCTGGTGCTCAACGCCGAAGAGCGCATCGCCGAACTGGAGACGCGCCTTTTCCGTGAGGTGTGCGAGCGTATCGCGGCGCGGGCGCCGGTATTACTGGCAACGGCGCAGGCGCTGGCGCGGATAGATGTGGCGGCGGCGCTGGCCGATGTCGCCGCGCGCTATCACTACGTCCGCCCTACGTTTGAGCACGCGCCGGTGCTCGTCATCGAAGGAGGGCGGCATCCTGTTGTCGAACGTGCGCAACGTGAGCCGTTTATCCCCAACGATCTGGTGATGGACGAACAAAGCCGCATCCACATCATCACCGGCCCGAATATGGCGGGGAAATCGGTTTTCCTCAGGCAAAACGCCCTCATTGTCCTTATGGCGCAGATCGGTAGCTTCGTTCCGGCAGACCGGGTGCACATCGGCATTGTGGATCGCATCTTCACGCGCATCGGGGCATCCGACGAGCTGGCGGCGGGGCAATCCACGTTTATGGTGGAGATGGTGGAGACGGCGAACATCCTCAATCACGCCACGCCGCAGAGCCTGCTCATCCTGGATGAAGTAGGACGCGGCACGAGCACCTACGACGGCATGGCCATTGCCTGGGCGGTGGTCGAATATCTGCACAACCACCCGGAGCGCCGCGCGCGGACACTCTTCGCCACCCACTACCACGAGCTGATCGAGATGGAGGAGCATCTGCCGCATGTGCGTAACTTCAATCTGGCCGTGACCGAAGAGGGGCATGACGTGGTCTTCCTGCACAAAGTCATCCCCGGCGGCGCGGATCGCTCCTACGGCATTCACGTTGCGCGGCTGGCGGGCATCCCTGCGCCGGTCGTTCACCGCGCCGAAGCATTGCTGACGGAGTTGGAGAGCGGTGAATTCCGTCCCGGCACACAGACACAGGAGCCGGAGTTGTTCCAGCCGCTGCTCATCGCCCAGGAGCCGCCCGTCGTGGAGATGCTGCGGCAGATTGATGTCAACAGCCTCACGCCGTTGGAAGCCCTCACGAAGTTGTATGAGTTGCAGAGACAAGTCGGGGAAAAGCAGGCAAAGAAGAAACGCACAAGGTAAAACAATCCCTTGAGGGGATCGTTTATTATGTCAAGATAAAATTGGCTGAAAGCTAAATTTTTACACTGGCACCGGCGCCAAAACTTGCCGCAAAAACTGCCCTGTATAGCTTCCTTCCACCTGCGCGACGGCCTCCGGCGGTCCCTCGGCGATGATGTAACCACCCGCATCCCCGCCTTCCGGGCCGAGGTCAATCACCCAATCGGCAGTCTTGATCACATCCAGGTTGTGCTCGATGACGATGACGGTGTTGCCGGCGTCGGTGAGGCGGTGCAGCACGTCCAGCAGCTTCTGGATGTCGGCGAAGTGCAGGCCCGTCGTCGGCTCGTCGAGGATGTAGACGGTGCGCCCGGTGGCGACACGGCTCAGTTCCTTTGCCAGCTTCACGCGCTGCGCTTCGCCACCGCTCAACGTCGTCGCCGCCTGCCCCAATTTGATGTAGTCCAGCCCTACGTCATGCAGCGTCTGCAACTGCCGCGAGAGCCGGGGATGGTTGGCGAAGAAGTCCAACGCCTCCTGCACATCCATATCCAGCACCTCGGCGATGTTCTTGCCCTTGTAGCGGATCTGCAACGTCTCACGGTTGAAGCGCGTGCCCTTGCACTCCTTGCACGTCACCCACACATCGGGCAGGAAGTGCATCTCGATGCGCCGCAGGCCGTGCCCCTTACAAGCCTCGCAGCGTCCACCCTTCACGTTGAAGCTGAACCGCCCCGAGCCGTAACCGCGCATTTTTGCCTCCGGCGTGGACGCGAATACCTGCCGGATCTCGTCGAACACGCCCACGTAAGTCGCCGGGTTCGAGCGTGGCGTGCGCCCGATGGGGTCTTGGGTGATGTCAATGACTTTATCCAGATGCTCCAGCCCCTCCAAACGCTCATAGGGGCCGGGGCGCGTCTCGGCGCGGTTGAGATCGCGGGCCAGCGCCGGATATAACGTCTCGGCGACGAGGCTGCTTTTGCCGCTGCCACTGACACCGGTGACGCAGGTGAACACCCCCAACGGGAAGCGCGCGTCCACGTGCTTGAGGTTGTGCAGCGTGGCCCCGCGCAGGATCAGGCTGCCGTTCTGCGGTGTGCGTCGCCCGCCATTCGGTGAGACCACCGCCAGCTCCCCGCTCAGATAGCGTCCCGTGAGCGATTGCGGATTCGTGGCGATCTCCTGTGGCGTTCCTTCCGCGATCACGCACCCGCCCAACACACCCGCGCCCGGCCCCAGGTCCACGATCCAATCGGCGTCGAGCATCGTCTCGCGGTCGTGTTCTACCACCAGCACTGTATTGCCCATATCGCGCAGTTGCAACAGCGTGTCGAGCAGCGCACGGTTGTCGCGGGCGTGCAGGCCGATGGACGGTTCATCGAGGATGTAGAGCACGCCGACTAACCCACACCCGATCTGACTTGCCAGCCGGATACGCTGCGACTCTCCGCCGGAAAGCGAGGGCGCGGGACGGTCGAGCGTGAGGTAGTGCAACCCCACATTGAGCATGAACTGCAAGCGGTCACGGATCTCCTTGAGCACCTCGCCACCGATGGCGAACTGCTCATCGTCGAACTGCTCGTAGAGCGATTGCACCCAGGCATGCGCCGCATCAATGGGCATGGCGCTCACGTCCATGATGGACTTGCCGCCCACCAACACCCCACGCGCTTCCGGACGCAAGCGCGCCCCACCGCACACCGGGCACGGCTGTTCACTCATAAAGCTGCTGTACCAGCGGCGCGTGTAGTCGGACTTCGTCTGGTGGAACAGGCGGTTGATGTTGTAGATGATGCCCTTGGCGGGACGATAACTCTCGCCTGTCCAGGTGCTATCGCCGTTTTCGGCGCGATACTCGAAGTGAATCTTTTCGTTGCCCGAACCGTAGATCAACACGTCACGGAAATGTTGCGGCAAGTCCTGCCACGGCGTTTCCAGGTCTACGCCGTAATGTCGGGCGATGGACTGTAATTGGTGAATCTGCCACTGGCTGTTCTTTTTGCGGAGATTGCCGTACCAGCGCAGTGCACCGTCCAACACCGAAAGTGTGGGGTCCTGCACGATCAAGGCCGGATCCACTTCCAGCTTGGTGCCCAGGCCATTGCACTCCGGGCACATGCCGAGCGGCGAGTTGAAGCTGAACAGTTGTGGGCTGAGTTCCGGGAAGCTGATGCCGCAATGCGGGCAGGCATGCTGCTCGCTGAGGAGCAGCTCCTCGCCATCCACAACATCCACGACGACTGTTCCTTCGCCCGCGCGCAACGCCGTCTCCACCGAATCCATCAGGCGCGTGGTGAAGTCGCGCCATGCCTCGTCGCCGGAGCCGTTGACATGGTTCGGCACCGCCAGGCGGTCCACGATCAACTCGATGGTATGATTCTTCGTCTTCGCCAGCTTGATGTCGCGGCTCAAATCCGTGGGGACGCCGTCAATGCGCGCGCGTTCGTATCCTTCCTGCCGCGCCTGCGCCAACACGTCCTCGTGCGTCCCCTTGCGCTGCCGGACGACGGGCGCGAGCAGTTGGAAGCGCGTCCCGGAAGGCAGTGCCGCGAGCTGATCGGCGATCTGTTGCGCGTTCTGTGAGGCCACTTTGCGCCCACATTGTGGGCAGTGGGCTTCTCCCACGCGGGCGAAGAGCACGCGCAGGTAATCCATCACCTCGGTGACGGTGCCCACGGTTGAGCGTGGGTTCTTGCTCACCGCCTTCTGCTGGATGGCGATGGCCGGGCTGAGGCCACCGATGAAGTCCACCTTCGGCTTCTCCATCTGTCCCAGGAACTGCCGTGCGAACGACGAGAGACTCTCCACGTACCGACGCTGCCCCTCCGCGTAGATCGTGTCGAAGGCCAGCGACGACTTTCCGCTGCCCGAAACGCCGGTGAGCACCACCAGCTTATTGCGCGGGATGGCGAGATCAATGTGCTTTAGATTGTGCTGCTGTGCGCCGCGAATGACGATAAAACCCGGCTCCATATTCCTCCCAGGGAATCAGATGAGAAATGAGTAATGGGAAATGAGTAATGCGTGATACGTGAATTGAGGTTAGCGACCGGCACATCCAGTATCAAGTATCCAGCTTCCAGTAACGAGCAATTATACCACAAACGCCAGATAGAACAAAGTTTCTAATCGGCCTCTCGACTTCTAGTGTAGCGAGGGAATATGACAAAACATGGCATATAGGAGAGGACGACCTTTTGAAATTTTGTCGTTGACAGGATAGTATTGAAGTGGGAGGCGATCCGATGATTGATGAATCGAAACTTCGACAAGCGGGGACTTGTTTATTTACCCCCCCAGGGCTGAGCGCCAGGGCTTTATCATTCTCGTTACAGCAACTTCATTTGGCTTCGAGCGGATCGCCAGCTCCGCGTTTCTCAACTGCTTCAAGCGGATCGCCAGATCCGCGTTGCTCAAGATCGCCAGCTCCGCGTTTCT
>ENA-UOWE01004832-UOWE01004832.1-activated-sludge-metagenome-genome-assembly--contig:-NODE-4832-length-12683-cov-7.409487_pt1 | contig 12683 bp, 6 predicted proteins | sample MGYA00249841_ERZ761562 | MGnify/ENA primary metagenome ERZ761562 (study PRJEB28883, sample SAMN05720200) | activated sludge metagenome | isolation source: Anaerobic digester | place: Japan... | reverse complement strand
TAGTATCGGGAATTTCAGGAAATGTTGCTCAAAGCTTAATGAGTAAATTCGGAATAAGTGCCGATCAAGCAGGTGGTATTGTAAGCAGCTTAATTCCTGTAGTCATGAATAATCTTGTTAAGAAAACAAATGATCCTAACGATAGCAGCTTCGACCTAAAAGGAATCATGGGCGCTGTTGGTGGAAATGCAGGGGGTGTTGATGGAATTTTAAATTCAGTGAAAAATTTATTTTAAAATTATTGATATCTGAGCGGACAATCCAATTTTGGATTGTCCGTTTTTTTTATGATTTACTTTATTCCTCGACGTTTCATTTTACCTCGAATTTGTGTAACAATTGTTACATAACGAAACTTAATTTATAGAATAAAGATTTTTTACTTGTTCAAATTAGTAATTGTTGGTTCTTATGTAATCAAAGTCACAGAAAACGGCTTTTGATAAGCATAGTTTTGCGCTCCATTAAAGGAAACTATATGACCAAAACAGGAGCGCTTATCCTACTATTACTGTTGAATAGCTTGTCGGTGAAAAGCCAAGACACTATTCCTATCAAGCAGGAAGAACTTTGGCCGAGAGCTGAAAAAGGAAACTATCAACTGAAAATGTCAGATCAAGAATATAAGTCAGCCAAAGCCGATTACCATCAATCAAATGCTTTGTTTCTTCCGAATGTGACTATTTCGAACACTGCCATTAATACCACTAATCCACTAATGGCTTTTGGATCGAAATTGAATCAGGAAATCTTGACCCCTGCTGATTTTAATCCTGATTTATTAAACAACCCCGATCAAATTAGAAATTACTCTACAAAAGTAGAAGTTCTTCAACCATTAATTAATGCAGATGGAATTTTAGAAAGAAGAGCGGCAAAAATTAAGATGCAAGCATATTCTTTAAAATCGGAGCGAACAAAACAGTATTTGCAAATGGAAATTCAAAAGGCCTACATCCAATTGCAACTTGTGTATAAGGCGTATGATGTTTTGAAAATTGCAGAGCGCTCTGCTGCCAATACTGAAAAAATGATACGCGATTATTATGATCAAGGATATGTTCAAAAAACGGATGTATTAAATGTTGAGGTGCATGTTGGCGAATTAAAAAATCAAATTGCATTGGCGCAAAGTAATATTCACAATGCTTCCACATATCTTTCTTTTTTACTAGGAGAAAATCTAGGAGAAAAAGTATTTCTTCCGCAGGATAAATTAGACACTACAAGTGTCAGTCCTGAAACAAATGAAAAATTAAATGAGATGCGTAGTGATATAAAGGCAATGCAATTATCGGCGGAAGCATATAATAAAATCTACCAATCAAAGAAATTCAATTTTTTACCTCGACTAAATGCATTCGGGACATATGAGATTTATGATGATCAAATTTTCGGAACAGACGCAGAAGGATATTTAATCGGAGTACAATTATCGTGGAACATTTTCGATGGATATAAATCTATCGGAAAACTCGAAAAATCGAGAGCCGAATATAATCATTCGGGACTTGAGCTTCAGCAATATAAATCACAAAGCCAAATGGAATTAAGTGTTGCAAATCGCAAAGTGCTTGATGCGTATAATACGGTGAACAATAAACGCAACGGCTTTCTTCAATCGAAAGAAGCATATAGAATTCGATCCGACAGATTCGCTCAGGGATTAGAAAAGGCAAATGATGTTCTTCAGTCAGAAACGCAATCGTCAATGAAAGAACTAGAGTATTATCAATCGATTTACGAATACAATCTATCAAAACTAAACCTCGAATTTTTATCAAAATAACTACTACATGAAATATACATTCATCATCTCTTCAATATTTATTACAATTCTATTCGGAAGTTGTTCGAAAGAAAAAAAGGAAACGTCGGAGAAAATATCTCCTGTTAAAGTTTCTGTTTTAGCTATCAATTCATCCGGCGCAACCGGGAGCATTTCGGCAAGCGGAAAAGTAGAAGCTAATAATAGCGCCAATATCAGCACGCGCATGATGGGCTTTGTGAACAAGTTATCTGTTAAAGTTGGACAAAAAGTAACTAAAGGCCAACAACTGATTTCAATTAATAGCGCAGATTTAGATGCTAAGTTATCACAAGTAAATGCATCAATTGCACAAGCAAATGCAGGCTATCAAAATGCAATGACAGACTATGAACGATTTAAAACATTGTTCAGCAAACAAAGCGCTTCTCAAAAGGAATTAGATGATATGACCACTCGCTACGAGATGGCAAAAGCAGGATTAGAAGCAGCTCAGCAAATGAAAAAAGAAGTACAAGCGCAATTTTCATATAGTTCTATTGTTGCACCTTTCTCGGGAATAGTAACCAATACATTTATTAAAGAAGGAGACATGGCAAATCCGGGAATGCCATTATTATCGATTGAATCGGAATCAGGATTTGATGTAATCGCTACCGTTTCTGAAGAGAACATAGGTAAGGTTTCTGAAGGGATGAAAGCAAATGTATTGGTAAAAACAGGCCAGCAAAAATACAATGGAGTAGTTACTGAAGTGAGTAGATCAGCGAAGAATACGGGCGGGCAATACCTTGTTAAAATTGCCATTAATGGAGATGGCAAAGATTTGCTTTCAGGAATGTTTGTGAATGCTGAAATACTTTCGAGTGAAAGCAACAAGGAAATAGATAAAAGTGAGGGCCCAATCGTGATACCGACATCTGCTTTAATATACCAAGGACAACTTACAGGTGTTTATACTGTTAGCGATGAGAACGTAGCATTGTTAAGATGGTTGCGTATTGGAAAACAAAAAGGAGATATGGTTGAAGTGCTTTCGGGATTATCGTCGGGAGAAAAAATTGTTCTCTCACATAAAGAAAAAATTGTAAACGGCACACCGGTTATTCAATAATTGTGGATATCAACCGGAGATAATGTAATCACAAAGTTTTAAGAGCAAAATACAATATATGCAAGAAGGAATAGCGGGCAAAGTAGCTCATTTCTTTATGAACTCAAAGCTTACCATTTTGTTAATGGTAGCCTTAATGATCATAGGAGTTTATAGTTCATTTCTCATCCCTCGTGAAGAAGAACCTCAAATTGCTGTACCAATGGCCGATATTATGGTTGGTTATCCCGGCGCGTCTCCTGCGGAGATAGAAACCAAAGTAATAAAACCATTAGAAAAGGTAATTGGAAATATCAAAGGGGTTGATCACATCTATTCAATGGCGATGAATGGACGAGCAATGATTATTGTTCAGTTTTTAGTAGGCCAAGACATCGAACGTTCGTATGTTAAATTGTACGATGAGTTAATGAAAAGCGAAGGGATACTTCCCAAAGGGGCATTTAAGCCAATGGTCAAAACACGCGCCATCGACGATGTTCCAATGTTGGGTTTAACATTATGGAGCGACAAGTACGATGACTTCCAATTACGACAAATTGCGGAAGAGGTAACCAATGAAATAAAAAAAATAAAAGATGTTTCCATCACTAAAAATATTGGAGGCCGACCACGTGAATTAAAAATTACGCTCGATGAAGATAAGCTTTCGGAAATGGGATTAGATGCCCTATCCGTTATGCAAATGATTCAAGCAAATGATGGTCAATCGCAATCGGGAAGTTTTGTTAGTAACGATAAGGAATATTTAATTACTACCGGAAACTTTCTTTCTTCGAAAGAAGATGTAGAAAATATTGTTGTTGGGAGCAATAAGAACTTGCCGGTTTATTTAAAACAAATTGCGACTGTTTCTGATGGCCCTGCAACTCCTAATGCTTATGTCTCTTTCGGCTACGGAAAGAGTAATTTGAAGGTTCATAAAAACAATAGCGAATATCCTGCAGTTACTATTTCTGTTGCTAAGGTGAAAGGCGCAGATGCAATGAAGATATCAGAAAAGATCATTGAAAAAATGGAATCAATGAAACTCTCTGTTATTCCAAATGAAGTGCATGTAGATGTGACAAGAAATTATGGCGAAACCGCATCACATAAAGTAGGTGAATTATTAATGCACCTTGGTATTGCAATTATTGCAGTTACTGTATTAGTAATGTTAGCAATGGGATGGAGAGGAGGATTAGTCGTTTTCTTCTCTGTTCCATTAACATTTGCATTGACACTGTTTAGCTATTACTTATTAGGATATACTCTTAATCGTATTACTTTATTTGCATTGGTTTTTGTGGTGGGTATTGTTGTGGATGACAGTATTATCATTGCGGAAAATATGCATCGACATTTTAAGATGAAGCGACTTCCTTTTAAGCAGGCTGCTTTATTTGCGGTGAATGAAGTTGGTAATCCTACTATCCTTGCTACGTTTACTGTAATCGCCGCAATTCTTCCTATGGCGTTTGTAAGTGGGATGATGGGACCGTATATGAGTCCGATGCCAATAGGTGCTTCTATTGCAATGATGTTATCGTTGTTTGTTGCATTAACCATTACGCCTTATTTGGGATTTCATTTATTGCGCGAAAAAGAAAGTCAGCATGAAAAGGAAGAACATGGATTAGAAACAGGCTGGATATATAAAATGTATCAAAAGTTTGAAAAACCTCTTTTAGATGATAAAAGAAAACGCTGGATTTTCTTAGGCGTTACAGTTGTTTTGTTAATGGGTTCAATGGCGATGTTCTTTAATAATTCAGTTGTAGTTAAAATGTTGCCATTCGATAACAAGAATGAATTTCAAGTAGTAATTGATTTGCCGGAAGGAACTACACTAGAAAGGACAGCTGCTGTTACACGTGAAATAGCACAGTATATTGCCAAGCAAGGAGAAGTTGTGAACTACCAAAGTTATGTGGGCACTTCGGCTCCAATTACTTTCAACGGTCTGGTTCGACATTATGATTTAAGGGGTGGCAGTAATATGGCCGACATACAAGTAAATTTATTGCACAAGGAAGACCGTGACTTACAAAGTCATGATATTGCTAAGCGAGTTCGCCCGGAAATTCAAAAGATTGCGAAAAAGTATAACGCAAATGTTAAAATAATTGAAGTTCCTCCGGGACCTCCTGTACTATCGACGTTGGTAGCAGAAGTTTATGGCCCCGATTATAATGAACAAATAAAAGTTGCTAATCATATCAAGGAGATTCTTCATAAAACAGACGATATTGTTGATATTGATTGGATGGTTGAAGATAAACAAGTAGAATATAAAATTGAAGTTGATAAAGAAAAGGCGATGTCATATGGCATAGCACCTCAACAAGTTGTTGGAACTGTTACAACGCTTATGCGTGAGTTACCGGTGGCAGAATTAAAAGATGCTCAATCAGAGAATAAAGTTGATATTGTTATCGGACTATCTGATAAAGACAAGACGTCTTTACAAGATATTAAAGGCATCAGAATTAAATCTGCAAGCGGTACTACCATCCCAGTGGGTGATTTAGTTCAAATCAAAGAACAAACATTACAGCCCACAATTCATCGTAAAGACCAAAAAAGAGTAGTTTACGTTACTGCTGATATGGCAGGAGCGTTAGAAAGTCCGGTTTATGCAATCCTAGGCATGAGTGAAAAACTGAAGTCATTCGAAATACCTAAGGGATATAAAATAAATGAGCTTTATACAGAGCAACCAAAGGACGAAAGCGACTTTACAGTAAAGTGGGATGGAGAATGGCAAATAACACTTGAGGTGTTCAGAGATTTAGGGGCAGCGTTTTTGGTGGTAATTATTATAATCTATATGCTAATCGTAGGTTGGTTCCAAAATTTCAAAACGCCGATTGTGATGATGTTAGCAATACCATTGTCTTTAATAGGAATTGTTCTTGGTCATTGGCTGTTAGGAGCGTTCTTTACTGCAACTTCATTCATTGGAATGATTGCATTGGCCGGTGTGATGGTTCGAAACTCTGTTTTGATTATCGACTTTATTGAAATACGATTAAAAGATGGAGCTCCATTGAAACAAGCTATCATCGATGCAGGAGCAGTAAGAACAACGCCGATCCTTCTTACAACAGGTGCTGTTGTTATTGGAGCGTCAATTATTTTGTTTGATCCCATCTTTCAAGGATTAGCAATATCATTGGTTGCCGGAGCAATTGTCTCAACAATTTTAACTTTGATCATTGTTCCATTAATTTATTACATGACTGAAAAGCATAAATACCCTGAAATAAAAGTGAGTGGTAATAATACTCAGGAATCAGAAAAATAAAAAATGATACTACTACACATCGTTGCAGTTCATGATTTCGAAGATGATATCAAGAACATGCTTAAAAAGGCAAACATAAATGTCTTTTCATACACAGCAGTGACAGGATTCAAAACCGGAGAAGATTCAGCTCGATCAGGGAACTGGTTTGCGCTGAACTCCCACGAGAATGATTCTATTATGTTTATTGTATTTACCGAAAAAGAAAAGGCAGAAAACCTGAAAACGGCAGCATTATTATTTAATGCATCACAAGAAACGTTAAATAGTATTCATATCTATAGTAGTGAAACAACAAGATTTGTATAAATAAAAAGCGCCATGAACGTTTTATTGTTCATGGCGCTTTTATGAGTTTTATGAAGACTAAAGTTTGACGATTGTTTGTTTCACTTTAGTTTCTCCTTCTCCAAGAGTTATGAAATATGTTCCGGCCATCAGTTTGTTTAAAGCCGGCAACTCAATTGCATTTTTCCCTTTTTCTACAGAAATAACACTAGAATATACTAGAACACCCTGTGGAGTATAAATATTCATCGTCATGTTTTCTGCTACTAATGATTCAAATGTCATAGACATATCCGCTTTAAATGGATTCGGATAAGTTGAGAAAGACTTAATAGTCTCTTTCGTTTTCAAGCTGAATGATTTTGCAGGGAAATTTTCTGATGCGCCATTAATATCAACTTGATGTAATCGATAGTAGCTAGTTCCCGGTAACGGATTAGGATCGTTAGCACTGTAGTTTTTAATTACGTTGCTGTTTCCTGCAGCAGAAACTCTTGCTAAATTCGTATAGTCCTTACCGTTAGAAGATCTTTGAACCATAAAATAAGAGCTATTACTTTCAGAAGCAGTTGCCCAAGTGATATTGGCAGTTCCTTTGTTTTCTTTAACGTTGAAAGAGATTAATGTTACAGGCAATGGATTAGCTCCTGTTGATGTAATTCCTAAATCTCCAAGTAAAGTCATTCCGGTGCGATTTACAAATGGAACAGATGATGTTCCTGTCGGAGAAGCATGTGTGCCATTCATTACCCAAGGAGATCCACCATGTGGTCGGTACATTAAATGTAATAAAGTAAAGTTGTTAACTCCCGTAAATCCTTCTGCTCTCGCTGATGCGGAATATGTTCCTCCTGCGAATGTATTTCCGGGAGTAAGTGTCCACCATCCTGAACCATAGGTTGTACATTCTTCGGCATTATCATTTAATGGTAATCCGTAGTTATCAGGATATCCTGTTGTAAATGTTGAAATAATGTAGCCAGCAGCTGATGGAGCGGTTGTGAAATCTAATGTGATTCCATTGTAATATCCCGCACATCCTACAGGGAACTCTAAGCCCGTTGCGGTTGATGCAGCAATCCATCTTTTAAAGTTTCCAATAACATATCCATTTGTTCTTGATAAAGTAGCAACTGCTCCTGATCCTAGAATTAACTCTTTAGTATTTGTAGTTATAATACCGTTAGTTAAAGATAATGTACCTGTAGCGGCACTTGAATTTGTAATTGTTATTCCGGCTGTATTATCAAATTGTAAATCACGAGCTGTTGCAGGTAATCCTGATCCGGTAATTTGTGCCGATGTTCCATTGTAGATATAATCAGCACCGGTATTAAATGTTCTTGTACCTGTTACACGAATATTTCCTGTTGCTCCTGTTGATGAGATTCCCCCGGTAGCTTTAATACCAAGTTTACCTCCATTTGCCAATGTAAATGTTCCTGCTCCGGTTATCGTTGTTGCTTCCGCAGCCATTTGTAAATATGCCGCATTATTTATCGTGAAATTAATTGAATTTGATACAGTACCTCCGGAAGTATAAGTTTGCATTGCAGTTCCGTTGAAAATTATTTCTCCGGACACCGTCCCTGTTGCTGTTTCTGAAATTGTTCCACCTGTATGGGAAAAATCTCCTGAAACTTTAAGTGTTCCTGTTCCTGATGATTCGGTCATTGTGATAGTACCTCCGGTAAATGACAAATTGCCTAAAACATTTACGGTTGAATTAGCAGAACTACTCACAATTATTAAAGAAGATGTCCCGCTCATGCTAAGGTTTCCGTTAATTGTTGTAGTTGTACTAGCTAGACTATTATTACCCATTAAAATTCCACCTGATAAAATGCAGTTACCTGACACGTTCATCGTTCCTGTTCCTGTTGATTGAGAAAGTCTAAATTCTCCTCCGGTACCAACATAATTTCCTCCGATTGAAAAAGTTCTATTTGAAAAAAGAACATCTGTCAATTGTAGTCGACTTGAACCACTGTTTTGCATGGTAAAGTTTCCTTGAATGCTCATATTAGCGTTTAAGCCGAGGCTAGTAGTTTGACCTGAATTGTTCCACGTTAAATTTCCAAAGTTTTGGTTAATACCCGAAGGCATAGTTGTTGATACTCCGGTAATCTCACAAGTCGAATTAGATGCCCACGATGCTGTTGGAATCGTTCCTCCGTTTTGTGAATGACGATAAGTGCTTGATGCAGCATTGGAATAAGCTGCACCGGCATTAATTGTTATTGTTCCCGAATTAGCCAATGTCCCATTATTTGTAAGGTCAATCGCTGTAGTGGCATTGTTAATCGTCCACGTTACTCCTGAACTTACATTTAATGTTCCTCCTGCATCAATTACCACTTGATCAGATGAAACACTAGCCGCAACAGTTACAGTGTGTCCGCTAAGAATATTGATTGTTTGTGCTGCTGTGGTTGGTGCAGAGCCTGCATTTACCCAGGTAGTTCCATTGAAGGTTTGCCATGTTGCAGCTGAAGCCCAGTTTCCCGATGCTTTTGTACGATAATCTCCACTAACTGCTCCCTTTGCTTCTGTTGAGTGAAATGTTTGGTAGAATACCACTATCAATACAATTAAAAAAGTTGAGATCGCAGCGCCAATTAAAATTCGCTGACGTTGACTAAGTCTTGTTGATTGACGATTGGTGTTTCTGTTTTTCCTGCTTTTTGCCGGAATTCCTGAATGGTTCATTTTGGTTGTTTTTTTCAGTATCTTAAGTCGTGTTTTTACGTCAATCAAGCACTAAATGTTTCTTGTATTAAACACTATTTGAACCGATGCGCTTAATTATCCAGCAATTCGCGTAATTAATTGATAATCAATATAAAATAATCAGTATTAGGGAGTTCTACGAGTCAATTTTTCACTAGGATTTTTGACAAAAAGGGGTTCTGTCATTAATAGAACAGCATTTTACTACTTTCGCAACTTGGTTTAGAGAAAGAGCAATTGGAAAGATTATTACAATTAAAGTCGTTGTTGAAAATGGAGCGCGACGACGATTTTGAACAGTACAGCGAATTGTTTTCGAGAAATAATATTTCTTATAGAAAACAAAATGGTGTTACTTGGTATCCAATCAGCATTGTTAGTTCTGAAATCGGATTGGGCGAATATCTTTCAATAGAAATAGAACGAACAACAAATCATAATGAGCCGCACCAATTTTCAGGTGGAAAAATAGTTTCATTGTTTTCGAATCTTTATCCGGGTGAAACACCACTGTCAGGTACAGTAAAAGTTCTGGGTCCAAACAAACTTCGAATAGCACTTACTATTGATGAACTTCCCGATTGGTGTGATGATGGTAAGCTAGGAATTAATCTTTCTTTCGACGAAGCATCATATCGTGAAATGGATTTCGCTCTCGATAAAGTAATCCGTGCTTCAGGAAATCGTTTAGCGGCAATACGAGATGTTATATACGATAATCGAACTCCTGAATTTGAAAAAATTCCCCACCAGTTTGATATTGAAAAATTGAATGCTTCTCAGAACGAAGCCGTAAGAAAAATTCTTTCTGCACGCGATATTGCGATCATTCATGGCCCACCCGGCACAGGAAAAACAACAACGCTTGTGCAAGCAATTAAACAAGTGCTGAAAACAGAAAAACAAGTTCTAGTTTGTAGCCCGAGTAATACTGCGGTTGATTTATTAACCGAGAAATTGCATCGCGAAGGCGTTACTGTTCTGCGTTTAGGAAATCCTGCTCGTGTTTCTGAAGATGTTCTTTCCAATACCCTCGATGCAAAAGTTGCTTCTCATGAGTCGTATAAAGACCTAAAGAATTATCGTAAAACAGCCGACGAATATTTTCGAATGGCAGGAAAATATAAACGTACATTAGGAAGAGAAGAGAGAGAACAACGCCAATTGTTTTATCAAGAGGGAAAGAAAATATTGCAAGAAGCTAGAGTGCTTGAAGATTATATGATCAACGATCAATTTGATAATGCACAGGTGATAGCTTGTACTCCAGTTGTTTCTTCGAGTAAAATGATGCGCGATCGACAGTTCTCAACTGTTTTTATTGACGAAGCGGCACAAGCTCTTGAACCGATGAGTTGGATTCCAATTACACGAAGTGACCGTGTGATTTTTGCTGGAGATCATTTTCAATTACCCCCCACAGTAAAATCGAAAAGACCTGAAGCAGCTCAGTTGAAGGAAACATTATTCGAAAAAGCAATGAAGCTTGAGAATGTTTCTATTATGCTCAATATGCAATATCGTATGCACGAGCACATCATGCATTTTTCGAACCGACAATTTTACGGAGAGAATTTATTGGCAGCCGAAAACGTGAAACATCGATTACTTAGTAACGATGAACACGATCATTTACTAAATACAGCTGTAACATATATTGATACGGCAGGTTGTGGTTACAATGAAAAGGTAAATCCCGAAAGCTTAAGTATCTCGAATGAGGAGGAAGCGATTCTACTTTTGAAACATTTGAAATTATTATTGCATCAATATAATCCACTGGAGAAAAGAAGGAAAGAAATATCGGTAGGAATAATATCTCCTTATAAAGAACAAGTTCAATTAATCGAAGAACTGATTTCGAATGATGATGAACTTCAAAACACTCCTGTGAGAATAGTTGTAAAAACAGTTGATGGATTTCAAGGACAAGAACGCGATGTTATTTACATAAGCCTTGTTAGAAGTAACGATACCAAAGAAATCGGATTTTTGAATGATATTCGACGAATGAATGTAGCACTTACACGCGCAAAATCGAAGTTGGTAGTAATTGGAGATAGTTCCACGTTAGCGAATCACCCATTCTATAAAAGTTTTATCGATTATATCGAAGAGATAAAAGCCTATGTTTCTGCTTGGGAGTTTTATGAATAAAAAAACAGCTACCGGTTTCCCAATAGCTGTTTATGTTGTTTAAGAATAAAATTATTGTTTCACAAACTTCATGGTTTTGTTATATCCATCTCCTTGTAAGTTCACGAAGTAAATTCCCGGCGATAAATTACTAACGTTAAGGCTATACGAAAATTCTCCTTTTGCATCCGTTAGGATTTCTGAGAGTAGAGATCGGCCATTTAAGTCGCTTACTTCAATTTTGTTTAATGATTGATCCAAATTTTCTGATCTCCATTTGATTTTTAGTTGATCATTCGCCGGATTAGGATATAGTGCGAGTGATTGATCTCCCGTTAATTCTTCTACATCAGTTGCAGCCGCATTGATAACCCATAATTCTCTACCATGTGTATTGTCGGTAGCAGTAAAGAAAACTTTTCCTAATGCGACTGCAAATTCTCCCGGATATGAACCTACGGTTGTACTAGGATATATTTCCATCACTTTTGATGTGCCGGCAGTTGATCCATCACTTTTCCAAAGTTCGTAATTATTAGATGGTGTACTACCATTTGGAACCGAACAATAATCATTAGCAACAAAATAGAAATTATTACCCACGCTGAAAGGGGAATTAAATGTCAAATCATAATAATAATATTGGCTTGCATATTGAAAACCACCCACGCTACCTGCAATAATTTCTTTAACTAAAAGTGTACCGGCATTTGTACCATCTGTTTTCCATAATTCACGTCCTCCCGCCGAAGTAGTGGCAGTAAAATATAAGGTACCGTTAATTTCTTTAAAGTCTTGTGGGTAGGACCCTTCTGATCCGTTCGAATTAATGTCTTTTACTTTAATAGTACCTGCATTAGTTCCATCACTTTTCCATAATTCATAATTGTTAGAAGGTGTGTTTCCATTTGGCACAGTAGAGTAATCTAATGCTACGAAGTAAAATGTATTACCTTGGATCCATACGGGAACAAAGGGGTGATAATAATAGTAATATTGTGAAGCGTATTCGAAGCCACCCGTTGATCCTGCTTTAATATCTTTTACAATAGTTGTTCCTGCATTTGTGCCATCTGTTTTCCAGAGTTCTCTACCTTCAGCATTGGTTGTTGCAGTGAAATAAAGTGTACCGTTTATAACGTGGAAATCTTGAGGATCAGATCCGATAGATCCGTTTGAATTAATGTCTTTTACTTTTACAGTTCCGGAAGATGTTCCGTCACTTTTCCATAATTCATAATTGTTAGATGGCGTGCTTCCATTTGGAACAGTGGAATAATCTAACGCTACGAAGTAAAATGTGTTTCCTTGAATCCACACCGGATTAAACGAATAGTAATAATAATAGTATTGTGAAG
>ENA-UOWE01004827-UOWE01004827.1-activated-sludge-metagenome-genome-assembly--contig:-NODE-4827-length-12697-cov-5.281126_pt1 | contig 12697 bp, 7 predicted proteins | sample MGYA00249841_ERZ761562 | MGnify/ENA primary metagenome ERZ761562 (study PRJEB28883, sample SAMN05720200) | activated sludge metagenome | isolation source: Anaerobic digester | place: Japan... | reverse complement strand
GTTGCTAATGTTTGATAGGTATTCGATACGAAAAACTCATTTAAAATGGTTCTCATATGCGCCACGTACATCCTTTTCCACTGAGCATTATTATTGATATCATTTATCAATGGCCAATACGGATCAGTATTGTGAATAGTTAGTGGTAGTTGTTGCATATTGGCGACCGTAAGCGACCCTAAACTAGTATTTCCACTTCCAACAAAAGGAAATCCCCCAAAAGCCATGTTTAAGTCCCAAACTATCGGCACAAAGCGACTGTTGTTATCGCGATACAAGTAGTAATTCTGTGCAAAGGCTCCTGTATAACTATCGAGATTGATTAATACATTGTTGAAAGCTAACATCCATAAAACTCTATCGATGTCCATTGCCGATTCAACTGAAGAAGGATAGTTCGTAACGGTATCGCATAACCGAACTAATTCATCCCAGCCATAATCTGATTTTAATTCGTAGAAATTTTGATATGCTGAGCTATCAGCTCCTACAATGTATTTTAGGTTGCATTTTGTAGTCGGGCCGGGTGTTACAATGGGATTACATTTAAAGAATGTATTCGTCGATGAATAAAATTTATCTGTAAGAAACTTAGACCCCACATTTTCGTCATTGGAATATAATCCTACATAAACTCCATTTATAAATACTTTAGCGAAATTTGATTTCGAGCAATCCATATAATTGCCTAACACCGAGTAGGCCAACACTTCTCTAATCATAGAAGGATCAGAATAACAATTACTCAACTTGATATCTTTAACTCCCTGATAATTCTGTCCTTTGAATTTATTGAGAGATAAATGGAGCGGATTTTTTACACTTGATGCATTATATGAGCTATTTCCTTTGTACTTCACTCCTACACTATCGAAGTCAACACCATTGATTTTCACCAGAGCAGCCATAATATAACTATCGCTACCCGCTTTGGCCGTATCGAGTTCATAATCCCAGTCGGGCTGACTGAAAAACATCTCTATTTGCTGAATAGTATTTACATCATAGAAATTGGTTTGTGCTGATGTAACGGTCGGATTTAGCAGAAAAACCGCAACAAAAGCCGCGGCAATGCTTATTAGTTTTCCCATCTCGGAATTAATCGATAATCAATTTAGATTGTTGAACTTCGTTTGTTTCATTGAACTTCACAGCCACTATGTATATTCCCTGGTTTAATGAATTTAATGGCAATACAATTTTACTTTCATTTTCAGAGAGTACTTCACTCACTATTCTCCCATTCATTTCATACATGGTTACCACTTTACTTCCTGCTGATTTCACGAATGAAATCGAGCTTTCGTTTAATGCTGGGTTCGGATACATTGAAAATCCTGCATGATTATTCAATTCGTTTAATCCTGCTGTATTACAAGCAGCACATCCGCTATAGCAAACGGCGTCAAGAACGATATCGGCACTAACCTGCAAAGATCTATTTCCGTTACCTGAAGCACAAGCTCCTTGAATTATTTCCGATGCAGCTCCTGTGTTACCGTTATAAAATTTATACTCGACAGTTCCCGCATCGTGATAACTGATAATTTCATAAATATTACTTCCAAAACTATACATAATCACTTTTGAAGCATCCCATCCTTGGAAGTCTCCGGCAAGATGAACGCCATCTCCACTTATCGATGATTGCATTTGCATGTCTACTAAATAACGAACAAGGATTTTACCTGCAGGTGCATTCATTGCAAACATAATTGCTCCGATATCGGTTGTGTCATCTGCTAGTGAATCAACATACAACCAACGGTTATCGTTGAAATTATATCCTACTCTCGACTCTTGCGGTACGAATTCAGCCTCGTAAAACTGATCACCGTTTACGTATTTATACTCGTATTTCGAGAAAGCAGGAATATCTACAATGATACTGTAGATGTTAGTATCTGCTACTTCTTGAGTCAATGTCGTTGATGCAGAATTCCAATCGCCACCGGCAAAGCCCGCTACGGTTTGAAAATCTCCTGCTACATGAATACCTGTCGTATTTATTGTTTGCCCAGTCATGTCGACCGAGAATTTCACTTTTTTTGCATAAGTTGCCACTGTAACCAGAATTAACAGCGACGCTATAAGGACTTTCTTCATTGTTTTCTTATTTAATCAATACAACTTTCTTGGTAATGGCTTTCTCACCTTTTGCTTGGATACTCACATAATAAATGCCATTACCAAATGATGAAGCATCTATTAAATCAGTGTTATTACCTGCGAAGATAACTTTTCCTAAGGCATCAGCCATCATAATGGTATAGCCTGATTCAAGTTTTTCTGCACCGCTGATGTGAATAAGTCCTGATGAAGGATTAGGAGACACCCCAACTCCTGCATAGACCTCATCGGCATGCGATAAACCGGTAATTGTGAAGCTGAACCCTTTCGAATAACTATATGAGCAACTTGTTGTGTTGGTAGTTCGCACTAAATAAATACCGCTTTGTGTCGGTGTGATGGTCTGACTTGTTTCTCCCGGCAATAAATCGCCATTAAAATACCATTGGTATGTGGCATCTATAGTCGACTCTAACTGTGTCCCGTTTTGGGAAATAACCGGAATGGCAGGAGCAATATTATTAACATAGCATGTATCATAGCGAAAAGCCTGCGGACATGCGCCGGTTAACTGTTTCGACCAGAGAGTGGCACCGGAAGGATCAACTTCATAAATCAATCCGGTAGTTGCTACACAAACCAACATATTACCATTGGGTAACTGCTGCGAGTTGCCCATGTTGCTGCTATATCCACTGCAAGCATGACGTAAGGTATAAGTTGAAGGAGTATAAGCCGCTCCCGCTACTTTTGTGTAGTTATACCCAACACGAGGGGTAATAATTTGATCGATTGACGATTGGTTGCTTGACACTCCCTTGTTGTTAAATCCTACCAAAAATCCTGCATTTGGAACACCTTCAGGAATCCAATGAGCATCATGAGTAACATTCAATATTGAAGTACCTGAAGTACTGTAGTTTGTAGGATGTCCCCAACGAAATAACAAATCACCACCTTTACCTGAATTACCTCCCGAATGAGATGCCGCTTCAGCAGTAGTGGTACTATGGTCAATGATATACCATTCATTCAAATTATGTGAACTAAAAGAAACTTGATCTAGAATAGGATTGTAATCAACTCCATTCATATGCATCCAATCCTTCTGAGTATTAAAGTTGATATTTAATAATTCAGGGTGATCACTTATTGATGCTTGGTAGTTAGCTTTTGTAGGATCGACATTTTGAACCAGGTGATCCCACGCATGCCATTCCCAAACAACATTACCGGTAGTCGCTCCAGTTGGCTGCACCTCGACGATTTTATCAGGCCACATTTCTATGCTTTGAGAACAGCCTGCAGCAGTAACTTCGCTAGCAGTTTTTCTCTCGTAAGAAATTAACAACACATTTCCGTTAGGCATTGGGCAAATATCATGATGAGTGCAATAATTAGTGGTAGAATACACGAAATCCCAAATTACACTACCACTATAATTTACTTTTTGTACCTGCCCACAAATGGGTCCACCGGTAAATGAATTTCCGGTACGAGAAACAGTTCGTAACAGAGTACCACCCGGCAACAAATAAGTAGAATAACCGGTTTTTGCGTTCGAAGTGAAAGTCCATGTTTTTACAACATTACTATTGGTATCGATTAAATAGGCATTACTTGAGTTTTGTAAGGAATACAAAGTATAATCACCCCATTGCTGAGAACGAGCTACAGTACTGGCTAACAATATGATAGCCAAAATATTTAATTTAATTTTAAACTTCATCAGTACTTAGTATTAAATGGTTTGGGTTGAATTAATGTGACCAAATTATTAAGTTTAGGTCAATAAAACCTAATTATTGATAGCAATCTCGGTAAATAACAGTGATTTGTCGGGAATTAATATTTCTTAGTTTAACTAGGACAATTTTAAGGTAAAATGCATATATGAAAAAAATCATGTGACCACCTATCTATTGCTTTAAGAAACTCCTGCATGTTTGTCTATCTTGTGATGTGATTTAACAGCATCAATTTATTTGCAGATGCGCCAAAAAACGAAGGAATATTGAACTGCATCATAAACCAACACGGGACAATTATCGGGTTAAAAGAAAATGTATTGAAATACCTTCCTCCCGATTGCAATAATTCAGAAAATTTATGCATCCATGATTTTATTACAGGTTTACCTAATATTTTCCCACTAAATATCAACGATCATAAATTAGAATTCAAAAACCTTCAGTTAATTAAAAATGTCGGGCTTTTCAGCACTCATCAAAATGAAGACTATTTAAACCTGAAATTACAAAAATACGAAACAAAAGATCAGGAGTTAAACTTTCTTTGCAGTTTTGAATTTACCGAAACTGAAAACTTATCAAATTCTAATAAAATAAATAATCTTGATTTGATTAGTGATAAGATTTCGAAAGATGAATTTATCAAATTAATTGAAGGAAGTGTTTTTACTATTAATGATGACGGAATTGTAACATCTGTTATACAAGATGGAGAATTAGGCATTTTAAATCGATACAATATTCAAGTTGGAATTAACATTCTTACTGCTGTCGACAATAGCAATTCGGAGATAATTAAAAATGACTTAGCCGCCATTCGTCAGAGTCAGAAAAGCAAATCGATTCAGTACAGATTTCGCGATCGTCATAAAGAACTAATCATAGAAGGCAAGATAAATTTCATCGACACGGGAGAGTACTTGCTCTACATCAAAGATGTAACTGTCTTAAAAAAACTCGAAAAGGAAAAAGAAGAATTTGCAAAATTCTCGCTTGACAATCCCAATCCGGTTTTCCGCTTAAATATCGCGGGTAAAGTTCTTTTCGCGAATTCACCGGCTATCGACTTCACCAGGAAGATTGGCAAAACAAATAATATAATTCACAACAAGGACATAAAAGCAATAGTCAAAGCAAGTATATTCGATGGAGTAACAAGATCAATCAAAATAAAAATCAATAAAGAATTTTTCTTTCTGACTATTGCGCCTAACAAAGAAAACAAGTATGTAAATGTGTATGCTTTAAACATCACACAGCAAGAAATTTTCCATGAAAAGTTAAAGCAAAAGTCCGTCGATTTAAACTCCATCTTAAACAGTTCTGAAGATTCGATACTTCTAATAAACAAGAGTTTCGACCTAATTTATTACAATCAGAAAGCTGCAGATTTATTAGGACAGTTTGAAATAAAGCAAATCAATGCTTGGACACAAATTTTTCAATACATTCCGAAAGAGTATCAAAACAACTTCATTTATAACAGTACAAAATGCCTAACAAATTCAGAAGTTATAAAAATCGACTTCGAAATTAAAGAAGGTAAAAATAGCGGAAGGATATTTAGCATTACCTACTTCCCTGCCATCGACAAGGTTCAAAATAAGATCATCGGGATTTGTATTCAATTCAGAGAAATTACAGAATCGACTCGAATTAAATTAGAAATAATTAAGCAAAAAGATTTTTACGAAGCCATTCTAAACAACCTACCTAATGACATCGCCGTACTTGACAGTAACAGGAAGTACTTATTCATTAATCCCACCGCCATTTCCGATGAAGAACTCCGTAAGTTCATGATAGGAAAAGATGACTACGATTATGCGGAATACAGGAAAATCGACTCAAAATTTGCCGATCGTAGAAAAGTAATTTTTGATGAAATAGCTACTAACGGAATATCCAGCACATTTGAAGATATCCACCGAAAAAAAGATGGTAAAGAAATAGTAATACTTAGAAAGTATTTTCCTGTATTAAAAGACAACAAATTGGAAATGATGCTTGGCTATGGGTTAGATATAACTTCAATACGAGAATCAGAAAAAGCATCAAAAAGAAGTGAAGAAGAAGTTAGAATTGCCAACAATAAACTCCAAAGAAACTATACGCAATTAATGCAATACAGTTATATTGTTTCTCATAATCTAAGAGCACCAATTGCCAATCTCATCGGATTATCTAAGTGCTTCAAAGAAGATACCGATGCATACAATAAAACAATTATAAATCATATTCAAGAATCTTCTCAGCGCATTGATGAAATTCTTCGCGACCTAAATTCAATATTATCTATTCGTGAAGAAGTAAATGGATCAAGTGTAACAATAGATCTCGAAACTGTATTCAATGAGGCAGCAAATGACCTCAAAGAAGAAATCGCGGAATCTAAGGCTGAAATTATCACTGATTTTAGCGAATTAAAGTCAATACATTCAATACATTCTTTCATTCACAGTATTTTTTACAATCTCATTTCAAATTCTGTAAAATATCGTAGTGATAAAAGAGATTGCAAAATCCATATTCGATCACACCGAAAAGAGAATAATCTGATAATTACATTTACTGACAATGGCATCGGAATTGACCTTGAAAAGCACGGACATAAAGTATTTGGACTTTATAAACGCTTCCATAAAAATGTTGCTACCGGAACAGGAATTGGATTGCATTTAATTAAAGAACAAATTGAAACCTTAGGAGGCACAATTAGCGTTGCTAGCACTCCGGAAATAGGAACCTCATTCACAATCACGTTAAATGACGAAATATATGAGCAAAATACTACTGATTGACGACGACCCTATCAATAACTTTTTAAACAAGAGTATTATCAGTGAACGCATTTCGCCTGAAATTATTGTTAAAGATTTTTTAAATCCTGAAGAGGCGTTAGAAAGTCTGATTAATCAAAGTGCCAATGACAAATCATCTTTACCAGATGTTATATTTCTTGATATAAACATGCCGGAAATGTCAGGATTTGAGTTTCTTGACCTTTATATCAAAAACAAACTCGACAACCTTAATATTCCAATTTACATTCTAACTTCTTCGCTCGACCCAAGCGACATCGAACTATCTAAATCATACTCGATTGTTAAAGATTTTATATCGAAGCCAATGGATGCAGATGTAATTCGGAAGATCATTACCTAACTCAAAACATCTTAGGCATTAAGTTTTTGTTTCTCCATCCTGCTTGATTCTCATAATCAACGAAAAATATTTTTATATCGGCTTGATTCTCGTAATCAACAAAATAGATTTTCTTGTCGGCTTGATTCTCATAATTCACAAAATACCATTTGCCGTCGTTTTTCCCGGCTTGATTTTCATATTTCACTTTATACACTTTTAAATCGCACTGATTCTCGTACTTTACAACATACACTTTTACATCAGCTTGATTCTCGTATTTAACGGAATAAATCTTTTGAGCTTGCGTTGTCAAGCAAGATAACATCACTATAGTTAAAAACAATATTTTCTTCATGTGAATCTTTTTAATCAGTTACCGATAATTTAAACTTAAAACTTTGTCTATCAGAATTCACTTTTCCCAAATACATTCCCGTTTTTAGATTAGGAATATTTTCAGATATCAGTGCTTGATTGTTACTTAAACGCTTTCTAAATATTTCTCTTCCTTCTACATCATACAATATCAAACTTCCATTTTTTAAAATTAATCCATTGAGATCAATTGTAAAATTTCCATTCTTGTAATAACATTTAATCATATCATGATCAAGAGAGTTTAGACCAACTGAACTACTATCAATACTATTTTCACATGGAGCTAAGATTCCTGCTGAATTACACCTCTGCGCTGCAGGCACTTGATTTGCTGTTTGAACTACCGGCATTCCGTTAGATGGCCAACTCAAGGAGTTTATCCAATAGTTTGGCTTACTCGATAGATATAGTGATGTATCGGTTAATGTAGTTGCGCCTGAAGGAGTAACTACTCCTTTCACCCTATTCGCGAACTCGAAATGTCCGCTGCCAACTGTTATATACTGCCCTTGAAATAAGGTCATTGAAGTGATATCGTTTCCTACAATTACTTGTCCGTTAGATTGCACACTTCCTGAGGTCATAATAAAACCGTACAATTCTGTTCGATTACGAAAGAAAGTGTTTCCCGGTCCCGAAGGGCCATAAGCTTGATCGATTGCTGTATTCTGATTAATATTTCCTTCGAAAAGATTTGCAAATGGATAATGTCCATGTAAGCATATATCCGCTCCATAATTTGAAGGAAACTCTGAGCGATTCGGATCTACAGAATAATTGTATGCAAAAACATTTCCGTTTGCTCCTTGCTTAACCATCATTGAATGACGAAGGGTTTTGAAAATATTATTCTCGATTCGTGAGAGACATGTATGCACAGCCAACACTACACCATATCCTCTTGTATTCGAACCATCATAAGTATATGCATGATGAAAGTAATTTCGTTCAATGGTTAAGTGTCCGGATGCTTCGGCCCAAACATGCGCTCCTATGCTCTTATAACTTTCAACTCCCGAAACGATACAATTAAAGGCATTATAAAAGTATATTCCATAGTTTATGCTAGGAGCTATACTATCAATTCGAGTAATTTTCAAACACTGAACTCCACTATTCTCTACACATTGTAATTTATGGATGATAGGATTCAATGATAAATCGAAATCAATTCTCACCGGTTCAGCCAAACGAATACTATCTCCCCAAATACTATCTACTGTTGAAATATGTCCAACACAATTAGTCGCCCATGCTGCGGGAACAATATCCCAAGCTCCATTTTGCTCGAAGATTTCAATACGATCACCAATAGTTAAATTAACAGATGCGTTTTGTACTTGTACAATATTAGATCCTTTGACAAGCGTATTCAGAATCGGCATATGATTTGCACTTCCCGATCCAATTAGATTAAAACAATTTCCTACGGCTCCACCGAAATCAAAAACAAAAAATGTACTATCCGATCCGCTTCCTTTTATCATGCAATTTGAAGGAAGATTTATGGAAGAACTAAAGTTGAATGTCCCTGCAGGAAATAAAATCACTGCACCGGCGGTAGGCATATTAAATATCGCTGTTTGAAGAGCTGTGATATCGTTTAACCCATCATTTGGAATTGCACCATAGTTTAAAATATCGATAGTGGCAGTAGGAAAAGTAAAGAAAGAATCAATTCCTGCTCGTGACCAATCTGACTTCAATGAATCAGGAATTTGTCCGATTGAAATTGTCGAGTAACATATTGTTAATACAAATAATAAAATAGAAATCCGTAATTTCAAATTCATAGGTATAGCATTTATTACATCAAATATAGCGTTTTAAAATAAAAGTTGAAGTTACAACATCAAATTCAATGTCATTTCGGATTAGCATTATCCCTTCTTATGCCAATTAATTTCTCGTTTAGCAACAACAGACCTAATTACACAGATCCATATTCAAAATCAGCTAATTTTATATCTGCAAATAAAGTTTGAATATGAAAAAACTGCTACTCTCACTGCTAATAATCGCTTCATCATTTGCGGCGAATTCACAAAACCTTCAAAATGCTATTTGGTTTGGCACTCACCCTCCTAGTCCGAATTTATACTTCAAATTCTGGAACGATACTTTGTTTTATTCAACGTCGGGAGGAGCGTATACTGTTATGAGTAAGTTTACTGCTTCTGGCGGACAAATGAACATATTCGATATCATGTCAGGCTCTATGTGCAGCGATACAGGGCATTACAATTATACGATCAACGGAACAAGTTTGTCGTTCCAAGTAATAACAGATTTATGTGCAAGCAGAAGAAATACTTTAGTGAATTATTCGTGGACATTAATCAGCACAGGCATCAACGAACAGTTACCTGAAAATTTTATTTCAATATCTCCAAATCCTATTCAAAACGGAATAGTTAATTTAAGCTTAATGCAAATTACTGCCGGCGATAATAAACTCACTATTTATGATGCAACCGGGAAGGAAGTTTTTACGAAAATCATAAGCGATCAAAACATTACTCTTGATTTAAGTGAATTTCAAATCGGAATTTATCTACTCAGGTTCACGAATCAATTAGGAACAATCACTCGAAAAATTATCAAATAATAAAAAGAGCAGTAATCACTTACTGCTCTTTTTATTTAATGGCTTTTTATTATTCTGACAATCTGTCGATAATCGTCTTTTAGAATTTCTACAAAATAAACTCCATCGTTAAATTCGCTTCCGAAGGTAAATTCCTTACCACCTTCTACTTTATCGAACGACGCAACTGTTCTTCCCAATACATCATGTATCATTAACTGATATGTTCCATTATCATTAAATGCAGGATTTATATTGAATGAATTGGCACTTGGATTCGGATAAATCAACACCGACATATCATTCATAGCACTTGTTCCATCTTCTCTGCAATTCATAATAACAGCTTTCGATTTAGCAGTGCTTGAACCGCAAACATTTACTGCTTTTACTTTCACATTTCCACCTACTGCTCCGAATTTCATCACTATTGAATCTGTTCCTTGCCCGTAAGTAATTGTGGATCCAGATGGGACAATCCATGTATATGCTGTTGCTCCCGCAGAAGCCGCTGCTTTAAACGAAACTCCTTGTTGCTGTGCACAAACTGTTGAAGTTCCTGTGATGGATGCAGGAACAGGAGGAATCGATTTAATGGTAAGTGATCTTGCCGTTCCGAATCCGCATGAATTACCTGCTTTTACAGAGATAGTTCCCGAAGTATATCCTGCCGGGAACGTCAGTGTAATTGACGTAGTTCCTTGTCCTGAATTAATGGTAATACCTGCAGGGATTGTCCATAGGTAAGTAGTTGCATAATTAACTGCTCCAACACTATAAACTTTTGTACTTCCACCGCAAACACCTGTTGAAGGGCCAGATATCACTGAAGGAATTCCGGGAATATTACGATATATCGATTTCGTTTTTGCAGCACTGCTTCCACATGCATTTATTGCCTTAACTGTGATGGTGCTATTCGAGAAATTACTTGAGTAATTTACTTTGATCGTGTAAGTAGTATCTCCTGAAGTGATAGTTGCTCCCGGTGGAACTGTCCACGCATATTTGGTAGCATAAGCAACCGGCACGATAGAATAAGTTACTCCAGTATCACCCGGGCAAGGACGCGCTACTCCTGTGATAGTTCCCGGTGTAGTAGGGACATTAAATGTTTTTACAACCGAAATAGTATTTGAAGTGCGACTACATCCCGATGCGTTGGTCACAACAGCATTATAAGTTCCCGTAGCTTTCGCATAATAAGTTGAAGAAACAGCTCCCGTAATTAACGTTCCTGAGTTATACCATTTATAAGAATTGCCTGCAATAGGAGTTGATACTAATGCTAAACTATCGTTACCACAAATTGAAATACCATTCGAAGAAATGATAGCAGCAGGAAGCGCATGAATAGTAATATTTGCTCCATTGTCTTCTCCCAATCGAGCAGAATCTGACGAGATAACACGGAAACGATAAGCATTTCCTTCCGGCATATTATCAGGAATAATTCCGGTTATGATTCCTGTTAACAAATTAGAAGTTAGCGACCCGATATTCGTTGCATTCGTAAATCGACCATTTGCATCACTTACTTGAGCAGTGAAAACATTTCCTGCGTTTAAAGCGATGTTCGATTTGAAAGGAATATTGATTGGTTGTCCGGCGCAGAAAACAGAACCTGATATCGGACTTGTTGTTAAATCAGTACGCAGTTTTAATAAAAGCACATCATTACCACCTGTGGTATTAAACGTATTATTTCCGAAGATAGCACTTGATGAATAATATCCCGAAATATACAATTTACCAGAGTCGGCAACTGCCATATCCAATGGTTCATCGTAGTCGTAACTTCCACCATGGTTTGCCCATTGAAATTCACCCTTAGGATTATATTTCACAACAAAAGGGTCATAATATCCGTAACCAACAATATTAGTTTCAGCAAACATACTGGTGCCACCATGATAAACATTTCCGGTTACATAAGGATTCCCTTTTGAATCGACCACAACGGCAGTACCGCTTTCCCACTGATCACTCACAGTAGAGTTCACCCATTGAACATCACCAGCTACACTGTACTTGGCTAAATACATATCATACGATCCGCTTGGAACAGCTGTGATGGTATCAAAAATAGTAGGACCATCATGTAAACCTGTAATATAAAAATAGCCTTGACCGTCGAGTGTAATTCCGTATCCCGCTTCGTAACCACTGCTTCCTGCCCTCATCAGCAATTGCATGTTTCCTGAAGGATCGTAGCTTACGATGAAAATATCAACTGAGCCGGCACTAGTTAAAGTAAATCCGCTAAAATTAACTGTGTTTAGAAAATAACCAGTGACATAAGAATTTCCTGCGGCATCTACTGCTATTGCGAATGCTTGATCATCATTATAACTTCCTCCGCTTTTCGCCCACTGCGCTACCCCTGAAGAATTGAATTTTACGGTATAGCAATCGAGCGATGAACCCATAGTAGGATGAACCACACTCGTAATTGTTACACCGTTTCCGAACGAACATGTTCCGGAATATTGTCCCGCCATGTAAAGGTTATTCGAACCATCAACGGCAATTGAATTAACAACATCATTTCCGTTTGTACTTCCCACCGACTTCAACCATACCAACGCACCATTAGAAGCATTGATTTTAGAGATAAAAATATCTGTCGTCCCTCCGGCAACTCCTATTGTTGTAGATACAGTATCATATTTAGCTATCCCATGAAATGTTCCGACAACATAAATGTTCCCGGCATTATCACAACGCACCTTTGCAGCAGTAATCCCTGAGTTTGTCCCGGTAA
>ENA-UOWE01004826-UOWE01004826.1-activated-sludge-metagenome-genome-assembly--contig:-NODE-4826-length-12697-cov-8.599193_pt1 | contig 12697 bp, 10 predicted proteins | sample MGYA00249841_ERZ761562 | MGnify/ENA primary metagenome ERZ761562 (study PRJEB28883, sample SAMN05720200) | activated sludge metagenome | isolation source: Anaerobic digester | place: Japan... | reverse complement strand
GATAGTGTCCCAAAAAGTGTGTAAAGTGTATCATAATTTTGTAAAAAAAAGTAATAATTTAAAAGGTAAAAAATTATGAGTAAATTACACTTTACACCGTCGCAAGTTAAAGAAATTTTATCAGAACTTGCACGTGGTGAAAATGGAGCCGCATTAGTTTTAAAATTAGGCTTAGAAGCGATAATGTTATCTGAACGTGAGGAACACAACCGCTTACAAGGTGATCAGAGTAATGGTTATCGTTTTCGTAAGACGTTTGGTCAAGGGAAACTTTTAGAATTAAGAGTTCCTCGTAGCCGTCGAGGTCATTTTTATCCTTTAATTTTGAGCATAATAAGAGATCAAGAAGAAGAGGCTCGTAAATTAGCTTTTAGCTTATATGGTAATGGTTTAACGGAAGAACAAGTAGGTGAGCTATTTGGTGAGCTATATGGACGTTCTTATAGTTCGAGTCAAATAAGTAGGATGTTTGATTTTTCACGCGATTTAGTATCCTCTTGGCTATCAAGACCTTTAGAGCAATACTATCCGATATTATTGATAGATGCGACCTATATTAGCACCCGTCGTATAGATAGCGTAAGCAAAGAAGCCTATTACACCATTCTAGGCGTTCGTGAAGATCGCACACGCGAAGTTTTAGCTATTATAAATATTCCTATCGAAAGCTCACATGGTTGGGAAGATGTTTTTAGCCGTCTTGTAGAACGAGGTGTAAAAGAAGTTGGTTTAGTCATAAGTGATGGTTTAACAGGCATAGAAAATGCCATCTGGAAAATTTTTCCTAAAGCAAACATACAATTATGTGTAGTTCACCTGCAACGCAATGTTTTGAAGCATATTCGACCAAAAGACAAATCGTCTGTTGCTGCCGACCTTAAAGACGTTTTTCGCATTAACGATAGTTATGACAATACAGAACAAGCATGGAACAGATGGAAAGCTTTTTGCGATAAGTGGGGAAGATATTATACTTCTATTGTCCGTATGAAGAATAATGAGCGGTATAAATTATATTTCACATACTTAGAATATCATTATCGCATACGTGGTATGATATATACTACGAATTGGATTGAACGCTTAAATCGCTCATACAAAAGAACTACAAGAATGCGAGGAGCATTACCCAATCCGCAAGCTACCATGTTATTGTTAGGTTATGTCGCTATGAACAGAAATGAGTATCTCAGAAAAATACCCTTTTTAAACTATGAAAACAAACTATTCCACTGGACAGAATGATTTGAAGTTCGCTTTGGCTAAGCCTTCGCTTCACTTCAAATCATTCATTAATAAAAATAAAATAATGATTAATTTTGTGAACAAAAAAAATACTCTTTACACACAAAATGGGATACTACCTCTTTTATCTTTGTAAATAAATTAAACTATTATTCACTTTATGAAATTTTTAGTAAATTTACAGCATAAAAAGTTGCACTTATAACTTGAATCTACCTTATCAAATAAGATGTCCGAAAATATTTTTCTACTTAACAGACCAATTTACTTCTAAGTCCCAGTTGGCTCTAAGCTGAAAAGTTTGATTGTAATAAAAAGTTTTCTCGGGTTGTAAGTGAAGAATATAAAATCCGTTGTCCCATTTACCATTGTTGTTGCTGTCTTCTGTTGCTTTTAGGTTGTATTTGCCTGGCATTAAGCGTTCTACGTATAGATTAGCGTCTGAACTAACTTGCCACTTTTTAACCAAATTGCTTTTCTCGTCTTGTAATTCAATAATGAAAGTAGTGTGGTTTGGTAGTTTGATGTTTATTTTAAGGTTGGCAAAATCTTCGGGTAGCATGGTTTCAAAGGATAACGTATCGTTTTTAAGTGAATGTCCATACGAGCTCTTTATATAGGTTGTATCTAAAAAAAGTCGGTAATTTTTCCCATCGGCTAACTTGGCTTTTATGTGCCATTTCAAGCAGTTTGAGCTGTCTTTATATAATTCAATGGGGATATTTTTTTTTGCAGAATCGAAAAGAACAATAGCATGTGGCTTCAAATCAATAGGTTCGTTGAAAAGAATGGACAATGGTTGTTTTGCATTAATCCTGGATTGATTTTTTATGCTCCATTGATAATTAACAGAAACACTAGGTTTATACTTGTCCCGCTCCGACCAATTTAGCACAATGGTGTCTTTTGTCATTTTGCTGTTTCGTAAGCTATCTGTTTTATAATAGCCAATAATTAATTTAATATTTTCGTTGAAGTATTGAAGCGAATCTTTGAAGAAGACGGTAAGCGTATCGTTTTTTACAGTTGAGTAATAATCAAGAATTTTCAGACTATCATTATATAACGTTGGTTTGAAATCGGAGCTTGTATTAAAAATAATTTCTGCTTTATAGGGTAGTTTGCGAGATGATTTTTTAATGTATTGTTTTGTTCTGTCTTCGCTAAAACTGAATAATAATAGGCTATCGTTTTTACTTTCTTGTGAGATGGTAATTGGATTTTTTAAAAATGCTATTTTTTCGTTTTCGGGATTTAAAAGATAATTATTGTTTTTATCAATAAAACCTACCATTTTATATCTTCCGGCTTTAACATAATTGAATTGAAAAATACCGGAAGCATTGCTGCGGGTGATATAATCCGGTTTATTCTTTAAAGGTGTGCTATCAGTTGTGTCTTTATATAATGCGACTAAAAAATCTTTTTCAGGCTTAAGTGTTAATGCATCTGAAATCGCACCTTTAACCGAAAGAGAGTCGATTTCGCTTCCGGTTGAAAATACGAAATTGAAGTCGCTTAACGGATTATTTTCATTAAGGTCTTGAATGGCATCACCGAAGTAAAAATTATAGGTAGTATTGGGTTTTAGCGTATCTTTTAAAATAAGACTAAAGCCTTTGGCTTTCTGCTTCAATTCAGGTTGGTATTTGAGCGGAGGTGAAACGATTAATTTTTGGTTGAGTGACTTAACCTGAACAAATTCATCAAATTCAAAATCGAGTTGCTTGGGGTAAGAATTAACAGCTCCGTTCTGAGGAACGGACAAAACTAGTTTTGGGGGTGAAGCATCTCTTTCGCCACCGGTCAAAGGCGATTGACTGGCACATGAAGCAAATAGAGTCGTAATTCCTATAACAAGTATGAATTGTAAAATTTTCATCTCTGCAAAGATAATGAACAAAAACAAAAAAGGCTATTCTTTGTGCAAAGAACAGCCTTTTTTTGAAAATCTTAAAAATTTTAGAAGTGGAATAACATATAAATGCAACCACCAAAATTGTCGGTATCAAAGCCCATATAGCCACCACCACCGGTTTTGGTTTCGGTAGTTTTTACGCTACTGTTAGCACCATCCCATGATTCGGTTGTTACTTTGCCATCACCTTGAGTAGCAATAGCTAATCCCCAACCAAATTCACCACCAACAGAAACTTTAGGAGCAAAGAAATATTCAACACCTACAAAAGCACGTGCGCCAATACCTATAGTAGAACCGCTTTTTGCTTTTGTGATTCTTGAACTAGCACCTAATACGTTAGGGTTTGTTGGGTCAAAATTAGTCATAGTAGGAGTTGTGTTAGAACTAGAGAAGGCGTTACCATAGGTGTATTTTTCACTGGTACCGGCAAACATAAGTTGAGCTTCAGCACCATAGAAACCTTGTAAACGACCTGCACCACGACGTTTTTCCATACCGGCACCAAGAATAATGTTGGTGTTGCCGTATTTTGCTTTGTCTTCAACAGTTACTAAGGGGTCAGATTGACCATCTTGCATAACATATTCTTTGTCAGAAGTTGAAGTTAAACCGATACGTACGGTAGCACGGTAAGCTGTAGTAGGATCAACAAAGTATTTAGCATAAATTGCGTTGTTGCCATTTACAAAGTTCATAGAACTTGGGTCAGCAAAAGGCGCAAGACTGTTGATTTTTACAAAATTACCGAAAAAGTTAAAAATAGGAGTAGCATCAATACCAATAGCATAATCACCGGCTGCCGGTAAAATTGGAACTCCTTGTTTGTTTTTTAGTTCTTGAGCATTAGAAACTAATGCTACAAAAAGCATTGCTGTTAATAAAAAGGTTACTTTTTTCATAGGCAAAAATTAAATTGGTTAATCTTTGCAAATGTATAGCATTTTTCAGTTAACTTATGTGATAAATGTTCATAAGCCTAAATATATTGTTAATAACTTTGTTTAAGTATCAGATAAACAAATATATAGAAGCTATTTATTGATTATTAATTGTTGATATTTTTTCTAAAAGAACAATGTTTTCTACGTGGCTTGTGTGTGGAAACATATCCACCGGCTGAGAAGCAACAATATTATATTGATTAGAGAGTAAAAACAAATCCCTGGCTTGAGTTGATGCATTGCAACTAACGTAAATTATTTTGGGTGGCAAAATTTGTAAAATAGATTCAATAACTTCCGGATGTACACCTGAGCGAGGAGGATCGAGTACAATTAATTCGGGTTTGCCAACGTCTTGTATATTTTTTTTTAGTAATAAATCTTTTACATCGCCGGCTTCGAAATAAATATTTTTAATGTTGTTTTTAGTCGCATTAGAATAAGCATCGTTTATGGCTTCTTTAACATATTCGATTCCGATAACAAATTTTGCTTTTTTTGCCAGAATCAGTGAAATGGTCCCTGTTCCGCAAAAGAGATCGTAAACCAGTTCATTTCCTGTAAGGTTGGCCCATTCTAAAACTTTTGAGTATAGCTGTTCTGTTTGGAATAAGTTTGTTTGAAAAAACGAAACCGGACTAATATCAAAATGCAAATCCAGTAAGGTTTCTTTTAATGTTTCCGAACCCCAAAGCAATTTTAATGGTACATTTTCAAGAGAATCGTTCAATTTTGAATTGATAGCAACATAAAACGACTTAACTTCGGGTATTTGCTCTTGGATTCGTTGTTGAATGAGTTTTATCCATTCGGTTTGTTCGTAGGCAACAGAAAGAATAATCATAAACTCTCCGTTACGATTGTTGCGAAGAATTAAGTTGCGGAGAAAACCTTCGTGCTTTTTCATATCGTAAAAAGGCATTTGTTCTTTTAATGCCAATTCGCGGACTAAATTTCTGATTTTATTTGAAGGTTCAGGTTGAAAGAAACACTCCTCTATATTAAGCACTTTGTCAAAACGTCCGGGAATATGAAAACCCAACGCCGGTTTTTTAATATCGTTTTCGTTTAAAAACCATGAGTGAATTGAAAAGGTGAAGTCAAGCTTGTTTCTGTAAAACTGAATAGTTTGGCAGCCTAAAATGGGGTGTTTTTTTTTAATGCTTAATTTCCCGATACGTTCGAGTTGGTCATATACCTGCTTTTCTTTAAAAACAAGTTGAGCGGAATAGTTCATATGTTGCCATTTACAACCACCACATAAACCGAAATGTTTACAAAAAGGTTTTTGTCTGTTTGTTGAGGCTTCTATTATTTCTTGATTTTGTGCTTCGAAGTATCGTCTTTTTTTTGAAATAATCTTAATTTTAAGCTTATCGCCGGGAATGGCATTGTTTACAAAAAAAACTTTTTCGTCATATTTTGCTACACCCTTACCTTCAACTGTAGTGTCAATAATTTCAACATCAAGTAGTTGACCGTGTAGATTGGTTCTGCTCATTTATTAATGGTTTTAAAATACTTAAACATTCGTTCCAAATCATTGAAGTCGCTCCCCAAATAATGGTTTCGTCCATTAGAAAGCAAGGAACTTGATATTCTTTCTGGTTTAAAAAAATAGTTGTGGAAGAAATGTGTTCTTTTTCAAAAAAAACGCGTACAGGATAAACGAATGTCGTTTCAACTTCGCTTTTATTTGGTTGTATTGGGGGTAGATGATTGCAAAAAAATACAAACGGGTAAACCATAAATCTGCTTACCGGAATATACAGCGAACTTAATGGAGCAATGTAATGGAGTATGGATGGATGGATGCCGATTTCCTCTTCTATCTCTCTGTATGCAGCTTGCAGCAGGGTTTCGTTGTTTTCTTTTGTTCCACCCGGGAACGCTATTTGGCCGCTATGGGGACCATTATCTTTAGTTCGTTGTATAAATAATACTGAGAGTTCATGATGGTGATAAAACAAAATGATTCCAACGGCAGCTTCAAATTTATGTTGAGCATTGATTTTAAGTTGTTCATCCCTGAACGTTGGTGATAAAAAATGATGTGCATTCCAACCCGGAAGCTCTGAACTTGAAAAAAGAGCCTTTAACGTATGTTCATCTATGTTTGTAAGCACTATTTGTGGAATTTTCTTAAGAAATCTTCGACTTCCGGAACTCCTCCCTGATAAACCAAATATCCATTATAGGGTTCGCGCTTTGTAATTTCGTCGTTTATGGGTGTTAACATTAAACGTTTTACTTCTTCCGGATCATTCGTTTGTCCTAAAACCCAACCTAATTTAATGTATGCTGTTTCTGGCAGCATGTTTTCGGCTGGAATAATTCCTTTTGCCATCAAATCGCGACCGGTATCGTAAACGTACATATGGCAAAAACCATATAGCGTTTGTACCGTCATGAAAATATGAACTCCTTTTTTTGTCGCTCTTTCTATGGCAGGGTATAAGGGTTTATTAATATGACCTAAGCCGGTTCCGGCAATAATAATCCCTTTGTAACCATTGTCAACCAACGAATCAATAATATCGGGTTGCATGTTAGGATAATAGTAAACAATGCTGACTTTTTCTTCAAAATACGGTTTAATAATTACGTTTCTGTCTTTTCGACGATGGTTGTATATTTCTTTTATTGGTTTTACGCCCTCTTTGCGCGAAACGGTTGCTAATGGAGTATCGCTTAAGGTTCTAAATGTAGAGCGATAAGACGAGTGCATTTTTCTTACTCTGGTGCCCCTATGTAAAAAACCATATTCGTCGCTTGTAGGACCAAACATACAAACCATAACTTCGGCTATATCTCCATAAGCAGCTGTGGTAGCAGCATGAATAAGATTGAGTGCAGCGTCCGAAGAAGGTCGGTCGCTCGAACGTTGCGAACCGACTAAAACAATTGGAACAGGTGAGTTCTGTACCATAAAAGTTAAGGCAGCTGCTGTATGGCTTAGCGTGTCGGTTCCATGTCCGATAATAATGCCGTCTATGCCGTTTTCAATTTCTTTACCAATGGCAATGGCAAGTTTTTTATATTGTTCGGGACCCATATTTTCACTGAAAACAGCGAAGAGTTTTTCGGTAGAAATGTTGCAAATATCTGCTAATTCTGGTACTGCACCATACAATTCGCCGGGAGAGAATGCCGGAATAACGGCTCCGGTTCTATAATCGAGACGAGATGCAATGGTGCCCCCGGTTCCAAATAGCTTAACATTTGGATTTTTGGGATTTATTGGAAATTCTTTTTCGGGAATTTTATAATGGGCTTCTTTGTATCCTAACTCTTCCATGCTTTCGATGGTGCTCACATCAATGCCTATATTATAACCGGTAACAACTTTAATGACAATATGCATATCGTCGTCGTTTTCGGCGCGCGGTAAGACGGTCCCATTAAACTCGCCTCTGCTTGTAACAATTTTAGCTTGCCCCCAAACGCGAACATTAAATTTTTGAAGTAGCGATAATGCTCTTCCTTTATATCCTTTAAAAACGTCGTCTGCCATAAACTTTTTCTTTTTTACTTAAAATATTCAAATTTAATTAGTTCTCTATCAGTCGATACACTTCATTTAGTTCAATATTGCCAATTGCATGCTGACGTATGTTGCCCATTATCCAATTTAATTTCAAGCCTTTTTTCTTTTCTTTTTTGGGGACAAATTTTGTTTTAAGTAGTTGAGCTGAATTGATAATATCTTCTTTTGATTTGGGTTCAAATTTTAAGCTATTTAATATACTTTGAAAATCCATACCGGGATGTTGATAAAGTTCTTTTAATAGCAAATAGGCTAATTGAGAAGTATAATGATGTTGTTTAATAAAAGCTAACAAGTCATATACTTGTTCAAACTTAAACTGACTCTTTGATTTATTTTTTCCCTGCAAATTTTTTAAACGATGTGCTAACAAAGTAGCCACAAATATCGGAGAATAACCAAGTTCATTGTTTATTTTTTCGATTAAAGGAACTAAGTTGTTTCTTAATAAATAGGTATAAGTGTCTTTTGGGACATTCCATTCTACTAATTGTTGGAATCGTTTATTAAGAGGAACAGGCAGTTTTTGGGCAATATTTTCGAGGTATTCGCTTGTTAGTGGTATAGGAGCAGAGTCGGTATCGGGATACATTCTATCGGCACCGGGCAACACTCTTTCGAAAATAGTAGTTCCGTTTTCAAGAGCTTTACGTGTTTCGTTTGGTACTCCTTTAAATGCCATTAGACAGCGTTCTTGTATGGTATCGAGAGCAGTTGGTATATCGTCCGTAGGTGCCCAGAATAATATAACCGCATCTTGTTCGTTTACGTTGAGAAGTTTATATATTTTTTCGTAAATAGCAGAACTTACCGGTTCGTTCCAATCTTCGTCAAATGTCATGTTAGGTTGTTCGAGGCATGCTATTACTTTTAAGCGCTCGCTGATTTCGTGAGCCAGGCATCTTTCGGGCTGGGTGAAGTGCGATAATGCTCCTCTGAAGTAGGGCAATTTAACTGCCATGAGTTTCTGACCTTTTGCAAGAGCTTCGTTGATCGGATTATAGATAAAATCGAAAAATTGAGGGTTAATTTCCAGTGATTCTATTTTCCAATCCGTTGTATTGGGAACAACCTTGAGTAACTCATCGCGTAAGTGTAGCAGTGCCCACTGACGAAAGGCTTCGTTGTGTGTTAGCTCGGGTATCCATTTGTTGTGCGACACACCTTTAATTTCGATGCGTGTACCTCCTTTGCAACTAACATTAACATCTTGACGCCCAGCTCCAATTCCGGTTCTTACTTTTCCGGTACTTCTGTTTAAAAAGCGAATATAGTCAGCGACTTCCTTTACTTCGTCAGGACAAGTCATGTCGGGATACGTTACCGTTTCAATAAGAGGCATACCGAGGCGATCGGTCATATACACACGGCGATGACCAATATCGCTTACTTCGCGGCACGAATCCTCTTCAATACTAAGCTGAATAAGTCGTATTTTCTTTTTTGGCAAATCCAATTCGCCTTCTACTCCTAAAATGGCGGTGCGTTGGAATCCGGTTGGGATACTTCCATCAAGGTATTGTTTTCGTGTAATATGCACTTCACCAACAATGTTTAGTTTGCTGAGCATTGCAATTTCCAACGCAATTTCTAATGCTTCGCGGTCAATTTTAAAGGGAGGTGTATCGTCTATTTCGTAGGTACAAGCTGTTTTATGTTTAATTTGATAAACAATTTCTTTGCGGGTTTTAAATTCCATAAGAGCTGTCCCATCATATTCGCCCAATTCACTAAGTGTTGGACGCATGTGTCGAATGATTTCGGCATCAAAATCATTTGGTTTTTGATAGATTCCAGCAGGACAATTACAGAAAAGCTTTTCTTTGGTTTTAAGCTGTTGATGCACTTCTAAACCGGACATGAAACCGATTCTTTTATAATCCTCAATGGATGCTTTCTTACGAGGAACATATCCAATCGCTTCTTTTGTTCTACGATAATTTTCTAATGCGTTGAAATTCATGTATATATAATGTTAATAATTTAATGCTATAAAAATTTTTAATGAGGTTCTTTGTCTCAAAGGTTAGATTAGATGTGATTTTTATATTCACTTTTTGTAGAATTGAATAATGCACAAACTTACAAGAATTTTTAAATAAACACAAATAAAAAAACAAAGATATTTTCTGAAGATATCGTAAACAAAAGGGGTATAAAATTAAAAAGCTAAAACCTTTTAGTAGTATATATAGAATTTACAAAGATTTAGAAAAGAAAAACCAGCTTAAACCTTATCTACTTGTTGGGTTTGATTAACTTCCCCGTATGCAGGACAGTGTTCGCTACTTTTACACGATTGAAAAAGTACTGCTAGAGTAAATACAGCGACTAAAATTACGATGATTTTTTTCATTATTCAAGCTTTTTTACTTTTGCAAATATACAACTATTTTGAAAAAACAATAAGGATATTCAAAAAAAAATATAAACAATTTTTTTATTTGATGAATACATTATTATGCTAGGATAAAATTATGTTTTTTTAATATTAAAGTTATTTGACTTTGTAAACAGGCTAATACTATGACTTGCATAACTGATTATAAAATGATAAGTTTGCAGAAAAAAATAATAATGGAAGCAATTTTTAATCATCGTTCTATTCGTAAGTATAAAAGTGATTCGATACCTCAACATATTTTAGACAAGATTTTAGAGGCTGCAACCCGAGCTTCTACTACAGGAAATATGCAAGTTTACAGTATCGTGGTTACAACAAAACCTGAGATTAAACAACAACTTTGGGAGGCTCATTTTAAACAAAATATGGTACTTCAGGCTCCGGTTGTTTTAACTTTTTGTGCCGATTTTAATCGTTTTAATAAATGGTGTAAGCAGAGAAAGGCAGATCCGGGTTACGACAATTTTTTGTCGTTTTTCACTGCTGCAATAGATGCATTGTTAGCTGCTCAAAATGCTGTTCTTGAAGCAGAACATCATGGATTAGGAATCTGTTATTTAGGAACCACAACGTATATGGCAAAATCAATAATTGACATTCTTCAATTGCCAAAGGGAGTTGTCCCCATTACAACGGTGGTTGCAGGCTATCCTGACGAAAACCCTCCGTTAACCGATCGATTGCCAGTAGAAGGTGTTGTGCATTACGAAAAATACAATGATTATACCGTTGAAGATATTAACCGAATTTATGCCGAAAAAGAAGCTTTGCCCTTAACAAAAGACTTATTAGAAATAAATAAACTTGAAACATTAGCACAAATTTTCACCGAAAAACGTTATACTCGTAAAGACAATATTGCATTTTCAAAAGCGTTATTACAAGTGTTAAAAGATCAGGGATTTATGAATAACGAATGATACGACTCGTAGTACTATATTTTTTTATTCTCCTTTCGATTTCCTTGCAAGGGCAGCATGATAAAGTAATTAGGACTTTTATTAATGGTTACGAATATAAAAAAGCTCAGTTAAAAACAGATAGCCATTTTATTCATTCCGATTTTATAAAAAGTTATAGTGAAATGGTTATGACAAGAGCCAACAATGTACTATGCTTAGATTCAGTAAAAAACGATTCAAATGGCAGTTCTTTTTACTTTCATTTATTACCAAAATACTCTTTTCTCGTTTTATTAAAAGACAGTGTAAATAATAGTATTGAAAAACAGGTATTTACTACGCATTATTATTCTAAAATTCACAGATTGTTAGATAAGCATATAACTCAAATGGAAAATTCAGGTTTTCCCTTTGCTGAGATGGTCTTAGATAGTATTAATATAAATGCTAAAGATAGCGTAACATTATCGTACCGATTATTTAAAAATGTTTCAATCGTTTATGATTCCATTGATGTAATTGGAAAGCCGATGGTTTCAAAAAATTTTTTGTCTGCGTACACGGGTATTATAGCAGGAAATCGTTATAATGAAAAAAATATCAAGCGTTTTGATCGGCTTATGAATGATTTGGTATTTGTCAGGCAGCAGAAAAAATCAGATTTATTTTTTATCGATTCAAAAGCCAAACTTCGGGTTTACTTAGAAAAGCAAAGTGCCAATAATTTCAGTGGTTTAATTGGCATCGCAAATGGAACAAATAATCAACTACAATTTACGGGAGATGTAACGATAAACTTGAAAAATATTTTTAAACATGCCGATATGTGCGATATTAGTTGGAAAAAAATAGGGGAGCAGTCGCAGCGGCTTGATTTGGCATTTTCTTATCCTTATTTATTTAATATTGCTGTAGGTGCATCAACAAAATTTAATCTCTATAAGCAAGACAGTACGTACTTGAATTCTCAACTTAAAGCCGGACTCATGTTTTATACACAAGGGTTTAATGGTATGCTTGTTTATTATGAACAGCGTCAGACATCGGTTTTAAAATACACAACCTCCGGTTTAGCTGCTACTAATTGTCAATTTGCCGGATTAAATTTTATAAATAATCGGTTTAATAAGCCTATTTTACCAGAAAAAGGTTATTCTCTTTCTATTGATGCGGCATACGGTCAAAGGACGTTATCAAAAACTCCTCAAATGCCCGATTCTATATATAGTAAGTTATCAAAAAAGGTAGAGCAATGGCGAGGGAATGCATCATTTATTTCGCTTATCCCACTCACAACGAGTTTTTTCATAAAATTTAAAGCTGAGGGAGGTGCCATAAGTCCCGGCCAGTTCAAAAACGAGTTGTTTCGTTTAGGTGGAAGTCAATCGATACGAGGTTTTGATGAAGAAAGTATTTATGCTTCTTCGTATTTATTAACATCCGCAGAACTAAGACTTTCATTGGACAATGCTACACAATGGTTTGTTTTTTTTGATAAATTAATGTACAAATCGTTTATTTACACGGATAATCCATGGGGGATAGGGGTCGGTGCAGAATTAAATACCGGTGCCGGATTGTTTTTTATTTCGTATGCATTGGGTAGTCAATTCAATCAGTCGTTGGAATTTAGAAATTCTAAAATTCATTTTGGATATAGAAATAGGTTCTAAAACTTAATTAGTGCAGAATAAAAGTTCTTTATAAATGGACGAATTTTAGGGAAGCATACAGTGT
>ENA-UOWE01004825-UOWE01004825.1-activated-sludge-metagenome-genome-assembly--contig:-NODE-4825-length-12698-cov-3.538796_pt1 | contig 12698 bp, 17 predicted proteins | sample MGYA00249841_ERZ761562 | MGnify/ENA primary metagenome ERZ761562 (study PRJEB28883, sample SAMN05720200) | activated sludge metagenome | isolation source: Anaerobic digester | place: Japan... | reverse complement strand
TTACTAAAATAGGGGGAAGGTGGATAGTGGTCATTATCAACCACTTAGCCCCCTTTTTACCCCTAAAACTATTAACCTAAAAACTAAAAATCCATGAAAAGTACCAAAAAATGCAACATAAAGCAACACTTTAAATACTCCTTATATTTCCCTAATCCTCAACTACTTATTAAAAGTCAAGGATTTTTCCAATTATTTTTCCCCTCAGCATAAAATATTTTTATGCAAGTATTTATCAATATATTTTTTATGATATTCGTCATATAATTTTATGCTCAATAAACATAACATGATATGAGATATCTCATCAAATAATATGACCTAATTGCTAAAACCTAAAAAGGGAAAACCTAAAATCTAAAAAAGGAAAAACCTAATTTCCTAATCTTGATTTACCATTTTAAAATCCCCTATATAGATATATCTATATAGAAATCTTTTTTATCCATAACCCCAATCTAAAGAGAAAAAACAAACTATATGTATTAACATACATATAGAGAAATTTTACAATCTAAAGAAGGAAAAAATAAAAAGGCTCATAAAATTCAACACTGCTCAACTAAAATAACAGTGGTCAACCTGAGAGTGTCCTAATAGAGTGGCAAGAATTAAAATAGGGGCAAGGAGTTTCCCCCTTGCCCTATTATTTCCACTACACTGTTTGTGCAACAGAACCTGCCAATAATGCAGTGATTTCATCATCACTTGCACTCATTTCACTTGTGTTAATCTCGAAGAAGTGTTTTACACCTTTTTTATCAGCTTTAAGTTTAGCTCTATGGAACACAATTACTTCTTGACCCACACCTACTGGTTCTTTGGTTTTACCCATTTTGTTAACAATAGTTTGAGTACCTGGTACTGTAATGCCTTTTAAAGGACCATCAAGAATTTGCACATTGTGCAAATTGTACTTTCCAATGTTACCATTGTCAAATGTTTTGTTACCTGTGAAGGTTGCTGCCGATTTTACTACTGCTCTAAATTTTTCCATGTTTTCTAATTTTTATGGATTAAACAATTTATTATATCAAAAATAAGTGAGGGAAGAATTAAGGGGAAAAGAAGAATTAAGGGGAAAAGAAGAATTAAGGGGATTAATTTTAAAATAAACAGGGTCATTACTAACCCTGTTTATAATTTTTTTACATACTTATTTGTTTTTGGAAATCCCTCCATGATGTGCAAATAATATCTAATCCTGATTCAAATTTAATACGAATGTATTTATAGTTTTTTGTTCTCATATTATCTATTATTGATGTGTAAATCATGTGCTTTTTATCAAGGATATTTTGTTTATCTTCTTTAGGTTTTTTCTCAGGTATGTCATAGCTTGCTATACTTTTACCTGTAGATAAGTTGATACCAAATGGTGGTTTATTTACTGGGTAATAAACCATTATGACTTCCTCTTCTATCAAAAGGTAGTTTCTTAAACCTTGATGGCTTCTTGACCATCGTCTAAGGATTCTTGTTTCAAGTGTGTTTACCCTGTCAAGTTTTGTTCTCATAGTTTTATGTTTTAAAGATTAATATTTTGTTTGTCAAGAATAAGTGAAGGAAGAATTAATTTTAAAGCCCATTTAAGACACTTTCTACATCAAGGTATAGAAATATACCAATCAGGTAGTAAAAGTGTCTTAAACATAGCTTAAAATGCAAAATAAGGCTATTCCTCATCTTCATCCGAAGTGCATTCATAAATGTAGGTGGGAATACCACCAATTAGAATTAGTTCTGGCATAATGTTATTTGTTAAGGTTAATACTAAGTTTAAGTGAAGGAAGAATTACATTCTACAGTCTTGAGAAAGAAAGAGAATGGAGAAAGGAAGAAGAGGTTGCAACAGTGGTCAGTGATGCAACAGTAGTCAATGAACTTCCTCAAGTATTAGTGAAGGAAGAATTGAAGGGATTGTTGTTTGAATTATTTATACTCCCCTGTGAAATGTCGGTTTTTATTTAGGGTGGGGGAGTAGGAGATTAGTGATGATGGGTCGGGGTGGATTTAGGGTAGAACACCCACTCACTACAAAACAAAATTTTATAAACCCGTAAAAAAATTATAAAAAAAATTTTTTTTTTACCATAACCAACCAAGTCTTTACAAAGCCTTACCAATAACTCCTAATAACCTCCCCACAAATTTTAATGGCTTTACCCTGCATCTAAAAGTCCTTACCATGAAATTTAATATATACAGGCGGAAATCTTCCCACAATTGCTCTAATTGACCACACTTGAAAATAGAGCCTCCCCCTTTCCTTTTTTCTCTTAACTCTCTGACACTCAAGCAATAAAAAACAGCAAGTCCTACAAAGAAAAAGAAAGAACCAAAGAAAAAGAAACACTCTTTAGAGTGTTTCTATATATCATATATACGTAGTATATATACCTTTTACCGCGTGCGTGTGCATACCCGCGTGTAATGTAATTTTTTTATTTTCCGTTGTCAAGCTTTTTCTAAAAAATTTTTTAAAAAAATAATTTACTTTTTATTTGGTAGTTGTTAATTTTTTTATTAAATTTGTTAAATATTTAAAATGTAAAAAGTATGGTTTATCAATTTGAAGTGGGTATATACCCAAGAATGTTATGGGTTGCATTAGAAACCACTAAAGAAGAAATAGAGTCTAAATTCAACATAGAAGTACCTGAATCAGCTTTAGAGGATGGAGCTAATACTACAAGCCTCATATCTAAACTAAACACTCAAGAGAGAGGTATTCTAATTTTCACAAATGAAAAGAGTTTTAGTATTAACCACTTATGTCATGAATCTTACCATGCTGCACTTGAATTAGCAAAAAGTATTGGTATGAACCTTTCTTTTGAAGACCAAGAACCTATGGCTTACCTTATAGGGTTTATTGGAGAATGTATTAAGAAAGCGGAGATAGCACTTGAAACAAGAATAGAAAAACAATAATTATGGAAAATAAAGAACTTGAAAAACTCATAGATACCTTTTCCAAGGAAATCTTCCATGAGTCTAAAAACGAGAGAAAAATTATTTTACATACAGGGAAACAAGGTATAATAGAATACTTCAAAGCATTACATAAAGCTTTTAAAACTTCAGAGGAGATAGAAGCTTTAACTAAAAAGTGGAATGAAGAATTACAAAATGTAAGTTATATAATATCTGATGATTGTATTACAGTTAATGACTTAAAATAATAATTATCAAAAACAAACACGAATTAAAAAGAGTTTTAACAATGTTAAATATTTTGTAATGAGGATTTATAAACTTGAAGGTAAAAATTATCCATCTCTCAGTAAAGAAGATTTTCCAAATACTCTTAAGTATTTAAATCTTCTCCATGAGGATTTATCTTTCTTTGCAACACCTGAGTATGAGTATAATGCTATCATAGTAGATAATGCAAGAGATTTTAAACTTATGTTTGTAAAGACCTTAGAGAATAACAAAAACGAATTAATATTTGAATTAAATATTGGTAAATTAAGAAAAACAAAAAAAGCTTTAATAAAACAAGCACATGATACTGATTTAGAGATGTGTGAAAGAATTTTTAAATATGTTATTGAAACTAAAAGTTTAATAAAATAATGAAAGCATTAGGTAAAACATTACAGTTAGAAAATGAAGCTTATTACCTCAAGAATCTTGAGATAATTAATACTGTATTACCTGTAAAATTATCTGAAAAAGAAATAGAAATTCTATCCTTATTTATGACTTATGAGAATAACATAAATGGGGATAGATTTTCTTCTATAATCCGTAAAGAGGTTATGAAGAAATTATCTCTTTCTCCAGGTGGTTTAGGTAATCACTTAGCTTCTATGATTAATAAAGGACATTTGGTAAAAACTTTAGAAAATAAGATACAAATAAAACCATATTTGTTTCCAAACCCTAATGAGCAAAATTATCATTTTAGACTTATAAACAATGCTGTACACAAATGATGAATTAATTAGAGAGTTTTATGATAAACACCCAGAGTTGTGTGGAAAATTCTCTATCTTTAAAGTTAAGGAAATAATATCTTCACCATTTCAATTCTTTAAAAAAGAAATAAGTGAAAATAGATTTAGAAATTTTTGCTTTAAGAGATTAGGAAAAATGGTGTATAATTCAAATTATGTTTATACCTTTGTGAAAGAATCAAAAAAATTATATGAAGCTGGTAAGATATCAAAACAAGAGTATTTAAAAATATTTAAAGACTATGAACATGCAGTTAGAAAACATTTGGCACTACGTAATTGGGAACATGCGATACAAGATTTATTACTCGAAGAATAAATTTTTAATAAGAAACCATATTCTTGAGCAGATTGAATTTCGTATTCGTGTTATGAATAAAGAGTGTTATGATAAAGGTTATTGCATAAAATGTGGTTGTCATACAACAGCTTTACAAATGTGTAATAAATCTTGTGAAGGTAATTGTTATCCTGAAATGATGAGTAAAAAAGATTGGAATAGATTTTATACAACAGGATATCCTATTAAAGGTTGGACACATAATATAGAAACAATACAAAAAAAAGATGGTGGTTTTTTGCTTATAGAACTTTTAATGTACAAAAATAAAACTAAATACTTCAACAGTAATGAATTGGATTAATAAAGAAATAGACTTAGGTGTTGTAAAAGCTGGGGAGAAAAAACTTTCTATCTTTCAATCTGCAAGACCATTATCTGATTGGATAAAAACTGTAACAGTTGGTTGTAATTGTGTCAACACTAAAATAACTCCAAAAGGGTTACAAACAACTTATTTTGTCAAAAAATTCCCTGTACACCTTTCTCTAAAAGGTGTGGAAGAAATGGAAATTTATAAAGTTATCACAATCACTTATAAAGATGGTGTAAAAGAATTTTTAATTTTAAAAGGTATATTAGTAAAATGAGTGTAAGACCTTATACAGATAAAGCTTTGTTAGACAAAGTTAAATCTTTAAAATCCTTTAAAAGAATACCTGAAGGATATTGGGTATTGGGGGTTAGAAGCACTGAAGATACTTCTAATAAATTTGATGATAAGTTTTATGTCTTTAAAGGAGAAGAGTTTCAGTGGGTAACATCTGGTTCAACTAATCCTGGTAAATCTGGTTTGCTAAATCCTGTAAATAAGAAAGGTACAGCTATTGTTAAATCTGATGAATGGTATTATGATGTTTGGAAACTTGGTAAACATAAAAACAAAATACCTGCTTATGTTCAAGATAAACCAATTAAGTATTATAGAGATAATAACAAGAATCTTAAATCTGAAGAGATAGGAAGACTTTATAATGGTATTATAGGTATTAACTTACATACTACCACATACTTAGAAGAACATTTTCAAAATAAATATTTCTCTACAGAAGAGATAAATTCATGGTCTTTAGGTTGTCAAGTTATGAATAAACCATACATGTTATGGAAGTTATTATCTACTGAACAAGAGTTTTTAACATATTGTTTAATTAAAGAATTTTAGTATGGAGGTATTAGAATTAGGAGAGATAACTTTTCCTCCAGAAGAAATTAAGAAATTTAAAGATTACATCAGTAGTAATTTTATAGATGTTCACTATAGTGCTCACGTAAAAAAAGATGGTGTAGATATTTTACTTTTCAAGTATGTAAAACAAGATGGTCAATCTTTTCCAGATTTGCATAAAATGATAAGTGTTCCATTCTATAAAAGCAAAAAACTATTTTTAGCTAATTTAAATCAAAATATGATTAATGCTGTTATAGAACACCAAAAAGAATTACGGTCTTTAAATATGAAACATGAATTACTTTCTGAGTTTAGAGAGTTGTTACGGGAATATAAATACTGTTTAGAAATTGATTATCAAACAAAAACTAAAGCTGTTATTTTAGTAAAAGATAAAAATGATAATATAGTATTAGCTAAAACTTCAGAAGTAAAAAGCCCTGTATATCAATTCTATTATGATTTAAATAAATATTTTTGTACAGAATTAAAAAATATAAATGGTGGCAATGATAAAGAAATATTGGTTAGAGAAAGCGAAGATGAAGAAACTTTTTTTTGAAAGTTATAAGATTTGTTTTAAATGTGGCACATACACAAAAGTAGATGCTGGTGGATTATGTAATAAATGTAGTAATGGCACAACTGTTTGATATAAATGATAAAGTGGTATTCCCACATGCAGAAACTCTTATGATAGAGCCTTTTAAAGAAATATGGGAAAGAGATAAATCTAAAGGTAAAGAGATTGCTCTTAAAGAATTTGCATATATAGAATTTATTTCTTCTATGAGAAAAACTAATCCTTATAAAGGATATTCTGAAAAAGAAAAAAGTAGTAAAATTATCAAAGATTTATTTAAAGATACAAAATGGAAACCTGATACTTTAGTTCTTCAAGGAATTAATAAAGTTAAAGAATTTCAGATGGAAGCTTCTGTTACATACTCTTACTTTTTAGCTGTTAAAGAATCTGTTGAAAAGATTAAAGAGTTTTTAAAAACAGTTAATTTAGCTGAAAGAAATTTTAAAACAGGTATGCCTGTATATAAACCTAAAGAGTTAACCTCAGCTTTAGTTGATACAGAAAAAGTTTTAGCTAACTTAAAATCTATAGAATCTAAAGTTGAAGAGGAACTTTTTGAAGAAACAAGGAATAAAGCTAATAAAGAGATTAGTTTATTTGCTGACCCAGAAAGTTTAAATATGTAAGTATGGCAGATAAGTATAAGAATGGTAAAGTAGAATCAATAAGAAATCCTGATGGTATATGGATTAATTCCAATGCTTTTAGAGAAGAAGCAATACATTTTAATAAACATGGTTATTATTGTGCTGACCCTACAGGGTCTCCATCTTGGTTTGAGTATTGGAGGGAGCAAAGAAAAAGATTTATAGAGGGTTATACTGTTGGTGGGGCTACAATAACAGGGGAACATTACTTCTACTTAAACTTTAGCCCTATACAAAAGATTGGTGATGTTGTTGGTAACAGGTCAACTAAAGTTTATGAATCTCCAGACTTTTGGGATGGTGATTATAATTATTTCTGGGCAAGGGAAATTGCAAGGAATGGTGTACTTCCAATGTTTATTAAAGACAGTGAAAAAATAAAACAAATAACTGAAACCAAAGACTTTGAAACAGCAAAAAAATTATATGATAATCTCTTTTTAGAAGTGAAAATTGCAGAAGAGTTTTTGTTTGGTGGGTATAACATGATTGTTGCAAAAGCTCGTAGACGTGGTTATTCTTATAAAGCTGCTTCTATAGCGAGTAGAAACTATTTTACTGTACCTAAATCACTAACAATATTTTTAGCTGAAGATAAAAAGTATTTATACCCTTCAGGTGTATTTACTCATAGCCTAAATAATATAAACTTTGTAAATACCTTTACAGGCTTTGCAATGCCTTCTGATGAGATTAATAAACAAGACCACATTAAAGCTTCTTATATAACATATTCAAAATCAGGTAACAAGATTAAAAAAGGTTTTGAATCCGAGATTATAGCATTAACTTGTAAAGATAATCCAGATGCTGCAAGGGGTAAAGATGCTTTAGATGTATTTATTGAAGAGGGTGGTGCTTTTGGTACACCTGCTTTAGTACAACAAACATATAGAGCCACAGAGGATTGTGTTAAAGCAGGTAATATAAAAACAGGTTTAATAACTATATATGGAACTTCTGGGGATATTGATGGGGGTACTTATGACTTTGCAGATATGTTTAAAAGACCTGCTGCATTTGATTTTTTACCTTTCAAGAATATTTGGGATGACAATTCTTCTGATACTAATTGTGGATTTTTCCATTCTATAGATACAAACTTAGAGGGATTTTATGATAGTCAGGGTAATTCTAATAGAGAAGCTGCAAGACAAGTTATACTTGCTGAGAGAGAAAGGTTAGTTAAAGCTGGTGCTACTAATAATGAAATAGCATTAAAAATACAAGAAAGACCTTTAGGACCTGCTGAAGCTTTTGCAAGTGCTGCTAAGAATAATTTTCCTGTTGTAGAGCTTGAAAAGCAAAAGTCAAAAGTTGTTTCTTTAGGTTTGCAACAAACTAAAGGTATGCCTGTTGATTTAATTATGGAGGGAAATTCAGTAATTGCAAAGCCAATCTTGAACAGAAAAGCTACTCCTATAACAAGCATGTTTAATTTGCCTGCGGATAAATCTGGTTGTGTTGTTATATATGAGCAACCTGTATCTGATGCTCCTAAAGGTTTATATAAAATAGGGTATGACCCTGTAAGACAGGATAATGGTTCTTCCTTTGCATCAATGATAGTGTATAAGGGTGTTCATAAAAATAGTTTATACCATTCCTGTATAGTTGCTGAATATATAGGTAGACCCGAATCTGCTGAAGAGTGTGATATAATTGCTATGAAGTTGGCTATGTTCTATAATACACAAATCATGTACGAGAATGAAGTTCCTGAAACCAAGAACTACTTTAGAAGAATAAAAAGATTAGATTTATTGGCTGCTCAACCTGATGGTGTTATTAGTAAGAATATTAAAAAGTCAAAGGTTAGTCGTATCTTTGGTTGTCATATGAATGACCAACTTAAAAATGCTGGTGAGAGGTATGTTAAAGATTGGTTACTAACAGTTATAGATTATGATGAAAATGATAAGCCTATTTATGTTTTTGAAAGAATTTATTCTTTACGTTTATTAGAAGAATTAATCATGTATCATCGTAAAGGTAACTTTGACTTAGTTTCAGCTTTATTTATGTGTATGATACAAGTTCAAGAAGAGTTTATAAATACAGAATATGATGAAAATAAAAAAGATAGCAGATTAAAAAAACTATCATCTTTAATTGGAAATATGTATCAAAAGTAGTAATTTTGAAAAATAATTGGTATAAGCATGGAAAGTGATAATAAAATACAAGACCAACTTTTATCTACAGCAGAGAAAAATGCTTTTGATAAAAAGTGGTATAAAATGAAAGCTGATGAAATAGATAGTTTTCACATGGAACTTGATTCTTCAATTAATTCTGTTTCAGAGTTTAAAAGGATGAAAGTTAATTATGACATTATCAACAATATCCTTGACCTTAAAGAATTTGAGTATGTTTGTAAACCTTATGGTGCTGAAGTAGGAGAACTTCCAGCTAAGATGGTTAATAGAGATATTATTTCAGGGAAGGTTAAAGTTCTTAGAGGTATGGAAATGAAAAGACCTTTTTCTTGGAATGTTATTGCTGTTAATCCAGAAGCTACAACAGAGCGTGAGAAAAAAGAATTTGATTTAGTAAGACAGTATGTTATAAATCAAATTATGCTTCCTATTCGTCAAGAATTAGAAATAAAGGCTGCACAAGAAACAAAAGGAAGAGAACTTACTCCAGAAGAACAACAACAAATCACACAACAAGTTGAAGAACAATTAAAAGCTTTAACACCTAAAGAAGTTAAAAAGTATATGGCGAGGGAATATCAAGACCCTGCTGAAGTTTTAGGTAATCAATTACTTCAATATTTTATCCAGAAAGAGGATTTACCAAGAAAATTTAATGAGATATTTTTTCACGGTATAGCTTCTGCTAAAGAGATTGGCTATGTTGGTATTGTTAATAATGAACCTGTTGTGAAAGTTGTTAATCCTTTAAGATTCACGTGTGATGTAAATGGTGAATTGACTTTTATAGAAGACGGTGAATGGGCTGCATGTGAATACAGAATGTCTCCATCTCAAGTTATTAGTCAATTTAATAAAGAACTTACTAAAACTGAAATACAAAAAATATATGAAGCTCATTCTAAGTTTGTTAATCAATCTTCTGGTTGGTTTTCAAGTAGAGAAATGATGGGTGAACAAGAAGATAATACTATCCGTGTTTTACACTGTGTTTGGAAATCATTACGAATGGTTAAATTTTTAACCTATATAGATGAAGAAACACAACAACCACAAACTATATTAGTTTCTGAAGATTATAAATTAAACCGTGAAGCTGGGGATTTAGCTATAGACGTAGAATGGATTCCTGAAGTGTATGAGTGTTGGAAAATAGGTACAGATATTTATAAACAAATGCAACCTATTCCAGGACAATTTATTGATATGGATAATCTTTATAATGCTAAGCTGCCTTATTATGGTGCTATTCATGATTGCGTTAATTCTAATCCTACATCTTTAGTAGATAGATTAAAAGTTTATCAGTATTACTATAACATTGTAATGTACAAGTTAGAGATGTTACTTGCTTCAGATAAGGGTAAAAAGATATTAATGAATATTAATGCTATTCCAGATAGTGAAGAGATTGATATTAAAAAATGGCAATACTTTTTAGAAACAACACCTGTTGTGTATTTTAACCCTGATGAAGAGGGTAAAGGTTATCAAGATGCAAATACTATAGCTAAAGAAATAGATTTATCTTTGGCTTCAGATATTTCAAAATATATAGAGCTTGCAGAATATTTAAGAAAACAAGCTGGTGTTTCTGTAGGGGTTACAGATGCAGTTGAAGGTCAGATTGGTCCAAATGAGGCTGTAACAAATACAAGACAAAGTTTAATTCAAAGTTCTCATATATTAGAACCTTATTTTGATTTGCATAATACTGTAAAAAGAAATATATTACAAGCTTTACTTAATACAGCTAAAGTTTGTTATAGTAATAAAGAGCCAAGAAAATTATCTTATATTCTTGATGATATGTCAAGACAGAGTTTAACTATTGACCCTTTAATTTTAGAGAATGCAACACTTGGAGTATTTGTTTCTAATTCTACTAAAGCTGAGGAAGCTAAAGATGTTATACGTCAATTAACACATGCAGCATTACAAAATCAAAAAGTTGAACTTTCTGATGTTATTTCTGTTATACGTCAAGATGGTATAGTTGAAGCAGAAGAAACTTTAAAATTAGCTGAAGCTCAAAGAAAAGATTTTGAACAACAAATGCAACAACAACAAGTTCAAGCTCAAGCAGAAGAATCTGAAAAAGGAAGACAGTTTGAGAGAGAAAGACATCAAATGAATATAGAACTTACTGTTCTAAAAGAAGAAGAAAGACGTAAAACAGAAATAGCTAAAGCTTCATTATTAGGAGCTTCTTTTAATCCTAATGCTGATATTGATGGTGATGGTCAAAATGATTTCATTGAAATTATGCGTGGAGAAGTTGACATGAAAGTTAAGCAAGATAAAATAGCTTTAGATAGAGATAAACTTGAGCATCAAAAGAAACAAGATAAGGAGAAATTAAAACTTGAAAAAGAGAAATTAGATATTGCAAGAATGAAAAAAAGTGCTAAAACGTAATAATAGGGAATCTTTTAAAATTAAATATTTAACCTTGACATTTATTAATAATTAAATTTACTTTGTATGACAGAAGAACAAAAAACACAATCTGCTCAAGATGTTAATGAGTTTGGTTGGGAAGACATTTCACTCTTTGAAGAACCTAAAGTGGTTGTAGAGGAAGAGGAAAAAGATGAGAAAGAAACAGTAGAAGTAGAAGAAAAAGAAGAGGAGGGTTTTGACTTCTCTGCTCAGGAAGATAAAACAGTGGGCAACACTGAGTTAAATTCTATAGGTATTGTTTCAAAACTAAAAGAAAAAGGTTTTATTGATTTTGACCTTGATGAAGGAGAAGAATTAACAGAAGACCTTGCAGAAGAAATCCTTGAAGAAGGGTTTGAGATGAAAGTTGATGAAAAGATTGAGGAGTTATTTAAAGACTTACCTGATTCAGTAAAAGAGCTTAATAAGTTTGTTTTAAAAGGTGGGTCATTAGAACAGTTCATTGAAACAATGATTAAACCTGTAAAAACAGGATTGAAACTTGACATGGATTTAGATGTAGAAGATAATCAAATAGCTATAACTAAATTTCAATTGAAACAAGATGGGTATGATGATGATTATATTGCTGACCAAATACAATATTTAAGAGATTCTGGAAAGCTTGAAAAAATTTCAAAAGCTCATTTCAATAAATGGTCTCAAGCAGAAAGAGCAAGACAGTCTGAATTGGTTGAAAAACAAAAACAATCTGTTTTACAGGAAAAACAAATACGTAAAGCCTATAAAGAGAAAGTAACAGGTTTAATAAAAGATGTTACAGAATTTGAAGGTCTTACAATAACATCGCAAGATAAGTTGGTTATACCTTCTTATATGACTGAAAAAACAGTTAAACTTGATGGTGGTATAGAGATAACAGAAATGCAACGAGATTTGCATATGGCTTTACAGGATGAAAAGAAAGCAGTGTTAATTGCTAAACTTTTAAAGAATGATTTTAAATTTAATGATATTGTAAAAAACATTGAAACTAAAGTTACAAAAAAAGTTAAAGAGAATATTGAAAAAGGAAAACAAATACCATCAACTAAAGGTAGAGGAAGTTCACAACCACGAAGTTTAGCTGATTTTTTATAAACACAAAAACAAACTTAATAATTAAAAATTAGACGTATGAGTTTAAAAGTTAAAGAAATGGATTGGATGGCAAATATGACTGAGTTAAACCACTTAGGTAAAGCTCTGTTAATCCAACCACAAAAAATGATGGGTGTACTTGATACACTTTTCTCGGCACAAAATTACTATTCTGATAACCCGATGTTGTCATTATTGATGGGTTCTAAAAATGAACAAACTGTTGATGGTTTAGAATGGGAATGGGATATGAAAGGTGCTGATACTCGACCATTGGTTATAGTAGA
>ENA-UOWE01004823-UOWE01004823.1-activated-sludge-metagenome-genome-assembly--contig:-NODE-4823-length-12699-cov-5.223584_pt1 | contig 12699 bp, 10 predicted proteins | sample MGYA00249841_ERZ761562 | MGnify/ENA primary metagenome ERZ761562 (study PRJEB28883, sample SAMN05720200) | activated sludge metagenome | isolation source: Anaerobic digester | place: Japan... | reverse complement strand
GAGGCCGTGGTGCTGGCGGCGGCAGAGGGGCCGGTGGCGGACGCGGAAGATGATAGTAAGCGTAGCAAGCGGGAAAGGCGGAACCGGCAAGACCACGATTGCGGTTGCGCTGGCGCAAGTGGCGCCCCACAGCGCGTATGTTGACTGCGACACCGAGGCGCCGAACGGGCATCTGTTTCTGCGGCCGAACATTTCACACCGGAAACCGGTGAGCCGTACGGTAGCCTCGATCAACGTGAACACGTGCACCTGGTGCGGTGAATGCATGGAGAAGTGCGCTTACCACGCCATCGTAATCGCTCACGCGACGAGAAAAGCTGTTGTATTTGAGGACCTGTGCATGGGGTGCGGCGTGTGTGCGTTTGTGTGCCCGGCGCGCGCGATCACCGAAGAAGAACGGCATGCGGGCATCGTCTCGAACGGCCACAGCGGGCGGATTCGTACGCGGGAGGGCCGCATGGCAGTGGAAGCCCCCCACGCACATCCGGTGCTGACCGAGACATTGAAGGAGCTACCTGACGCGCCGTGCACCATTCTCGACGCGGAACCGGGCGTTACAGGTCGGGTCGTCACGACGGTCAGAGCAAGCGACGTGTGCGTCCTTGTCACCGAGCCCACACCGTTCGGGCTGCACGATCTGGAGCTGGCCGTGACGATGACGCAGCATGTCGGGGTTCCGGTCGGCGTCATCATCAATCGTTCAACGATAGGCGACAACGCCGTACGCGACTTTTGCCGGGTTCGGAACATACCCGTTTTGCTGGAGATTCCGTTTGATCGACGCATTGCAGCGGGATACGCGGTGGGAAAAACGCTTGTTGAGATTCTGCCGGACATGAAAAGCCGATTTGCCGAGGTTCTCAGGCATGTCGAGCGGATCGTCACTGAGAGGGGGCGATCATGACTCCGCAGATTACGGTGGTAAGCGGGAAAGGCGGAACTGGAAAGACGACGCTTACTGCTCTTTGGGGCAGCATGGCAGACAGGCCGGTGCTCGTGGATGCTGATGTGGACGCGTCGAACCTTCCCCTGGCGTACCCCCACGAGACCCGGGAGCAGCATCCGTTCGTCGGACGGGATGTGGCCGTGGTGAACGAGCCGTTGTGCAAGAACTGCGGTGTGTGCGCGAGGGCGTGCAGGTTTGATGCGTTTTTTCAGGTTGAAGGCCAGTTCCGGGTGGACCCGCTTGCGTGCGAAGGATGCACGCTGTGCACGCTGATGTGCCCGCTCGACGCGATAACCATGAAACCGCACGTCTCCGGGACGTGGTCTGTGAGCGAAACCGGGTTCGGACCTCTCGTCCATGCTCAACTGGGAATTGCTGAGGGGAATTCCGGCAAACTGGTGACGCAGGTGCGCCGGGCGGGGGAGAAGCTGGCAGAGGAGCGGGCGGCGGCAGTGATTCTGGTTGACGGCCCTCCCGGGATTGGATGCCAGACGACGGCGGCGATGGCGGGAGCATCTCTTGTGGTGCTGGTAACTGAACCGTCGGCGTCAGGGCGGCACGACATGGAGCGGCTGCTTTCGGTAACGAATCGGCTGGGTGTTGTGGCGCTTGTCGTTCTTAACAAGGTTGACCTTGCACCCGCTGAAGAGGCGCTGATTCGGACCGCGGTATCGCGCATGGGCGCGGAGTATATAGGGTCTCTTCCGTTCATTCAGGAGGTTCCCGGCCTGCTTGCGTCGGGAACCCTGATCAGCGAGTGCCCGCGCGCGCTGAGGGAAGCGGCGGAAGGACTGTGGAAGGTGATTCTGGAACGCGCGCTGGTGGCGGAGCGCGTTCAGCAGGGAGAACCTGCGCACGGATAACGCACCGGAAAGGATGGGCGAAGAAAATGCCTCTGGGTGACGGAAAGGGACCCCCGGAAGGGACTGGCCCGATGACGGGGCGCAGGCGCCTCGCGGCAAGCTGCCCATCGAAGAAGCCTGAAAAAGCGAGCGGGTGGTCTCTTCTCGGACTTGTCGTGGTAGCGTTGCTTGCGATTGGGCTGTGGTTTGTCTCAGACAACACAGACGATTGAGATTGCACCACGAAAAGGAGATCCACATGCCAGGAGTACGGGGAATGAGACCGATGGGAAGGCGGTGTGCTGCGCTTGCTTCCGGTTGGGGTGGATACGCGGTGCGGCCGACCTCCTTTGCGGCGGGATATCGCTTCATTCGTTGCGGCCGAGGCGGCTGCGGGCGGGGATTCCGCAATCGGTGGTACCACCGAGCCTATTTTTGCGCCCGGATTTGCGTGGAGACAGCCCCTCGTGGCGCCTGTGGGTCAGCGGTGGGGGTTTTGATTCAAAATCGCGCTCCAGATGATGGTCAGCATCATGAGGGCGCACGTAAATCAACACACTTACGATAAGGAGGCACAGCAATGCCGGCAGGAGATGGCACTGGTCCCCTGGGAATGGGACCGATGACGGGTCGGCGCGCGGGAATTTGCGCCGGATTCGGCGTTCCGGGATACGCGAACCCTGGAGCGGGTTTCTGGTGCGGCGGTGGCCGCGGGCGGGGATTCCGCAATCGGTACTGGGCAACAGGAATACCCGGATGGGCGTGGTGGCCGGGCGTATCGGGAACCGTCCCTGCGCCCGTGACCGAAGAGGCCGAAGCGGAAGCACTGCGTCAGCAGGCAGCAGCTCTTCAGAGGTCGCTGGATGCGATCAACCAGAGGCTTGCGAACCTGACGTCAGAGAAGTAAACTGCCGATACCGTCCGCCCCTGTGGAGCCGGGATGCTCTCAAGGGGCAGAGCAGCGGGGGAGTCCACGAGGACTCTCCCGCTTTTCGTGTGTCAGGAGCACCAGTTATCCCAGAATTTGTGTCTGCCGCGTTCGCTGACGTGATCGGCGAGGGCTCTTCGCGGGCATCCCTCGTCGAGGAGACGCTTCACTTCTTTCGCCGCGCGGATGAACGCGTCGATTTTCGGTATGTTTTCCCCGCTGCACGAATTGGCTTCCAGAATCGTGAACACTCTGGAGGCCCCGTCCGCGGCCGATTGAAAGACAAAATCCTCCACATCCTGCGCGTCCAGAACCGGTAGATGAATTCCCCCGAGGCGCCAGCCGAATGGTACGCGGCACTTATCCGCGATGATACGGGGGTTCAGGTGGTGGGAGATGGACGGGTCGTAGTACGACAGCCCGATCTGCTCCAGGAAAGGCAGGTGAGCGGGTTTCAGGTCTTCCACGTGCGCATGGACATCACCCGTCGTTCGACGGCAGAAGAGATCGCTCCAGAACGGCAGGACGAATTCGTTCCAGAGCCGGGGGGGAATCATGGCAGCGATGTCATCGCACAGGCTTGCGCCGCTCTCGTTGAACACCTTCCCGCCGGAGACGCCGAGGCGAAATTGCTCGAACGCGAGGATGCTGTCGTTGATCCGGCTCAAGAACTCCTTCGTCCGCGCCGGTTCCTCCATCACGTCCACGAAAAATGCATCACCCCGCAATTCGTAGGCTGTCGTGCAGGGACCTTCCGCCCCGAAAGAAAAGCCGACCGACTCACCGGGAAACGCTCGCATCATCTGTTCGCGGAAGTCCAGGTAGAACGGGGCCATCCCTGCGCTGGCGAAATCAACCGGCCGCGCGAGAGCTTCCATCGCTTCTTCCAGCGAGTGCGCGAAGCAGTGCTCGACCGCGACCTCGCCTCCTTCGGGGAAAAACAACCGGGCGCCAAGGCCGTTCGCGTGGCCGTAACTTACCGGCGGCGTGGCGGGAGACGGCAGGGAAACATCCTGCGGGTCGAAAAGCTGCCTCTGTTTTTCGCGCCCGACCCGATACGCCTCGATGCAGGCATCGGGTTTGAGAAAGAAATCGCGGAGAGGGACCCCGGACAGCGCAAGGCAGGAGAGATAACTGCCTGACACGCTCCATGAGAACTCCTTCGGATTGCGCACGGTTGCGTAGTCGGGTCTGCGGTACATAATGGCCTCCTGATACCAATGAATCGGGAAAAGTGGCCACGGGAGCAAGCTGGCACCTGAACGGGAGTTCACGAGGGAACTTGGTGCGGAGGCCGCCCGGCACTATTGTACCTAGCGAGTCCGGGAGTCTGGCTGTCCCGGCGTCAGTGATTGTGTTCCCACAGGTTGCATCCTCCTGAACGCCCTCATGCAGGGCGGCGAGCGTCTTCCTCAAGGTTTTTTGACTCCGCGGAAAGGAATCTCAGCATGAGTTGCCCACAACTACCCACACGGGTAAAAAACGTTCTGGTGGCTCTGGCAGCCGCTTTTTCTTTTTCGCCGGCTTTCGCGGCCGGTATCGAGCAGATCTGGGTGGCCGACGCCCACATGGTGATGGAAGGGGCGCCAATGGTGGTTGACCTGGACGGAGATGGCGACGCGGAAATCCTGACCGCGGCGTACGAACACATTATCGTAATGGATGGTTCGGGCTCGGAGCTCTGGCGGTACGACGGGCGGGGACGATATTCGACGTGTCCCGCAATTCTCGAGCGCCGGGGAGACACCCCGCTCATCTTCGCCGGGGACAACACGGGTGAATTCACGTGCCTCGACGGGCGGGGCAACGTGGTGTGGAAGAGGGATCTGCCTTCGATCTTCTGCGCGTCGCCAGCCGTGGCGGATCTGGATGCGAACGGCACGTTCGAGGTGGTTCAGGGCGACAAAACCGGCAAAATCCACGCGATGGATGCCCTGTCGGGAGCTCTTCTGTGGACGGCACAACTTGACGGGGAGTGTGCCAGCCCGGCGGTCGGCGATCTGAATTCCGACGGGAAACTGGAAATATGCATCACCACCGGAGCCGGGAAGGTATACGCGGTGAGCGCCACCGGTGTTGTGCTCTGGAGCGTTGATCTTGGTTCGCCCTCGCCGGACTGGTCAACCTGTTCCCCGGTGATTTTCACGGGGTCCGACGGGAACCAGTACGTGGCGGCCGGTGCGCGCTCGGGGCGCTTTGTCTGCCTCAACGCGAGTGGTGAGGTGGTCTGGGAGCGCGACCTGCGGGGCGCCATCGCATCGACAATTTCGGTGAGCGACTTCGATTCGGACGGGATCGCCGACGTCTTTGTCGTCACTCAGCTTGGCGTGCTGTACCGTTTTGACGAAACGGGCAGAGTGATCTGGGATATTGACACGCAGGGGAGAAGCCTTGCTGCCGGAGCGATTGTTGACGTGGACGGGGATTTTGCCCTTGAGTACGTGCTGTGCACTCAGAACGGAAATCTGATGGTGTGCAACCAGACCGGAGAGATCACGTTCAACCATCAGTTTCCGAACCGCACCATCAATGTTACGGCGGCGTTCGGCGACATCGTGAAAACCCGGCCCGGTCTGGAATTCGCCATCACCGGCGGCGAATCGGGAAAGGTGTACTGCTTTGGCACGGCCGCGCCGGTGAATACCGCCGCACCGTGGCGCACGTACCGGAGGGACAACGAGCTGACGGGCTGCTGGTCCGGCCTCAGGTCCGATACCGGGGCACGCATGACGCCGGCCAATCTCGCATGGGACCGGATCCTGACCGGAGAGGATGTCGTGTTCCACATTTTCCTGCCCGGTCCTGTGGGCCTTGCGAAGGCGGAGGCAACATGCATCAGGCCGGACGGGTCTCGCCAGTCTTCGATAGGCGCGGTAGCCGGCCAACGAGGCGTGCTTCAAATGCCGGTGGTGATTACTGCACCGGGGGTGTATCGGTTTGAGTGGAACGTGAAGGATGGCGCTGGAAGACGGCTCGCCGGTGGCTCGCGGGAGCTGACGTTGCACCCTTATCAGAACGATCGCGCGTTTGTTCGCCACACGCTGGGCGAGCTGCGTTCCGCACTGGGAACTGCGCCGGTACCGCGATCGGAACGAGGTATCCGCGCGGCGTTACAGAAAGAGATGCGGGATATTGAACGCGAGGCGGATGCGCTGGTTGAGCTTCAGGATGCAACCCCCGGAGCGGCACGGGAGCTCGTGGAGGAGGCAAACGCGCGGACGATTGCACTGAACGAGCGAGCCAGACGAGCTTCAGCACTTGCGCGGGTCGCGCGTGCACTGCCGCCGGGTGCCTCCTCGCCGCGGGTGGTCGCGTTTGAAGGGACCACGTGGGAGAACCGGGACATCAACCGGCAGCTACCGGCGGCAGTTGCGATCCCGTTGACGATTTCCCGTCGGGCGGTAACCGGGGAACATGAACCGGTGTCTATCAAGCTGCTCAATGTAACACTCGACACGGTGCGGGCTGAGGTGCGCGTGGAGACGAGCAATGCCGGCATTCGAGTTACCCCGATGGAAGCGAAGGCGGTTCCCACGAACCTGAACACGAAAGGCTGGGATGCCCTGCCCGGACTCGGAAATCGCGCAATCGCAGTTCCGCCTCTGGAGACAGGTGAAGTGTGGCTGGATATTGATCTGGCCAACACGCCGCCGGGCAAGCACACGGTAACAGCGTTTTTCGGAAGAGGCAGCGCGGCCGCCCGCGCCATCATCACGCTGGATGTGCTTCCGTTTGAGATGGCGGGGTACCGCGATCTACGCCTGTGCAACTGGGCGGTATACGATGGCGATGCGGTTCCGGACCTGCTTGCTCACGGGAATACCGTATTCATCACGGGGATGCCTCACGCCACCATCAGCCCCGAGAACCCGGACCGCGTATCCGTTGATTTCGCCCGGCTCGATGCGTTCGTTGAACCGCTACGGGGGCACGACGTGTTCCTGCTGCTGAGCGGCGTCCCGAACCTCGGTGTTCCGGTGAGCAGCGACACGTTTGTTGTTCGATTTGGCGACTACATCAGACAGGTGCTCGGTCGCCTTGCACAGCGCGGGATACCGGAGAGGAATGTGGCGCTGTACCCCTACGACGAGCCCGGAGGCAGCGGCTGGAACACGGTCAACCGCTACATCGAGTTCGCGCGGCAGGCCCTGAAGGCGTATCCGCGGCTTCTGTTCTACGTGAACGGCGGGGGCGATCTTCCCATGTTCCAGGCATTCAACGAAGTGGCGGGAATCTGGTGCCCCGGCTACTACATGCTGCCGGACAGCTCCGCCGAGATGAACTTCATTCGCGCGAGCGGGAAAACGCTGTGGTCGTACGACTGCGGAATCGGATACGCGCGGCCAATCGGCTGGCACACCAAGACGATCAACGTTGCCGGACAGTATCGCATGGCGCCGGTGTTCACCGTTGCGTTCGGCGCCACGGGGCTGGGGTACTGGTGTTACAACCACGGGCCTTCCATGTGGGAGGCGGTGGAAGCGGAGTTTCCGCTGGTGTACGTCAACCCTGACACCACTCACACTGCTTCGCGGAGGTGGGAAGCAGTTCGCGAAGGGATGGAGGATGCCCGCATCATGTTGGCGCTGCGGGAAAAGCTCTCCGATGAGCACGTGAATGCTGCGGCGAAGCAGAAAATCCGCCATTTGCTCGAAGTGACGGCACCGGATTTTGCCCGCCACTCACTGGAAGAGGTTCGGCTGGGCGTGGCGCGATACGCTCTCGATGCAACGAACAATGACGACACGGTGGGCGCATTTCGGCAGGAACTGCTGGACTGCGTTGCCGCAACAGTCGAGTAAGCCGCACCGGTTCGGGGCGCAAGAGGCCGGCAGGGGCGTTTCGCCTCCTGCCGGTTTCCTTTTGTTCTGCGCGGAGTACGTTCGTCCTTCTCCTGTGTTGTTCTTCAGTGAACCAGTGTGAAAGGGAACCGTAATGGCACAGGGATCCACCACCCGGACTACACTACCGATTTCGGGCATGAGTTGCGCTGCGTGCGCGGCGCGCATTGAACGGAAGTTGCGAGCGTTGGACGGCGTTGCGGACGCGGAGGTGAATCTCGCAGCGCACACGGCGTTGGTCACCCACGACCCCGGTACGGCACCGTTGCCGCAGATCGTTGACGCCGTTCGCGAGGCGGGGTACGACGTGCCGGTGGAGACATTGCGCCTCCCCGTGGAGGGGATGAGCTGCGCGTCGTGCGTGTCCCGCGTGGAGCGCGCAGTTAAGGGCGTAGACGGCGTGCTGGACGCCCAGGTGAACCTTGCGACAGGCGAGGCCACCGTCCGTGCCGTGTTGAGGGATGATTCTGTTACCCGCGCGATTGCCGCGGCGGTGGAAAAGGCCGGGTACGGCGTCAGGTCGGTGGAGTATTCGCGTCAGCCGTCCGCAGATCCCGTGGCGCGTTCCGAGGAGGAATTCAGAAACCTGAGACGACGGTTTGCGATTGCCGCGGTGTTTTCGATCCCCGTGTTTCTGATCAGCATGGGCCTGGTGCCGGGTATGGCGCGTCTGCCCTTCCAGACCACCGCAATTCTTCTCCTCGCGCTCACCTTGCCGGTTCAATTCTGGGCGGGATGGCAGTTCCACCGGGGCGCGTGGCAGCAGTTGCGCCATGCGTCCGCCGACATGAACACGCTGATTTCGGTGGGGACAAGCGCAGCGTTCCTTTTCAGCCTGGTTCTGACGTTCCATCCGGCCGCGTTCCGGAGCACCGGGGTACACCACGCGGTCTATTACGAAACGTCCGCCGTCATCATCACGCTGGTTCTTTTCGGGCGGATGCTCGAAGCGCGCGCAAAAGCCAGAACGACGCAGGCCATGAGCGCGCTGCTGGCGCTGCGACCGGTAGCTGCTCATGTGGAGCGGGACGGGCAGATACGGGATGTTGACCCGGCGGATGTGGTGGCGGGCGATGTTCTTGTGGTGCGACCGGGCGAACGTCTGCCTGTTGACGGAGTGGTTCTGGACGGGTTCTCCTCGGTGGATGAGAGCATGCTGACGGGGGAAAGCTTCCCGGTCGAGAAAAAACAGGATGATACGGTGACCGGCGGGACATTGAATGTCGCGGGAAGTTTCCGATACCGAGCCACGCGGGTGGGGAACGAGACCACGCTGGCCCAGATCATCCGGCTGGTGGAGCACGCGCAGGGTTCCAAGGCACCCGTACAACGGCTGGTTGACCGGATATCCGCGGTTTTCGTTCCGACGGTGATCGCGATTTCGGCGGTGACGTCTGTTGTGTGGTGGGCTTTCGGGCCGGAGCCGGCGCTCCATTTTGCGGTGCTGAACGCCGTCGCGGTGCTGATCGTCACGTGCCCCTGTGCGCTTGGCCTTGCCACACCGACGGCAATCATGGTGGGAACGGGGCGAGGGGCAGAGATGGGCATCTTCATCAGAAGTGGCGAAACGCTGGAAAGGGTTGGCAGGCTGACGACGGTTGTGTTCGACAAGACGGGAACGCTGACACAGGGAGAACCTGTTGTGACGGGGGTACACACAGTGGGTACCCTGCCAGCGGACGACGTGCTGGTTCTTGCGGCGTCGGCGGAGGCCCGGTCGGAGCACCCTCTGGGGGCCGCCGTTGTCAGGAAAGCAGCAGAGCGTTCGCTTCCGCTTCTTTCGTGCGAGGAGTTTTCGGCTGAGTCGGGCCACGGGCTGCGGGCAATGGTTGCCAACCGGGTGGTTCTGATCGGCAATTCCGCCCTGATGCAGGCGCAGGGCGTGCGCCTGGATGCGGGAAGGAGCGTTGCGGAGGAGATTCAGGCCAAGGGAGCCACCGCGGTGTTCGTGGCGCTCGATGGCGCGCTGGAGGCGGTTTTCGAGATTGCCGATACGCCGAAACCGCACGCCGCCGAGGTTATCGCCGCGCTGAAACGCGACGGCCTGAAGGTAGTCATCCTGACAGGGGATTCGCGACGGACGGCTGAAGCAATTGCATCACAACTCGGCGCGGATGACGTGATCGCGGAGGTGAAACCGGGTGCGAAAGCGGATTATGTCGCCGCCCTGCAAAAGAGCGGGGAGGTCGTTGCGATGGTGGGTGACGGCGTAAACGACGCGCCCGCGCTCGCCCTGGCGGACATCGGGATCGCACTTGGCACAGGAAGCGATGCCGCGATGGAGACCGCAGGGATCACCCTCATGGGGGGCGACATACGCAACGTGCGGAAAGCGATCGCGCTTTCCCGTGCGACTCTGCGGACGATACGGCAGAACCTCTTCTGGGCATTCATCTACAACGTGGCGGGCATTCCCATCGCGGCGGGCGTTCTTTACCCGGTGAACGGCATGCTGCTCGACCCGATGCTGGCAAGCGCCGCGATGGCGATGAGCAGCGTGAGCGTGGTGACGAACAGCCTCAGGTTGAGGCGGTGGAACGGGTGAGCTTTCTGAACGCACCCCGTGTGCGGCGGAACCGGGCTCACGGTGCGAGTGCGAGGGAAATCAGCCCCCGCAGAAGCGCATCATGAACTGCTGCGTTATCGCACGCAGACGTTCGTCCAGGGTCTCGTACACCCGCGCGGAAATGTGTTCGGGTACCCCACCGTATCCGGCCTGCGCGATTCCACCCGTAATACACGCAACGGTGTCTGAGTCTCCCCCAAGAGAAACGGCAGTGCGGATCGCGTCCTCGAAATCTGTGGAGTCGAACCACGCACGGATCGCTTGAGGGACCGTTCCCTGCGAGGACTCATCAAACGTGTACGTCGGCCGGATCTCATCAACGTGAGCGCTCAGGTCGTACCCGAACTCCGACTCGACAAAGGACCGTATCTCATCCTTGGTTTTGCCCTTACGCGCCAGCAGTATGGAAGCCGCGGTTGCCTGCGCCCCTTTTATCCCTTCGGGATGGTTGTGGGTTACTTCGGTAAACTCCTTCGCCTTCCGAAGCACCTGTTCAAGGTCGTCGTACGCGTACCCCACGGGGCTTATGCGCATGGCAGCACCATTCCCCCAGCTTTGGTACGGGGACATATCCGTGCTCCGAGCCCATGTGTGGAACGACGAGCCGTATCCCCGGTCGGGATAAAGCCGGTAGAACGTTTTCATGTTACGGGCAAAGGGCACCCCGGAGAGAATGGAGTCCGCGAGGGCAACGGTAAGAACAGTATCGTCGGTGAACGTGCATCGCGGTGAAAACAGAGGAAAATCCTTGGTCTTGATGTTATCCCATTCGTACACCGAACCGATGATGTCCCCTGCAAGTGCTCCGATCATCCGTCCCTCCGAACAGGCGCCGTGCGATGCGCTATGGAAACACGGAGGAGCACTCGCGGGGCGTACGGCGTTTTGAGGCCGTCGGGCAGGCCGGCGCGGGGCGCCACAAAGGTGTGGCCGCTGATCCACGCGGTGCTGCTTACGTCGAGGCCTATCTCAAGGCCCGTGTAGGTGCTTGAGACACCCGGATCCAGCGCATTTTCGGGCGGACCTCCCCACCCCATGAAGTACCCTGCAACCGCCCCCACGGGTACGCCGTGCGAGGAGACCGAAGTCCACGCGACGTGGTATTCGCGGCTTCCCGTGTGCTCCATTCGCATGTACCCCCCGTACCAGCCGACGAACGGGGACAGGAGGTGTTTCGAGGTCTGCCGGAAACCGAGCCATCGCCGGCAGGGCTCATATCGCGCCCCCAGAGTAATCGCGGTTACGGAGAAGCTGTTTTTGAACGCCGTCGTTTCGGGGGGTGAGGTGTACGTTCTGATGAGCCTCAATCCCGCCAGTTTTTCCGTTCGTTCGAACCGCGTGGATAACCGCTCGACGTTGAAATGCGTCGACCACCACCCGAAGCTCCGCGACGGTGTCATCTGGTCCACACCGAAGAGGAACCCCGCGACGCGCCCCCACTCGCCCACCGTCCCGCCGGTGGCGGCACCTGCGCGGACGGTGTACTGCGCGTGCGCACGGGTGGCCGACATGAGGATGGACGCGAAGGCCGCCGTGAGGCTCATCAGCGCACGAAGCTTTGAGGAGAAACCTGTCACAGGTTGAAACCGATCAAGGTAAGTGAACCGATTGCCAGACCGAGCCCTGCCTCGGCGGCGATCACTTTCCACACTGCCAGCCGGTGCGCATCGGAGAGGCACAGGATTTCGATCAGCAGAGACCAGACGGTGAGCCCGAACTGAACGCCGTAATCAACGGTGAGTACGAGGGCCCGGGGGTCGTCCGATCCGGAGATGAGCGACGGAGTCAGGGCTGAGTAGCCGTAACCGGTCACCATGATCGCCCAGAGTGCCAGACTCGGAATGCCCGGGGCAAGAGCCCACGCGACCGCCGTCCGTGTCGCCGTCCACGACCCCACACCGCCGATCCGCCGAAGCACCCAGTGCAAAATCCGGGCAATGACAAAGACCATGAGCGCACCGGCCAAGGCGCCCGACACGAGAATCAGGAGCGTCAGTGCCTCCGGTTCGAGTTCAACCAGGGACGGAAGGAGTGCGATCCGCTCCACGATCCGACTTGTACCACCGGCCAGTATGAGAAGCCACAGCCATCGCCACGGTGCGTACACAGTCATGGCGGCAACCGTCTGTCGCGGGTGCGTCCAGATGGTTCGCCACGGGTGCAGCTCCGCGGTCACACCGTCCTGTGGTGAAGAAAACGCCATCGTACCTCACGTGCCTTCGTCGGACCCCGCGTACCATCCATTCCGGCCCCCTGAAGAAGGTACCCACCGAGGCGGGGTTTCGCCGAGGGGCAACGCCTCGCCGGAACAATCTGCGAAGCAAAGGAGTGTTGACGAAATGGCGGTGTATGCCACTATGGCATTACCCATTGCGCCATTACGGCATAAATCAAAGAAAACAACCTTCCGCGAACCGCACGGCACAGGTATTGCGTTTCTCCATGCCCCGAAGGTTTCGGTCAGTCATCAAGCGATTGTTCGTCGGCTGAGATCTGCGGGTCAGACAGTAACGTCCATCTTGTCGCTCGGGAGACGCGTGTGAAGGTCACAATTCGTGAAGAGAAGTCGAAGGATA
>ENA-UOWE01004822-UOWE01004822.1-activated-sludge-metagenome-genome-assembly--contig:-NODE-4822-length-12699-cov-6.035036_pt1 | contig 12699 bp, 9 predicted proteins | sample MGYA00249841_ERZ761562 | MGnify/ENA primary metagenome ERZ761562 (study PRJEB28883, sample SAMN05720200) | activated sludge metagenome | isolation source: Anaerobic digester | place: Japan... | reverse complement strand
CAGCTGGCCGGCGAGCAGACTGACAGTCTGCTCTACGAGGCTGGTCTTGCCTGCGCCGGGCGAGGCCAGGAAATTGAGGCTAAAGACGCCGGCGGCGTCGAGGCGGGCGCGGTTGTCGGCCGCCAGGCGGTCGTTGGCGCCCAAGATGCGCTCTACAACGGCTACTCGTTGGGTCATGGTGTCTCGCTTAGCGCCACGGCGTCGGCCTCCTCGGAGGTTACGTCGATGGCTTCCAGATAGAACTCTTCGCCCGCGGCCACGCTGATGTCTTCGCGGCCACAGGCAGGGCAGGGCAGGGCCTGGCGCGGGCTATAGCTGTGGCCGCAGGCGCGGCAGACGAGCCGCGCGGGCACGCGCCGGAAGTGGAGCGTTGCCCCGGCGGCGGCGGTGCCTTCGCTGACGATGTCCCAGTAGAACTGCACCGACTCATCGACGACGCTCGACAGCTCGCCAATGACGAGGTGCAGGTCGGTGATGCGCGTTGCGCCGGCGCTGCGGCCGTGGCGCAGGGCGATCTCCAGGATGCTCTCGGTGATGGCCAATTCGTGCATGGCTTCGTTGAACCCGGCCTTGTTGACAGGTTCAGAAGGAAGCATACACCCGGCCGCCGGGCCTGGGCAGTGACATCTGTCATGCTTTTGGCACGACAAGATCACGATTTAGCGAACGTGGCGGGGGGAGCTGCCAGAGGGCAAGCGCTGCAAGACAACCACGGTGAAGTCGTCAGCCTGGGACGCGCCGGCGGCGAAGGCGTCCACGCCCACGACAATGGCGGTCAGCAATTCCTCGGCATTGGCCCACGGCTGCGCGCGAACGATGGCCTCCAGCCCCTCGTCGTCCAGAAAAGCGCCGGCTGGGTTGCGGGCCTCGGTGATGCCGTCAGTGAAGAAGACGACGAAGTCGCCGGGGGCCAGGACGATGGCGTGCTCGTCGCCCACGAATTCGCGGAACGCGCCCAGTAGCAGGCCGCGCGCCTCCAGCGGCTCCACTTCGCCCGTGTTTGGGTGGAGCCAGAGGGGCGGGTTGTGGCCGGCGCTGGCGTAGGTCAGGCGGCCAGAGTCGGCGTCGAGCACGCCATAAAACGCGCTGAGCAGCAGCGGCGAGGCGGCGTCGTGGAGGATAAAGTCGTTGACCCGCCGCAGCGCCTCGGCCGGGCTGGAGCCGTCGAGGGCGTAGGTGTGCATCAGCGTGCGGCTAACGGCCATATACAGCGCCGCGGGCACGCCTTTGCCGGTCACGTCGCCGATGACGATGTGGACCTTGGCGCGGTTGTCGGGCTGGACGATGAAGTCATACAGGTCGCCGCCGACCTCATTGGCGGCGCGATAGCCGGCGGCGAAGGCAAAGCCGGGCACCTGTGGGCAGCCACGTGGCAGCAAGCTGAGCTGAATGCGGCGGCCAATGGTCAGCTCCTCCTCCATGCGTTGCCGCTTGATCTCCTCCTCCATCAGCCGGCGGGTGCGCACGGACATCATGTTCATAATCCGCAGGGCAAAATCGGGTTTGGCGCGGATGGCGTCCAGAAAGCGCTCGCGGTCGAGGCGGACGAGTTGCGCGTCGCCGACGGCGATGGCCGTGGCGCTCCGTTGCCGGGCATCGACCAGAGCCATCTCGCCCAGGACGGCGCCGGGCATCAGGTAGTCAATTCGCTTGCCCTTGACAGTGACGACCAGTTCGCCTTCCAGGAGGATGAACATGGCGTCGCCGGTCTCGCCCTCGCGGATGACGGCCTCGCCGCCCGGCACGGTCACGCGCTCCCCTTCCGCGGCCCAACGCGCCAGCTCGGCCGGCGACAGGAGCGGCGGCAGAAGGGGCGCGCTGGCCGCGGTGGAGATCGTCACGGGGTTAGTCGCCCCCTGGCCCGACGAGGGCAGCGCGTTTGACGAAGGTCAACTCGTTGCCCTGGGCCGAGCGATGGTAGAGAAGCGCATCGGTCAGCTGGCGCATCATGTGGATGCCCAGGCCACCGAGCGGCCGATCCTCGAGGGGCAGGTTGATGTCCGGCGGTGGCACGTGCGTGGGGTCAAACGGCGCAGCCACGTCGTAGAGGATGACGCGCAGCTCGCCGTCGTCGGCCTCGACGCAGAGGCCAATCGGGCCAGGCCGGCCGCCGTAGCCGTGGAGCAGGCTGTTGGTCACAGCCTCATTGACCGCCAGCACCAGGTCACCGGCGTCGTCGTCGCTGCCGCCGAGGGTCAGGATCGCCTTCTCCAGGAAGTCGCGAAAGTCGTTCAGGTCGCGCACCTCGGCCGTCGTGTGGCGCAGGGTGAGGGATTTCATGAGAACGATTGGACGGCGCTAGCGATGGTGTCGTGGATTTCGAGGAACATGTCGTAGCCGGTTGTGGACAGCGCCTTCAGGGCGTTTTTCGACGGCCGGATGAGCTTGAGGTGGGGCGATTTGTAGGCACCCGTGGCGATGCCTCGCGTCGCCGCGGCGGCGTCGGCCGGGTCGGCGCTGCGCAAGAGCATGTAGGCGGAGTGGATGGCCCGCAGGCCGGCGCTGCTGATGTAGGGCACATCGCTCAAGTCGAGCACGATGTGGCGCGCCCCACCGGCGAAAGCCGCGGTCACGCGCGTTCCCAATGGGTCTTCGGCGACGAGATCGCCTTTCAGCTGCAAGATCGTGACCGGCACCTGGCCGGTTTCGCGCCAACTGGTAATCTCCATGTTAATCGCCTCCCATGGTATTGCCCGCGCCGCCTTGCGGCCGAGAAGTGGTCTATATAGTACTCAGCCGCGGGCCGCAGGTCAACGACCGGGACGCTAGGCGTCCATATTCCCCAGCAACAGCAGAAAGTCATCCGGCGAGTGCGTGCGATACCACTCGCGCATGTAGACGCCCTTGGGGATCATGACCATCTCAAGCGCCACATCGGCGATGACGGTGGCGTTGCGGGCCGCGCCGCGAATGACGCCGGTGGTGCCCAGGAGCGACCAGGCGCGGGCGGCGATGGTGTCGTAGCCGCCCAGTGGGACAATGCGCAGCCCCTCGCCCAGGGGGATATAGACGAACGCGGCCGGCGCGCCGGCATCAATGACGACTTCGCCCGGCCGCAACCGCACCAGGCGCACGTCGGCGAAGGCCCGGTCTACGTCGATGCCCTCGCAGCGCTGGCCGCTGAGCGTCAGACGATCCAGGAATTGTTGCCGGGTGGGCCGATCCCAGGCGATGGACGTGCCGGACAGGTAGAGCGCGCGCTCCCGCTCCGACACCTCGCGCAACGATGGGGCCAGGCGCACCCGTTCGCTCAGCGATGGCTCGTCGGCGATAAGGCGCTGGCGGACGCGGGCGACGAAACCGGCCGAGTCGTCCGTCTCCTCCAGCAGGATACGCATCGCGGTCGCCGGCTTCAGCCCTTCGGCCGGCTCGTCCGGCGCGCGTTGGAAGCTGATGATGGTGTCCTGGATGATGTCATCAACAACGGTGGCCGTGACGGCGACGGCATAGTCTGTCGCCGCGGGCGTGTCGAACGCGCCGCGGTGGAAGGCAATGCGCAAATCGCCATTGCCGTCCAGCTCGCTGCCGGCCAGAATGGCCTCGCCGGAGCTGAGGGAGTCGGATACTTCGAGCAGATAGAGTCGCCCGTCGTTGGCCTGCAGCGAGTAGACGGCCCGGCCGCTCACGCGACTGATGAACATCTCATAGCCGCCGGAGGTCTTCAGCACCAGACCGCGCTGGCGCAGCGAGTCGGCCGCGCGCAGGGCGCGGACGGTATCAATGGCGTCATCGGCCAGCGCGCGCACGTCCGGATGCGCCGACATCAGCCAGGCAAAGGCGTTGTCGCCCTGAGCGTTGTCGCCCTGAGCGTCGTCGCCCAACTGGGGCCGGTGGCGTTCCGGCCTGATGCGGGCGGCCAACTCCTCGCGCTCGGACTCGGCCAGGGTCGCGCTCCAGCGCTCAGCCTCGACCGCGTCGCCCCCCTGCCGCGCCGCGTAAAGTTTCTGCCGCGCCCGCTCAGCGCGTTGCTGCTGGTATAGGACGCGCAGGTCGGCGCCGGCGACGGCCAGCAGACGATGGCGCAGAGCGGGCCGGTCGTTGAGTAGGTCGATGGGAATCTTGCTCTTGCTGTGGCCGATGGTCATGGCCAGCAGCTCGCGCAGCACCGTCCGCGGCTCACTGGCCAGCGCGCCCGCCTGCGCCAGTTGCGTCAACCGCCAGGCCAGGTTGCCGCTGTTCTCGTGCCACAGGGTGGCCATCAGGTCGTCCATCTCGGCGCTCAGGATGGCCTGCGCGGCGTATTCGGGGTGCATGGCCCGGCCGAAGGCGGAGAAGTCGATCATGCCGATGTCATGCAGGTAGGCCAGCAGGACGCCATAGCCCACCATCGACGCGAAGCGCCACGCCGGCCGCCGGGGAATCAGCAGCCCGTGCGCTCGTTCGAGGATGGTGACGATCTGCCGGGCCACGTCGCGCACGTGGACGACGCCGTGGTCGGAGAAAAGGCCCACGTGTACTTCGCCAGTGCGCAGCGCGTCCAGGAAGCTGGGGTCGTGGATAAGCGTCTCCAGGCGGGCGCGCCTGTTGATTTCGGCGTAGTAGCGTTGCTCGATGGCTTCCCGCGTCTGGGGCGAGAGCCAGCGATCAAGGTCGGCGCTCATGTCTCAGCTGCCTCCTGGCTGTTGGGCGAAACCCAGGCGAAATTGGTGTCCAGCAGCGTGAAGCCAGTGGCCTCGTAGAGGCTACGCGCTCTGGATTCCAGTCCGGTCTCGACGAGGGCGTGATCAGCGCCGCAGTCGCCCAGGCAGCGCAGCCCGGCCAGCATCAGCGCCCGTCCCAGCCCGCGCCGCCGGTAGGCCGCGGCCACGCCCAATGGTTCAAAGACGCCCAGCCGGTTGGCCGCGTCGAGCCACAACAGGGCAAAACCGGCCAAATCGCCGCCGGGGGCCTCGATGACGAGATCGAGTTCCGGCCGGTAGGTGGGCGACGCGCGCACGCGGGCATAGCGCTCAACGGTCATCCACTCCGACTCGAAGGCGGCGCGCTGGACGGCGACCCGCGCCTCGCTCTCCGCCGGGCCGCGCACCGGACGGATGGTGTAGATCCTCGGCCGCGCGCCACCAATCGAGGTTGCCGATGGTGGCATAGACGGGTGGGCCGGTGTGGGCCAGGACATCGACCACAAGGCGGCGCATGGCCCCGTAGTCGGACTCAGACTGAAAGGGGCGGGGATGGATGCGCATGGTGTCAAGTCAATCCTCTCTGGGCATGACTGCTCATAGAGTAGCATAAGCGCCGCCGCCGCGGTAGGGAATAGCCTACCCGGTCATTGCCAAGTCGATAGGCGCTCACGCAAAGGGGCAACAGGCGCAAAGAGGGAACGGCCAATGATCGAGCTTCTACTTGGCCTCCTTTGCCCTCTTTGCGCCTTGGCGTGAACTCCGCCGCCCGCTCAACGTCAAATCTGTCCTAGCGCACGACCCGCCGCACAGCGGCGACGATCTCCCGCGGCGTGTAGGCCAGGCCGCGCTTGGCCACCTCGGTCAGCACCCAGGCGATGGCCAGGTCGCGGGCGGCGTCGCTGCCGGCCGGCAGACGATTGTTGGCCCGCAGCGTGTCCAGGAAGATGTTGGCTTCCAGCACCAGCGAATCGAGGTCGTTGCGGCCGGCCATGTCGTCGGCGCGGGCATTGAGGCGGCGCAGCAGTTCGGCCTGCACCCAGACTTGCCCTTCCTCCCGGCCGACGGTCGCCCCCTGCTCGGCCAGCCGCACGACAAACCAGTCGGCCGCCAGCCGGGCATAGAACAGAGTGCGCTCGCTGTGGTCTAGCCGGGCGGTTGAGTCGCTCATCAGCAAACGTTCAACGCGATCGACCGCCTCGCGCGCCGCCGCGGTCATGACCGCCACCGGCCTCAGTTCGGCGCGGCGCTGGTGCAGCCGCGCCCGCAGCCAGGCCGTGCCCTCGTCGTCATCCAGACGGATGCCCAGCCGCGCCAGTTCGGCCCGCGTCCAGGCGACGGCCAGGGCCAGCTTGGTCGCGCTCTTCGACGCGCCATCGGGCACGACCAGCTCGCCGCGCTCGTCGAGCTGCTCAACGTAGTCGATGGCGGCGTCGGCCAGTTGTATCGTCGCCGCCGGCCGCCGCCGCGCGCGCGCCAGGCGGACGCGCTGCGCCAGCGCCCAGATGGCGACGAGCGCCAGCAGGCTCAGCGCCAGCAGGGCAACCGGTTGCAGGATGGCCATCGCCGTGGTCAGTATCGGTTCCGTAGTGACCTCCACATAGACGCCAGCAGCGCCCCTTAGCCGACCGGCGCGGGCGCGCGCCCGGCCAGCCGCTCGTAGATCGCCGCGTCGTCGCCCAGCAGCCGGCGCACCTCGCGCGCGGGATAGGGCCGCCGCGCGCGCGCGGCCGGGCGGCTCTCTTCGCTGAGTAGCAGGATGCCTACCAGCCAGTCGATAGCTGGCAGGGCGATAAGGCGGGCGTCGGGCCGGTCGCGCAGGAAGGCGGCGTCGCTGTCGTCGCTTTCCTCGAACGGCCGCGCCAGCCACAGAGCGCGGCGATAGCAGAGCGTGCCGCCGAACAACGCCGGCTCCGGGCCGGACAGCCAGGCCGTGCCGGCGGCGGGATCGTACTGGAGCAGGCTGTCCAGGCCACAGCCATCGGCCTCGCGCTGCACCAGCGCGCCCAACTGGTAGCTTAGCCGCCAGGGGGCGTACCACGTCGTGTCGTCCCAGTGGGCGATGATCGGCCCCTGCGCCGCCTCGCCGCCGAAGTTGCGCTTCTGCCCGAGCGTGCGCCGGCCGTCGAGGCGCACGTAGCGGATCGCCGCGCCCTCCGCGCGCAGGGTGGCCTCGTCCGGGATGAGATCGGCAACCGAGTCCTCGCCGTCGTCAATGATGATCAACTCACGATGGGGATAGGTCTGCCGCCGGAACAGGGCAATCGCCTGGGGCACGCGGTCGCGATGGTTGGCCGTGGGCATAATGCACGACACCAGCGGCGCGGGCAGTCCGACCGGGTTGGCCAGCAGCGTCCGCGCCTCGGTGACGAAACCACTGGCCATTGCCGGGGAGACGCCGTTGAGGGCCACCGCGATGGCCTGCGGGTCGGCCGCGGCCAGCGCTGGCAGCGCGCCCAGTCCCAGCTGGCGCAAGACCGCGGCGCGCCCAGGGCCGATGCCGTTGACGAGCGTCAGCGGCGCGGCGGCGGCGGCCAGTTCGGGCGCGCGCTCGGCCCACGCCGGCGCGGGCAAAGCCAGGAAGCCGCGCAGGTCGTCCTCTACAGGCAGGAGGCGCGGCACGACCAGGCTTTCCGGCGCTTCGCCCTGGGCGCGTATGAGCGGGCGGGTCGCGCGGGCGGGCTGCGTTGCCCGGCGCGGCCGGGCGCTACGAAGGCCGGCGGCTGCCGGCGCGGCGGCGTGGTCGTCGCCGTCCTCTTCGTCGCAGCATGGGCCGCAGGGCGTGGCGCAGTAGGCACACATGCAGCCTGACTTGCCGTCCGGGCGGCGGCCGGGCGGCGTCGGCGCGCACAGGCCGGCCGGCGGTGCGGGCGCGGGCCGCGCCGCCGGCGTGTCGTAGGCGTAATCGAAGCCCAGCACGGCGATGTCGCCGGGCGCTTCGGCCACAAAGCAGATCGGCACCGTGGCCATTTCCACCGGCGCATAGGATACGTGCCGCACCACCAGCGCCGCGCCGCCCGGCAGCACCAGATGCAGTTCCGCGCCGGCCGCGTTGGTCGGGGCGACGCCCTGGAGCTGGTGCACGGTCTGGTCGGGCTGGAGCGCCAGCGCGGCGACCTCGCCCGTGGGCGCGCCGGCGGCGTCGAGCCAGCGCAACTCCACGCGCGGCGGCCCGCCCGCGCCCACGGCGGCGATTTGTCCCTCGAAGCGCAGGAGGAAGGGTTGGGCGGCGGTGGCGGCGAAGCTCTGCAACAGGCTGGCCGTGGCGCTGCCCGTGTTGCCCACCCGCAGGCCATCGGGTGCCGGTGACAGGCTGATGCCCACGGCCGTCGCCGGCGCTAACTGCCAGCCAACGACCTCGCCGTTCTCGTCCACCTGCAACAGGTCGCCGTTGACGGTCGTCTCGGCCGTGGCCAGGAACGACACCGTGTCGATGAGCATGTTCTTGCCCGGCGGGCTGATGAAGCGAATCTCGGCCTGGGTCGCGCCGGCGGGGGCCTCCAGCCGCACGCGGTGCAGCAGCAGCTCCGGCCAGGTGTCGGGCGCGGCCGGGTCGATGGCCGGGCAGGGCCGGATGGCCGCGTCCTCGTCGATCTGCACCGGCACGCGGTCGGTGTGCTGCAGGGCGCAGGCGTCGCCGCGCCAGATGACCTCGGCCGTCGCCCCGGCGCTCAGGGCGATGCCCCAGAAGCTGAACTCGTAGACGCGCCCGCCGCTGGCGGCCACGGCCTGCGACAGCGACGACGGCCGCGGCGGTTGCGCGGCGCACTCCTCGGCCGTCAGCGGGCCGAACAGCGCCGCCAGACGGTGGGGTTCCGCCAGCGTCAGGGGCATGACATATCCCTGCGTCAGCGTCCACTCTTCCGGCAGGCCGAGGGTCAGGTAAAAGAGTCCGGCCACGCCGCGCTCCTGATTCGCCTTATCCACGGCCAACACCGCCGCATACAGGCGGTCGCCCGTGGGGGTCAGGGCAAGATCGATCAAGGAGACATCGCTGCCGAACTGCGCGGCGCCGGCGTCGTCGGCCGTGGGGATGACGATGGGCCGGCGGGCTTGCCAAGTGGTCAGATCGACGACGCTGATCGAGTGGCCGGCGGCGTTGCCGACGTAGGCGCGGCGGCCGTCGCCAGACGCCACCACGACCATCGGTTGCAAGATGTCGTTGGGCGACGCGGCCAGCGGGATGGTGCGCGCCAGCGTCAGACGAGTGGCATCCACGGCTTGCAGCGCCTGGCGGGTGACGTTGACGGCCAGAAGCGTGCCGCCGTCGGGCGTCAGGGCCAGATCGACCACTCTGCCGGGCACGTCCAGCGGCGAGCCGCGCAATGGGCTATGCGTGCGCGTGTCGAAGCCATAGATGCGGCTGCTGGACGCGGCGGCGGTGTTGCCCTGCTGGAGCGCGGCGACAAAGAGCCGCCGCCCGTCGGCCGAGAGCGCCAAGCTGATGGGTAAAAAGCCGTCGCTCAGCGTAAACGAATTGTGACTCAACAGCGTCCGGATCGCCCCAACCTCCCCACGGATCATCAGTTGTTCCAGGGCTTCAGCCTCGATGACCTGCACCTCGCCGGCCTCGCCGCTGAGCGCGCCACTGTAGAGAAAGTGCTGATCGGGCGACCAGGCCAGGCAGAAAAGGGCCAGGTCCAGGTCACTGCTGGCCAGAACTCGCCGCGCGCGGCCGTCGACGAGAAACAGCTCGCGCGTTTCGTTGGCCTCGCTGGCCATCATGACGGCAATCCGCTCGCCATCGCTGCGGATGGCCACCTCCTGCCGGCGCATGGGCATCGGCAACGCCGGATCCATGTCCCCGGTGTGCTCCGGAAGATCGAGAAACCGCGCGGCGAACTCTGCTTGCCTCGTGCGCGGTATTTCGCCGACGTAAGCCCACTGCCCATGCGCGGGAATGCTGACCGTCGTGGCGATATCGATGCCCGGCACGCGCTGCGGCGCGCCGATGCGGTCGCCGGCCACGGTCCAGCGGGCGAAGTCGCCGTTGCGCAGCTGCTCGCCCTGGGGCGCGCCGCTGCCTTCGCCCGCCCGCGCGGCGCGGTTGATGGCGGCGACGAATTCGGGGAAGTCGATGGTGAAGTCGATGCGCCCTAGCGCCCGGTAGCGGTCGAGCGACACGCGCGTGGCCCCGTCGCCCTGGCCGACCAGCACTTCCAGCGGCACGCGGTACTCGGGCGGCACGTGGCGCAGCCGGAACAGCCCGGCCAGCGCCTCATCGCCCGCGCCATTGACCGGCGCGGCCCCGGCGCGCTCGCCTCGGCTGGCCCGCCAGGTCAGGCCAGACGCGGCCGAGTAGTGCAGGCCAATGGGGTCGGCTTCGGCCACAGCCGCCGCGGCGGCGACGGCATGCCAGACGGCCTGGCCCTCGCGCGCCTGCACGGCCAGCCAGACGCGGCCGGCCGGGAACTGGAACGCCTCCGGCAACTCCGCGCTGAGCCAGGTGGGCGCGGGGGCGATGTCGCGGGCCAGCTCGATGCGCACCGGCCGCGGCAGCAGCGCGTCGCCAAACGGCTTGCCATCTATGTCGCCCAGCACGTTCACCTCCAGCACGGCCGCCTGGCTGACGCAACTCAGCAGCAGGTCGATGGCCGTCGCCGGCACGACACGCGCCAGGCGGATGGGCTGCGCCTGCCCCTGGTCGGGCCGGACCGCCGCCATAGCTGTGGGCGCGACCGGTCCCGTCGGGCCGACGGCGACGCGGCTGGACTCAAACGAGCCGAGGACGCGCACGGCGGCGCTCGTGACCTGCGCCCCCGGCGGCAGGGCCACTTGCAGCGCCGCGCAGCCGTCCTGCGGCACGGTGTCGTGGCCATAAGGTAACGCCACCTCGCCCACGCCGGCCGGCAGCGCCGATTGCTGGACGACGTACTCGATGGCCACGGCCAGGTCTAGCCGGGCCAGCGTGTCGCTGTGCACGACGAGCGGGATCTCGTAGAAGCCGCCCACCACCTCGGCGTCGTTCAGGTACAGTTGTAGGAATTGGGCGAAGTCGTCGCTCGTCTCGGCCGCGGTCATCTCGCCCAGGCGCGTCCAGAAGGGGGCCAGCCCCTCCAGGGCGACGCTGACGTTGGTCGGGACGGTGCGGATAGTCACCTGGCTGACGTTGAGAACCTGCACCTGCTCGGGCGGCGCGGCCGCGGCCGCTTGCAGGCGGAACTTGGCCACCGTCAGCCCCGGCAGCGCGCCGCCGGCGGGCACGTTGAAAGGATCGGTGTTGTCCGGGGTGGCCAGCGCGCCGTTCTGGGCGATGGGCATGAAGACGCCGCCGCCCAAATCGACCAACAGCACGGCCCCCGCAATGGAGCCGCTGCCGGTGGTGTTTGTGCCCTGCACCGCCGCCAGCGTGCGCCGCGCGTGGAAGTCCACCTCGACCGTGCCCAGAACCGGCCCTCCACCGGGCGCAACGACTCTAGTCATGCCAAAGTCGCCCAGAGGGCCGCCAGCGGGGAAGATCAGCACTTCCTCGAAGAGGCGGTCGGGCGCGCCCGGCGGGGCCTTGGGCGTGACGGTGACGCGCGCGCTCTGGATTTGCGCCCCGGCCGGCAGTTGGCGCAGCACAACGGTGCGATGGCCCTCAAAGCGGATCGTTTCGCCTGGAAATGATGCGTTCAGATTCATGTGTCAACGCCTTGCCCTATGTCTCGTCAGCCGAGCGCCTGTTGTCCACCTTCAAACCAGAGTTCAGTCGGAGGCCCTCCTCTCCCGGAGCCGTTCCCGGCGGGGAGAAGACGGGCCAGGAGGGCCTCCGCGGACGGTCAGGCGCGCAGCAAGACCATCAGCTTCAACTCCTTCAGCGCGTCTTCGCGGTCTTCGCCCAGCAGACCGCTTCCGGGCTCATTGTCGCCCGCCTTGACACCGATAACCTCATCGGAGTAGATTGGCTTGTCGAGCAGTTGTAGGGCAATGCGATTCAGATCGAGGTGCGCGACTTCTACCTGCGTGGGTGCGGGTTGCGGCTTAGAGCCGTGGGGGGTGAAGGCGATCTGCTCTCGCGTCAGATAGTTGACCGTCTTGCGCGGCATGATCTTGATCCAGATCTCATTCCAGTCGTCCTTCTGCTTCAGACTGCGCACCGTCCGCTCGTCGCGGCAGCAGCGGTCGAACCAGGGCGAGTGGGCGTACTGGTCGTCGTCGAAGCGGTCGTTGGGGTCGCTGAAGAGCTTGTCCCAGAACTCCGTCTCGATGTCGCCCAGGCTGGAGTCGTCGTCGTAGTCCACCGCGTACCAGGCCAGCAGGTCGCGCAGGGGGATGCGGAAGACCGGCTCTCGCGACGACTCGATCTCGACATTCAGAGCCTTCTTGCCCTCCGGCGCGTAGCGGATGCGCTTCTCGCTGGAGTGGTAGATGAAGAAGTTGACCCACGTCAGGCGGTTGTAGCCGTCCTCCGAGGCCACGACCTGGAAGTACTCCAACTGGTAGAGGTCAACCAGCGGGCAGTTCCGCAGGTCGTGCTGGATGACCGACGGCTCGTCACCGAGGTGCAGCTTCTTGAACACGCGCCGGTAGCCGCTCTCGCGCGACATCTCGCTGATGGCCTTCTGGACGATGTCCCGCGTCAGCGCCTCGACGTTCTGCCCCTGCAGGGCGTCGGCGTTGTCGGCGCGCGGCACGCGCTCGATGGCCTCGATGGCTGCCTGCGACTGCTCGCCGATGTTGGTCCGGATCATCTTCTGCATCTCGTTCATCGTCTCCGCGGCGATGAGGTCGCCGGCCATGAACTCCACATACGGCTCTTCGATATTTGCCATTTCACTATCTCCTTTCTGCATGTATCAGTTCGATCACATTAACTGCTCAGCGCCTGCCCCTGCGCCGTACGCTCACGGCTGACGGTGACGTGGACGCCGGCGGCCTTGGCCTGCAACACGCCGGCCGGGCCGGGGGCCAGCGTCTCGGCCGTCAGGATGGCCAACGGCTTGCCCAACACCGTCTGGCGCGCGTTCTCAAAGGGCACGCCCTCGAAGATGAAGGCGAAGTCGTACATGGCCGGGCCAGACGCGCGGGCCGAGACGGCGATCTGGTTGCCATAGACCCCCGGCTCGCGCGCGGCAATGCGCAGGAAGCCGTCGATGCC